>Ga0302265_1002039_pt1 | contig 11292 bp, 11 predicted proteins | sample III_Bog_E1_1_FD_194556 | JGI IMG/M metagenome (GOLD analysis project Ga0302265, IMG submission 194556) | Peat permafrost microbial communities from Stordalen Mire near Abisko, Sweden - III_Bog_E1_1 | ecosystem: Environmental > Terrestrial > Soil > Wetlands > Peat | place: Sweden: Abisko...
ATTAGACATGAACAATTTATCCAAGCTGTTCTTGGGCGTAATTAGATATGCCAACCCTGACAGCCTTTCTTTCGGGAAAATACTGCACCCACTCATGGCTTTTAGTGTATTTGATGTCTGAATTGAGAATATGTCTTACTGGAGAAGTACCTCCTAAGAGCAAAAAGGGATCTCATAAAGTTGAAAAATTAAAATATACCCTTCTCACTAGTTGAAACAGTTTATATTTCCACAATTATAGTATTAGACCACAAATCCTTCCTTAAAATATTTAAATTTGACGAAGCTAAGTTGTGATAGTTATTAACCATAGTGGCCATATATCCTCATAAACAATTGCTAAAAAAATAAATCTGTAAATATAAACGACAACTTAACTAATAAAGGACATTGATAAAGAATGATTGAGAAATATGATCTAATCTCAGTTTATAACATCAAATTTGAAGATATTGACTTCACGCGCATCTCTACTTTGACTCAACATAGCAAGAGAGTTTCCACTGCTAAGGAAAAAGCTTTTAGGACCAATGCCACAACCAAATTAAATGCATCCCTTGGTGGGCACATTAGTTACTCTTCCACTTTCTGTGTTGATCACCTTAAGACAGTTTTCTTTGCAAGGCCAGCAGACCACTAATGGCAATTCTAAATAAAATAACAATATACATGATTTCGTCTGTCTCTCCACAGCTACTAACTCAATTACTGCGCTGTTGCAAACACTGTATATCTTATAAGGCTCAGTCTCGTTTGTATTTATTAACTTCACTTGTCCATCTTTCGTGCCGACCACCACAATATCTGGCTCCAGAATTGATGTCATAATTGAACATATGGTGGTGTTATTCTCGATAATGTTTTTGAGAAACATAGTTTCAACAATACGATTGCTACCTCTCACCACCTGCCACACGCTAATTATATTGTCAAGTCCACAAGAAATCATTTTATCACCACTGCAATTAAGGAGAATAGCCGTCACGGACGTCTTATTAACTGGTAAATTGTATAGTATTTTTCCTTCAGTATTGATGTTATAAACATTAATTGTTTTGTCATAACTGCCAGAGACAAGACTGCGGTTATCGCCAAGGTCAACTATAGCTGTTACTGCTGCCTTGTGGCTTTATATACGCATACGCATGTTCCAAGTAGAAGTGTCCCATAGCACAATGCAGTTGCAACCGAGGTCACTACCTGAGGCCAAATACTTTTTACCGTTGTTAATCACAATAGCCAATTTACAAATGCTTGCGCGATGGCCTCGTAGATTTGCTAACTTATGACCTGATGAAACTTCGTAAATATTGATAATTCCATCTTTTCCTCCTACAGCAATAATGTTTCGCGAGACTTAGAGAGCACAGAGGATGATATCTTAAGTAATGCTATTAATTGTCTGAGATGGACTAAGGGTTATATTTTCTGCCCAATCAAAAGCAATACTTTGCTACTCTTGGGAAATGGCTAAAAACTTGGTTTATTCCGGTTTATATTCCAATTTTGAGACAATTGGTTGAGTTTGGAGTCGATAGTTGCTGAGTGAGTTATTACCTAAGTTATCATAAATGTTGTTATTATTACTTTGGTTAACGTTCACACTATTATAGTTCATGTTGATGTTTCCTCTCGTTTGATTCGGACTGCCTCCAATATTTTGGCCAACGTTATTTTGATTATAATTGAAGCTAGGATTGAAGTTATAAGTAGAATTGTTTCTTTGAGCAGGATTGGCATTTATTCCCGGAGAAGAATCTTCATAAATTTCCTCCAAAATGGGTTTATCATCTCTTTGGCAAATTTGTTCAGATGGTCTGATAAACTCAATCTTTTTTTCGTAGATGCTCTGCAGATAGCATTTCACATCACTTATAAGTCCTTCTGCAATGACTTGAAATTTTTGGGGTTGATAGTACCCATTTTAATATTGGGTTAACATAACCAAATCTTTTGAAATCTCAGATAAAGGCATAATTTTTTCCTTTTGTAAATCGGATATGTATTTAAACATCTAGCATTTCTTCATTTCTATATTACCCTTTGTTAAAAGTGACAGCATATTAGCACTGTTGGGTTTGAAAATGTCTTTCGATGAACTGTATTTTGGAGCTACGATGTTGATCCTGCGCTATACGTCCATTTATAACTGATCTTTCATGTGTTTGATCTCCATTATTTCACTCTTTAGATTTGCATACTTGGTCATGTAGCTACAGTAGATACCATCCAATTCAGCAAGGACCGATATTTTCAAGTCATCAATGTTGTGAATCAATTCATTCTTCATTGATTCGATATCTAGGCTCGCTTTCACCTTCTCACGCTCTATAAGCTTTTTGTAGTTAGACAAATTACGCTATTCCTCTTGAATTAAACGAGGCATTTATTCAGGAAAAAGTTATGCTTACTCTAACATATTCCACAAGTGGTCAGAATGGACGGAAACAGTACTAGTGTTGTAGTTTGGTCTGTGGGTGAAGCTGTTTGGAGAAGGATTCTTGTTTTGTTGGCTGATCCAAGATCGGCTATTCCTATCAAGATTGTTTATGCGCATGACTGAATAAACTATTATTGATGGTGCAATTAATTTGAATGATATTTGTATCAACAATTCTTAAATTGTATTGGTATAATTACCAATTCAGTAAGAAGAAAAATGTATTGTTTAAATTCTGTCGAAATAAATAATCATTGGATGTTTTACTATGTAGTTTAGTGTCTTTGCTTCATTTCGTAATTCACTTATTGCTTGTCTTCCTATTCAGCCTTTAATTTACTTCGAATCCACCAAATCAGCCCACCTATTTAATAACATAAATACCAATTAGAACAATTCCCAATAATACTCCAAAAACTATGAGAAACCACTTCCACCATATAAAAGTGCAATACTGATAACCGGTTGAATTATCAGTCGTTGGATCATAGCCAGGAGTGCATGAATCACAGACATAGGGCGTTGAGCATACTAAGCATTTAGTCGGGCAAAGACTACAAGTACTTAAGCTTGAGGTATTGTCAATTGGTACTGCGTAATATTGAGTTGAGCAAGTCTGGCATGTAGAATTATCTGTGCATGTATCACATCCGTCGATGCATGACGTGCAAATAGCCCCTGAACTCGGGCACTGAGTCTTGATTCCCAGTATCAGCAAGCTCACAATGACTACAATCTTGGCATTATCCATGAAATAGCTGGCCATGGTGAATTTCAAATTAAATAGCAAATTGTTTAAAGCTATTATTTAAACTAATGACAATGATGAATCTATTTACTAATTCAAATATTTATCAAACAATCAAATAATTTAATGTATTCAATCATAGTTTTAAAGCCGAAAATATAATCTTAATTATTTCCATTATTTTTCTAATTTATCAATCAAATAATAAATGTGCATTTGCTAACAAAAGGAGAACCCCTCGAAAGATAAATAGAAATTAAAAGTCATACAGAAACCCACAATTAGTAAAAAGGCTGTTAAGCTTGTTTTGTGTGGTAACGCTGCAGTCGGAAAGACCTCAATAACAATGCGATACAAGTAAGGAATCTTCAAAAAAATACACTAACCTACACTCGCGGGAGCCTATCAGTAGAAGAAAATTAAAACAAAAACGGGAGAAGAAATCCAGCTTAATATATGGGATACAGCCGGTGATGAAAGGTTTAGATCCATCATGCCCCTTTATTACCGAGACGCTTAAATTGCATTACTCGTTTTCGATCTGACTGACTCTGAGAGTTTTAAGGGCATAGACTACTGGCTATGTGAGCTGTAAGAGAAGGTTAAAACTGAGGGAATGCTGTTATGTAAATTTGTGATAATTGAGGTTTGATTGGGAATAAGAAGGATTTGTAGTAATAGAGAAGAGTTTCCAAAGAGGAAGGCGCCCTGAAAGCGAGTGAAAGAAACAATTGCCTCTACCATGAGACTTCTGCCTTGACCGGTGAGGGTATTGAATAGTTATTCGAGAAAGTAATTGATGAATATCTGAAGAAGAAGAAAAAGTGATATTTAACTCCAATTGTTGTATCCAATAATTAATGGCTATCACTTTTACTGATTATTGATCTGAGTAAAATACTATTCATATGAAATATGATGTCATTCTATAAATATGCATATAATAAAATAATCAATTTGCCATCGACTTATTCATATAGGATTGATTCAATATAGAAATACCTTTTAGAAGATAGATTGGTGGGATGGATTTACGCCAATTTTTTGGGAGAAATCATAAATTGGACACAAACAACGAGATGATTAAGAAAGTATTCATGGGGGAGGACAATAATATTTTTGAGGAAGAAAATGGGGAGATTATTTATGAATTTCTCTCGTAAGATGAAGAGTAAATAAAGAGTAGCTTTTATGATAATCCCAAAAAAGCATTGTAGAAAATAGTGATAACAGTTCTCCGACAATCTCAGCAAATATTTGTAAATTTAATGAAGGAATTATAAGAATAAAAACACTACTTAACTGACAAATTAAAGAATGAAGGCTAATATGTTCAATAGTTGCTCTTAGACAATGAGCATTTTAAAGATAGAATTTAGGAGTTATATTAAGAAAAGAAAGAAATGTAAATCAAGTTTAGCCAACTTGAAGATGAAAATTAGAGGTTTAGACAACAACACAATGAGAGAGCAGCAGAGAATTAAAGATTGAAATAGTAACATTCTCATATTATTAATCTCCTAAACAAGCAACGTACTTAAAATGAATAAATACGCAAATAAAATATGCAATCTGAATAAGCTGTCTATAATTTGCAGTCCTCACTTACAAATATTGAAACTAGTTATGAATAGCTTATGTATTAGCATGAAATTTTGCAGAATAAAGAACATGATTTGCAGCTTTAGCTTAATGAATTGAGACAGCAATCAGAAATGCTAGCATAAAGATTAAATATTAAGTAAGAGTTTATCGCTTCCTTTGCTGACTAATATAACAAATGCTTGTATTTCAAACCCCAAGACCAACCTTCATCTTGTGCCAAATACAAAAATATGGAGGACTAATTCTAAGGACGCTATCCTGAGATCTACATCAAAAATTTAGAGTTATTTTTATCTGAACATAGGAATTTCAGCAAAGAAGCATCTGCTTTCAAAAATTTAGCATCGAAATAGCAACATATCACAATAGATAATTTTCAGTCATAAAAGAGATAAATAAAAATATTGCCATTTCATGCCGAAACAAAATCTAAAATTAGTTCCATCAGCAGAAAAAGGTATCTACCTTAATAAACAAGAGAAAGGATGGAAGCAAAAAAGGCATCTTATTATGAGGAAATTAGCCCCATTAATAAAAGAAATAAAGAAAGAGTTAAAAATAGCAAAACTAGTGAAAATGGACTATCTTCAAGTCAAAAAAAGAAATTCACAATCATCAAAACCATCAATGAGGGTAACTCTAAAAGATTTGCAAATTTTAAAAAATAAATTAATCCTTTTTGTTTGGAAGACTATGACAAGACTCCCGAGCATATCTTATCTAAAAAGCTAACTGAAAAAGATGAAAAGATATTGGCACTTCAAAAATAGCTAGCTCTGCTACGAAATCAATACATGGAGCAAAGATAAATAGTGACTTTGCTGGAAGGTGAGTATGAACTCAAGATGGAAGATATATAAGATCAACTTTCTGATACAAAAAATTGTCTGTCTGATATTTACTCCAAATATGCTCTTAAAAAAGCTTAGTGCGAAAGTTATCAATAGGCTTTAGATTAGATCAAAGGTTAGATCGGGATATTGAAGGAATAATATAGAAAGAAGTTATCTTTGCTGAAAAGCAGACTCAAAACTTTATTCATCTCTCATTTTAATGATCTTGAGGAAGGATACTTAACTATCATCGAAATAAGCTCTCAGCTAACTTCCCAATGCGAAAATAGACTCAATCACTCTCTGTAGGGATAGGGTAATTTGTAAAATATTCCTTAGCAAATATTATAAATGCAGTCATCCAAAACTTTAAACTTAAACCAGTAATCAATTTGCCTCTCTGACATAAAGTGCTAATAAATTGTTTCAAATAAATAAATTCGTGGAATAAGCTTCAATCTAGATTTTTCAAGTGAAACGATAAATAAACCTTAAAAATAATAATCACAATAAATTTATGTCTGTTAAAATTATGTAATTTCCTCCAATTTGGGGGCAATGACTGAACGAGCCAATATTCATAGTAAAGAAAATGATAAAATTTGCTTCACCGAAAGAAAAATACAAGAGGAGGAGTTGATGGAATGTAATTAAACTTAAACTTAAAAATCAAGAAATAATTTAAAAACTAAATTAACAGTAAATTCTAAAGTTTATGAGCAATCAATTATCAACTACAAAAAACATTTTGATCTTTTTCCAGTAATTGATATTGTGTTGTCAAAAGCAGGCTTCTTAAATCTTGAAGACAATGCTAATGTGCGAAGCAATAGTTTTCAAATTACAAATCAATTTTGCATGAAGTGGGAAAGAACTTTATCGCAACCTGTCAAATTTTACTTATAGTCAAAAATATTTGAGTTGAGTATCAGTCATAAAAAATAATAACGATTAGTAACTTCATAAATGTTGTACATCAAAATGCCGCATTCAAAAATAGCAACGTATAAAATTAGCTCAAATATCTTTTTTGCGACAATAGATCCAATTAGTAACAAATTATCAAGCTCAATGAACCAATTATCTTTCATCAGTATTCCAGCGGTAGAATTGATTGATTGCATGTGTGAGACAGATGCATATTACATTAAATATACTAATCAGTAGAAATTTGTGTTATCACATTTGTATTCTCTAGTTGTATAGAAAGAACATATGGAAGCAAATAATGATAATGAATAAATTGAGAGATAATAAACCATTAAATAGAATTCATGTTAGTCTTATATTATGAGCTGTTAAATATAAAATTAGGTCATTTAATCTGATAGTATTAGGAATACGAAAGAAAAATATCCCTCGTAAAATGAAGTTAAAAATTAAATATAAAGCATCTCGAAGTTATCGAAACAATCAAACTAAAGCCATATAAATATTAATTAAAATGGCAAACCAGATTATTCCAATCTTGTATATATGACTGATTAGCATTTTCAAAATATAACTTATATTGAGGCAAATGCAAATGATAGATAGCTTTCCAACTCTGAAGCACAAACCATTAAAGATCATAATTATTTGTTGCAATAGTTTTTAGATTTCAACAAGCAACTTACAATGAGTAACTAAGCTGCTATTTCGGAAAGAATACCAAGATAAGTAACATAGCATCTGCAAATAAATGAGTTAACCAACTTAAATTCATTTTTGAATAAATATGACTACAGTCTTGAACTGTAATAGGTAATCAAAAGACCGCATATAAAAAAACCATCTGGAATTAAAGAAGTAGTTATTATTTTTAACATTAAAGATAGTTCTTAAGATAAATGCTTTTTACTCAGCTAATATCAACTCTCTTCTCTCACAACCAAACAATATATATAATTCAATCACCAGAAAGTTATTGATAAAACAAATTTCATGTTTGGACAATCAGAAGTTATAATCAGTGGCGATGGATACTTGATTGTTCGAAGGGAAGGCAAACGCAACAAATTGAAGGGCACACTCCCCGATAATGAGTGGAAAATTGATTCGTATTTTGTTTGTCGTTGCAAGGCATGGGACAAATTTTATTGTGAATGATGTAAATAGTTTTTCTACTCACTTAATTCTATTAAAGTATCCACTTAGAATATCTTTTGTTAGTAATAAAGAAAATAAATGATATCGATTCTATAATATAATCTTTGAATGGATAAATACAAATTAGGCAACAAACTGGGAGACGGTAGTTTCGGCAGTGTTGTCAAGGGAATCAACGAACTCACTGGCCAATTGGTTGCTGTTAAACGTATGAAGCAGTAATACCGTGATTGGAACGAGTGCATTGGACTGAATGAGGTGCGCATCCTCAGCAAATTGCATCATCCTAATATTGTGCAACTGCTGTAACTTGTCAAGAAAAATAATCAGCTCTATTTTGTATTTTAATATCTCAATCGCAATGTTTATCAACTGCAGCAGGAGAGAGGAAAGCTCAATCATATCGATGTCCGAAACGTGATCTATCAAACACTACAGGCTCTGGCCTATCTTCACAGGAAGGGTTACTTTCACAGAGATCTCAAACCATAAAATCTACTTTAAATCAATAATACTATCAAACTGGCAGATTTTGGACTTACCAGGGAGATTAGGGCTAAACCACCTTTTACCGAGTATGTTGCTACGAGGTGGTATCGAGCACCAGAAGTATTGATGAGAGGTCGCAACTACAACTCGCCTATGGATATGTTTGCTCTTGGAGTGATCATGGCTGAATTATATACAGGAACTCCGCTCTTTCCAGGATCGACTGAAAAGGATCAACTCATCCGTATACTACAGTTGATGGGAACACCTTCTAAAGATGAGTGGCCGGAGGGGCATAGACTGGCAGCCCAAATGTTTTTTGAATTGCCAATATACTAAGGAGTTAGCTTGGCCAAAACTATCCCATAAGCCCCTCCCGCTGCTGTGAGTTTTATCCAAAATCTTTTGCAAGTGGCTCCTCAGAAAAGGATGACTGCTCAACAAGCTCTTCAGCATGAATATTTTCTTGTGAAAAGCTATTAGAAAAATCCATAAGTCTTTTCATTCTTTGAGCAAAATACTGAATCAAAGGAGGGGTGGGTAAAAAATCCCCGGTACAAGCCGGGGCGAAAGTGCAAGCTCTGATCTTCACTGTTTTTATATGTTTACCGAATGGAAGTTAAGACATAGAAAGATCATTCAGCAAAACTTATTTTCCAGACCTCCCATTCCTTGAGGAGAAAGTGATTGCCATTTTTTTGTCCGGAAAACAAAGCGGTCGAATGTTGATTACTTTATTTGTATCTACTGTTGGCGTAGGAGTATGGAAATTAAGAATAGCTTGTTTTCTAAAGGTTGCCATTGTGGCAAATAGCTAGATCAGCACCTGCCCCAAAAGTAGGTCCAAAGTTAACTGAATTGAATATTGCGCTCTTTTCATCCACCAAACTCATCTTTTGTTTGAGTGAGATTGAGAACATAAAAGATTCTTTCCGAACATCTGAGTGCAAAGTGTTGGCAGTTGATTTCCAAGGCAAGGGAGTAAATCCTCCAATTATTTTGTTGAATTAGGTCTTCACCAATACCAGAGTGTTATTTTAGTTATCGCATAGTCTATGAAAGTCTTTGATTGAAAAGTTATGCTCACTTGCCCTAAAAAGTAACTATGAACTGAGAACGTGTCGATGATCAAACAATTTTGACATGAATTGACTTTACTATCTTCCTTCTATCAACTTACTTCCTGCAAGCTCTAAGGGTTTTTTTAGTTGAACACTTATTTATTTGAGGTCAGGCTTCTTTATCTCTCTCCTGATGGATTTTCTGAGAGTTTTTTTCGGACTATCCTCTTCAGTCTTGATCCTTGACATCCTTGACGCTTTCAAAGGTTCTTAAAGCTCAGAAAAGGATACATCAGTTTCAATATTTTTGAGAACAGTTTTATTCCAAGTTTTACCTTAAACAATATCTCTAAAATCAGTCATAACTTCTTTCTGCTTGTTAGTGATATACTAAATAAACTTTTTAAAGTCCAAACTATTATTTTTGGACTCAAATGTGTACACTTAATCGATAACTTACCCCACTTGCTGGCATTTTAAATTATTAAATTACCCATTCGACAAAGCCAGAATAGTATCCATTTTTCTCTCATCTCGAGTGATTCCTCTCAGCATAATTTTTCTGATTATTTTCTGAATCCTCTTCTTTTATTTGCCAACCTCTTCTTGTAACAGAGTCTAGAAGCTGTGAAAGTATTTGTCAAGCAATTAGTGACATTGATTGATTTACTGCTAGCTGTTTCTTTCTAATTGCTTGAAATGAAGTGTAAGTTGCTCTATACTGATTGTTTCGTGATTTGAAACACCTTTGCGATGACCGTTGTCAATACCACGTAGGCAGTCAAAGCATATCTGACAGTTTAATTCACAACGATCATCGTTTCCAATCAATTGATAGGGCTTGCCATGCTTGAAGCAGACATCAGGTCCTCCGTTCATGAATTAATAATAAAATAATCTTATAGCTGAGTTTGTTAGTTCTTTTATTTAAAACTAATCATCATTTGTTATATTAACTGCATGAACGAATCACCTGAAAGAGTTTAGTTCTTCCAAAGCGAGTCATCTTTCGGATCGGAGACAAGTCTAGTCAACTCTCGCTACAACGATTTCACCAATGATATAATTTCTGAAACAGATAACATCTTCCTCACTCTCAAGCGATAACTGCTGCCCAACGAAAATATGTTGCAGCAGGATAAACTTAAGTATACACTCTCAAGAGCTCAGCTCTTACAACAAGACACGATTCCCGAACATCAGACTTATTTAAATAAAATAGAAGCACCAAAAGATGCTAAACAGCAGGTCGGCATTTGCAAAGATAAGCTCACTAAATTATTGACAGATTATCGAGATTTCAAAGAAGGAAATTTACCATATAAGAATTTTTACAACAGCTATGGCAAGGAATTCGGTTATCAATAGGCTAACTTTAATCGGAAAAAGGATATTTATCTCGATAACATTGATAATGCCTAACCTTTGATAAAACCGTAGTGCATTCAAATCAACTACAACGGTGATCGACAAAAACTCAAAGCCACTCCGAGAGTCTTTATGGCATCCTCTATGACTGGTACTGACAAGGAAGTTACTGGCTTGAGAGAAGAAATCCATCAGTTAAAACGCAGTACGTAATAAATTAAGAAAAATTATGAGCAATAGCTTCGGAACTAAAAGTTAAATTCAGAAAGAAGACTGCGCACCTATTTGCAGATGCAAACAGTGAGTAACCCAGATCTCAAACAAATGAAGGAATAATTGAAATAATATAGCTAATAAGTGTCAAGGTCGATTGAATATAATAAAAAATTAGAAGTTACTCTTGCTGAACAAAAAAAAATTATTGAAACTTTGAAAACTGATAATATTTCTCTTCAAGAGCAAATTGAACTGCTGAGAAGAGTTGATAGCAACGCGATGGAGGAGGATAGAAACAATAGATCATATACATCTTAAATGGGCGACAAGGACGATAAAAAATGGGAAAAAAAAGTTAAAAATCTGCAGCAAGAAAACTAGCTCCTAAAAAACCAGTTGAGAATAGAAAGACAGCGATTGTACAGCATTAAAACAGATCTGACT
>Ga0302265_1002045_pt1 | contig 11263 bp, 5 predicted proteins | sample III_Bog_E1_1_FD_194556 | JGI IMG/M metagenome (GOLD analysis project Ga0302265, IMG submission 194556) | Peat permafrost microbial communities from Stordalen Mire near Abisko, Sweden - III_Bog_E1_1 | ecosystem: Environmental > Terrestrial > Soil > Wetlands > Peat | place: Sweden: Abisko...
GTATTCCACCTTGATGTGGCGGTCCTCACATACGGTGCGCAGCCGATTCTCGAACGCGGAGCGAACATAAAGCGCCGCCTGCCTCAACTCGCTGATGTTTAAGTGGCGCGTGGCGATAACCAGGTCATCGGTGGTGTCTTTGAGGCGGGGAATCGGAGGATCGGCCGGGCCGGTCAGTTCCGCGAACAATTGCGCCGACGACCAATTTCCCCATTGCTCGGTATGCTCACGGGCCATGTTGAACCAGAGTTCGTCATAGGTCATCAGGATGGTCTGATGATGCGGAAATTCATTTTGAAGGCACTCCAGCAAAGGCAACCGATTGCTAATATCCAGACCGATCAACACGTCGTCCAGAACCAGCAAGCGGAGCGGGTCGGGCGAGGCGGGATTGGAGTCGGCCCGTTTGAGCGCGCCGAGGAACATGCAAATGCCCAGCGAGGTCAACTGCCCGGACACGTCTCGGATGTTGCCCGGCAATTGCCCGGAAGTTGCGCGGATGCTGCGTCGGACGCCACACCGGATGCTGCGCGGAAACTGCGCGGCCACGGACTGGCTGCGGTCACGGTTGCGGACTGACTGCGGACTGGTCATGGACTGGCCGCGGCTGCGGACATTCGCCGGCATCGGCTCGGACGCTGCCCGTCCATTGCCCGGACGCTAGCCGGATGCTGCCCGGACGCTGCCGGGAAATTGCCCGGATGTTGCGCGGATGCTACGCCGGACACTGCACCGGACGCTGCGCGGATGTTACGGCGGACGCTACGGCGGTCGTTGCGCCGGACGCCACGCCGGATGTTGCGCGGACATTGCGCGGCTTGCGGCTTTATTTTTTAATAAGGGGATGGTGTCATCCAAAAATCAAGGCTTTCAAGTTTCAGAAAGCCGCAACAAATCACGTTCGCCTGAACGTATCAAATTGGATGATGATGGGCGCACTGACCGGGCGTTCTGAAACCGGCAGCGAAACGGAGCAGGTCGGAAGTGGCATGAACGGACGACGGCGGAGTTGCGCGCGGTTTTGGAACGACCGGTGAGTGCGTGACCGTATAGGTTTGAATGGCGGCGATTTGTCTGGCCAGTTGTCGAGGCACGCAGACAAGCTGGCCAGTCAAAGCGCCGACATCGCATCAGATGGAAACGCCCTTCGATTTTTTGTATCCCTGTTCCAATTGCTGTTCCTGAAACCTCCTGATCTTGTCGTTCTGGCTTTTGGCGATGGCAGTCAGCGGCAAAATTTCCGGCCAGTTGATCTGATGTTTGTCGGCGATTTTCCTGGCGCGCGGGTTGGTCGTCAATTTCAGCACTTGATTGGCGACCTTCAACCACTCCTTTGCTGGCAACTTGCCAAGATCAACCTGCTGGAGGATTTCACCCAGAAAAGCCCGGACGCAGGGCAGCAACATTTTTAAGTGAACCACATCCTGTCGCTTTTTTTGCGACACGGTTGCCGCCAGTTCCAATTTGCAGGCCAGCAGGGAAATGGGATCAAGAACGCGAATGATTATTCCATTCCAATCAGCTTCGATGGCCGGCGTATGGGCATCCGAAATGCCGGGAATCCGCCGGACCACTTCAATGGTGGATTTTAGGTCGCCGATATGAAATGGAATGAATCCGGCCAGTGCGGTCATTTGCACTTTTGGCGGATAACCCGGAGCCAGTTCCAATTGCCGGGCGATACGTTGAACATCGGCATGACCTCCTTTGAAATCAATGTCCTCGCTGGTGAATGGCCGCAATTTTTCAAGTTGCGGGTCGGCGGGCAAATAGTGTTCCGCCCAATAATTGACCGCTTGGCCGCCGATGAGGACATACGGCAGACCGGCAGCATCGCGAATCCTGAAAACTTCCGAAAATTGTTGGAGGGAAAAACCCACGGTTACGCCCATCGGGCAATGGCGCGGGCAACTTGATTCAAATTGGTGATCCGCCACTTCGCACCGGCGCCCACCAGTGAGGCGCGTCGCTGTTGCGCTGTTGCCGCTGCCGGGCTGCGGCGAGCCCTGCGGATTGCCGCCATGCGACTATCCGCTTCCTGTCGTTTCATTTCACTGAAGGACATCGTTTTCACTGAAGAAATAGATACCGCAATCTGAAGTCGGACGCAAGGTTGCGCGGGCACTGAACGGGCGGTTTGAAAATCGGAGCGGACGGAACGGCTGTGGAGTCGCGGGATTTGCAAACCGCCCGTTGAGTGCGTGACCGTCTAGGTTTCCATTGAGGAGATTTGTCTGGCCGGTTTCCGAGTGTCCGCAGGAAAGCCGGCCAGTCAAAGCGCCGACTGACAATCAGATGTGTTGAGCTACCTCAATCGAATGACACATTTGCGTTGAGCCATAACAATCCTTATTTGACGTAATTCGACCAACAAAACGAGTTGTAGTTGACCGGGAGCTGGTTTTCTTTATTTTCAGAAAAACTCAAAGAGTGATTTGATACTGTGAATAGCAAAACTGGTTCACGGCTACGTGCCCCTTGGACGCCCGCAGAAAATGCTTTGCTCGGCACCATGCCCGACATGAAATTGGCTCGCCGTTTGAAGCGCAGTTACGATGCCGTGGCTGCCCGCCGACTGAATCAAGGCATTCCGTCTTGCAATCCCAAGCGTAAACTCTGGCGACCGCACGACGACCAGGTCTTGGGCACACGGACCGATCATCAGATTGCCATGCTCTTGCAGCGCACGGTCCATTCGATCCGGAACCGCCGGCGCAAATTGGGCATTCCCACCAAACTGGCCAAAAATTACCGGCCTTGGACAAATGCGGAAGACCGGATGCTTGGCACCAGGCTCGACCATGAAGTGGCACACAAACTTGGACGCACCCGGCAATCCGTTTGCCAACGACGCCGAAAATTAGGGATTAAACCTGCTCCGTTCCACAAGCCTTGGACGTCCCGCGAATTGAAACTGATTGGCACCATGCCTGATCTGGACTTGTCACGGCTCATCGGTCGTAGCATGGCTGCCGTGCGCGTGCGCCGCTACCTACTCAGACTGCCGAATCAGAATCCGCATTTCATTTCATGGACGGAAACGGTCTAAACTTCACTCGCCGATATCAAGCATAGGCACGGTGTCAATTTCTCCTGCAAACCATCCGCTATTCAAACTTCTTTGGTGACGACGATTTCTTCCCCGAGCATGTCGGTGATTTTCACGGCCACGGTCGTTTTGCCTTTGGGCGCGTCGAGTTCGTAGCGGGCTTGGACAAAATCCGTTTTCTTTTCCGGCACGTCCGCAAGGGCGATGTTGAAAACTTTGCCGTCGTGCGCCGGGTCAATCATCACGCAATCCACCATCGCGCGCCAATCGTCAATTTTTGGTTGCAGTAAACCGGCCTGAGATTGCAGCCGTTCGATGATGCTGGGCGAAATGAAATCCTTGATCTCCACCACCAGCTTGTCGGCTTTTCGGGCGATGTCCACCTTGGTGCGGGCGGGTTGGTGCGCGATGAACTTGCCGTATTTGGGATCGGTGCGGAGTTCGATGATTTCGATTTTGTTCGGCACGTCGCCGCGCTTGCGCAGGACATTCCAGTCTGCGAGCCAGGCGTCCACCGTCAACTCTTTGCCGAGGCACACTACCACCACGTCGCGCTCCTCGGTTGAACGCGCGGACAATTCCTTTTTCAAATCTTCCAAGTCTGGCACGGAAAGCGGATGGCCGAATGGAATGATTTTGGCGAGACGCTGCCCGACTGAACCGTCGAAAAACGAATCGTTGCGGGTGCGGGTGATGCCGATATGCTCGCATGCCAAATTGACGGCCTCGTTGTGCTGGATGGCGAGGTCGTAATCGTTGACACGATGGACAGCGAAGGAAAGCTGTGCAGGCGGCGGGGACTTTTCCGTGTCGTCGGCAATCAAATCCTTTTGCTGGCCTGCTTGCTTGGCCGCGCTGATTTGCTCGATGATGATGCCCTCAAGCCGTTTGACAGTCGTTTGAATCGCCCCCTTGTTGATGTCGCAACCGATCCAGCGCCTACCAAACTTCTGTGCTACGGCAGCGGCGGTGCCTGACCCAAGAAAGCAGTCGAGGATAAGATTGTTAGCTTTGGTTGTTCCGACAATGAGCCGTTCCAACAATTCCTCCGGTTTCTCGGTCGGATACTCGTCCTCCTCCGTGTCTTTCATTGTCCAAATGTCTTGGACCAAATCGCCGTCCTTTTCGTCTGCATATCGAATCAGCCGTGGATTCCCAGTGCTTGACCATTCAATCAAATGAGCCGTATCGAACTCGTCGAGTTGGGAATGGCGATAAGCCCAGTGTCGTCCAGGTGGGGGAGGCAGACCACGCCATGGTTTGCCGCTATCTCTTTCGCTGCTTCGCGTTCCGCGAGCATGTAAGGCAACAGTGGTATATCGCCGGTTCGTTTTGGGGTCTATATTTTGGAATAAACGCTCAAGGTCCTCGGAATCCACCGTTTCCCGTTGTGGTATCCAAGGCCGGTCGGAGTTGTCCCCGTTCGTATAGAACAAAACAGAATCATGAATATTTCCAAACGCTTTGCGTTTTGAGTTCTTAGGATTGCATTTAACCCGGATAATTTCGTTTTTAAAGCCCTCCGGACTGAATACTTCATCCATCAATGAACGCAGGAGATGCGTGCGTTTCCAATCACAGTGAAGAAAAACACTACCGCCCTCGGTTAGTAATTCCTTCAGCAACATGAGTCGCTCAAACATGAATTGAAGATAATTGTCGTTTGCCCAGATGTCGGTATATTGGATTTGCTCACCGAGTGCGTAGCTCTCACCGTCAATTTTGTTGCTGCCTTTTGGGCCGCGCAGCGAAACCTTTCGAACATAGTCCGCGCCACTATCGAACGGCGGATCTATGTAAATCATGTCTATTTTGCCGCGAAAACCATTGGCGAGCAGATGCGCCAGCACTTCTTTGTTGTCGCCATGAAACAGCAAGCCGCCTTTGCCGGATGGTTCGCCGGCGGGATTAAAATTTTCTACGTGTTGTGCGGGGAACGCGGTGACATGGCGCAACGGACGTTTGCCCACCCAAGATAACATCGGTCGCCCCTTTGCGGCGGTGATGTTGATGGTCGTTTGCTTTGGCGGCGCGGGCGTGTCGGCGGCAGGCGTCGGCTTGGCTGCCGGCGCTTTCTTGCCGCCCGCTAATTTGGGCGCGGCTGGTTTCTTCACTTTGCCCGCCGGAATTGCAACCGGCTTTTGCGTTTTTTTTGATTTCTTGGTTGCTGGCATGACGGTTTAAGCCTCCACAAATTCGCGGGCGATTTCGGTTTGGTCGTGCGGCACGGTGTTGCCGTCCACAAAAATCATTTGATACTTGATCCGGTCGGGATTGAGATTTTCCCAATGCCGGAGCGCCATCGCCTTGCGGCCATGCTCACCGTTGACGGCATGGTTGCGGTCGCGCTCGGCTTTGATCTCCACAATCAGGCATTTGCCATCTTTGCGCCGGATGATGAAGTCGGGCGTATAGCGATGCCACTTGCCGTCCTCGTCCTTGTATTCGACGAAGAAATCCGTCTTGCGCGGGTCGGTGATCGCGCCGGTGAAATAAATATCCTCCACCTTGTCCGGGTGCAGGCCGATGTATTCCAGCAGTTGCTCGAAGAAACTTTTTTCCGGGTTTGAATCGGCGTTGTAAGGATTGTAGTGGAAGCCGAAGCCCGCCGCCTTGCCATCCCACCGCTCGCGCCATTCGTCGAATTTCAAGAGCAACGCTTCGCGGTCAATCGGGTAGCTGATTTCGGCGGTGTAAAACTCCGTGCCGTCCGCGTCGAGAACGCGCTCGAATCCGTCCGGCTTCACCAAGGCCAACGCGACTTCGACGGTTTCCTCGCGCACTTCGTAGCGGCAAACCTGTTTTTCAATCTGCCCGGCCAAGTCCGTGAGATGATGCACGGGAACGCCATCGCCCGTATACAACCGCGCGAGTTCGCCGTGAACCTGCCAGAGATCGAGGCGATACACGGACGCCAGTTCGACGGCTGCGGTGTAGGCGTCGAGCGTGTCGGGTTCGGATTTTATTTCGACAGTTTCGGCAACCTGTTTAAGCAGACTGCGCGTGGATGCCTGTTGCGCGATGTCGAAGGTCTGGCGTTCAAGCCTGGGCGCGGCGGACGCGGCAGGCTTCGCCAGCGTGAGCGTGGAATCGTTGGCCGGCTTGCGCACGACTCTGCGGACAATTTTTTTCACCACGACCGGCGGCAGTTTGATTTTGCGCAGGCGAATGATGGCGCTGCGGCTTTTGCTTTTGGCCTGATTCAATTCGGCGATGGACGTGCCGTAGGTCTCAGCCAACTCGCGGTCGAGCGTGTTTTGATTGTCTTTCGACAAATAAATGCTGGCCTTGTGCGGATTGCCGGGGACTTGGCGCAGGCAGCGCGATGCCGCCTGCAAAACGAAGTTGTTGCTCGTTTTGAGCCGCCGCGCCAGCGCACACGCGAACAGGCTGGGGCAGTTCCAGCCTTCCGTGCCTTTGTTCACGAGCAGAATCACGCGATGCGACGCACCAGGATCGTTGAGCCGTTCAAAGGCGTCTAATTCCTCTTTGCTGGATTCGCTGGTGTTGCGAAGCGTGAGCGTTGGCGATTCGCCGAGACTGGCGAGCGTGGCTTCGATGACCGGGCGCAATTCGTTCAAGTCGTCGGTCTGGGGGAAATACAACGCCAATTTTGCCGGCGAACCGTCCGGCAATTTCACGGCGCGGTAATTTTGAAAAAATTCCGTGATGACTTGAGCGACGAATTTATCCGTGTTGCTGTCGTCGAAGCTATAAGCATGAATGTTCCCGGAGACGGGCTTGAGGATGCCGTCGCCGATGCCCTGCGATAGCCCATACCAGATCACCACATCGCGGAGCGGTTGGCGTTTGAAATAGGGCGTGCCGGTGGTGTTTACCACGCAGACCAAGTTCGGGCTTTTCTGGTAGAGGTAATCCACCGTTTTGCGGACTTTTTTGAGTTCGGTGTCGAGCGCCTGCCCGTAAGTGTGATGCGCCTCGTCGGAAAACACGCCGAGATGCGGCAGGCTGGCGATGGCTTGCAAACGCAGGTTAGCAACTTCGGAGCGGGCTTGATCTTCGCTCTGCTGATTGAACAGCGTGCCGATGTCGGACTTGCGAATGGTTTCCTTCTGGATGCGGATTTTCTCAGTGTTGGTGACAACTACGTTGAAGCAACTGGCGCGAATCACCGGGATGTCTTTCTCGCCATCGCGCGTAAAGATGATTTTCACGGAAGCCGCGAACGCTTTGTAAAGCCGCGCCGGCAAGATCCGTTGGTAAGGCACGTCGGCCAGATCGCGCAGCGCGGCGAGAATCGTCGTGCCGGGCGCGAACACGAGCGCATTTTGCACGAACGGACCATCCGGGTATTCGAGCGCCATCGCAAACTCCGTGGCGATGATTGCGCCGATGAGCGCGGTTTTGCCCGCGCCCATCGCCAGCGCGAGAATGTAGCTCGGATAATCAAGGGCAACGGTTTCGCGCAGAGCTTCAAGGCGGAACTGGCGCACGAACGAATCGTCTGACTCAATTTTTTGCCAGAGAGTTTTTAGTTTGAAGTTAGCCGCACGGAACGCTTCATCTGAAATTCCTAGAGCCTTCAAAAGTGCTCCCGTGTCGTCGTCCGGCGGGAAATACCGTCGATAAAGATCAAAAATGCGCGGTGTTTTTTCGACGAGCCGCAGATACCAATAAACTTCGAGTGCGCGGAGCTGTGGCGGACGTAGCTGCCAACCAGCACCGTCCGGCGTCGTTGCCCAAGCAAGGATTTCCGCCAGCGCGGGAAATTCGTCGTGCTTGAAGCCGGCATGTTGCCAGTCAGAGACTTTGGCGGTGATTTGCTGAAATAGAGGATGTTCCACGGCGTGTGGCGAGCCGGGGACTACGGGAAATCTAAAATAGAAGAGGCGCGGACTTAACGCACCCTGCTTCGAGGCACTGCGAAGAGCCTGTTACACAAGCACGCCAAGCCGCGCCCATTTGGGCGCGCTCGGTCGGATGTGTAACGGGCTTGGAAAATTCGCAGTTTTCGAAGCAGCCCGTAGCCGTAGCTACGCAAAATTGTTTTGGTTAAAGAATAATCGTCGTTTTAGTTCGATGAACGTGGCGAGGTTACGCCGAACGCGGGCGCACGACAAGCAAAGGAAATCTTGGACATGACACCGTTCCAATCCCGTCCGGTGGTTGTTCCCGACAATCGGACGATTTAATCACGGGTCTATTTCAGTCGGTGATGGGGAGGTAAAACAATTTTGTGCAATGATTGCACATTTATCGCCCCAAATCCTGACATGCTGGCCGTTGTGAAAACGACGCGAATTGCATTGCTTGTCACCACCAACGACCGACGGAAAACGCCGGTCAAATTTTGTGTAAAGATTACACAAAAGCGGGCTTCTTCTCGGCCAAACTGGTTGCCGGATAAAAAAAACTCGGCCAAGTGCATTTGGTGTATCACATACACCTCAACGGAGGAAAGTTCAGGCAAACTGACAGGCATGAATAAAACTGGATTCAGTTTTGATCCCGTGTGCCAGACACGCCCTGTGCCGGATCGGTTCAGGCACGATGCACCAATCGGGAAATTAATGCCGGAAAGAGAATAACGAATGTGCCAGCGGGGCATAAAGCTTTTTTTAAGACCGATAAAATGACGTTCCATGTTTACTGCGGTTGCTCATAAAAATCTGGCGGATGCCGAAAAGTATTTCGACGAGCATCTGGCGCAGAATGATTACTACGCCGCCGGTGAAATCCGCCCCGGCCAGTGGATCGGCGCTGGCGCGGAGCGGTTGGGATTAGAGGAGGCCGTCACGCGCGACCAGTTTCATGCGCTCTGCGAAAATCAACATCCAACCGATGGCAAACGGTTGACGCAGCGGAGCCAGAAGGAAGGCCAGCGCCGGGTGTTTTATGATTTCACCTGTTCCGCGCCGAAATCCGTCTCCGTGCTGGCGGTCACGCTAGACGACCAGCGATTGATTGAAGCGCATGAAGCAGCGGCCCGGCTCGCTTTTCGCGAACTCGAAACCTTCGCCGCCGCGCGCGTGCGCAAGCAGGGTGCTCGCAAGGATCGGCTAACAGGCAATCTGGTGGCGGCATCATTCGTGCATGACAGTTCCCGCGAACTCGACCCGCAGTTGCACACACATTTCACGGTGTTCAACGCCACGTTCGACAAGGATGAGCGTTGCTGGAAGGCGTTGGAAGCGCGCGGCATGTATGACGCGATTCGTTATGGCACGGCGATCTATCGGAACGAACTGGCCAAACGGGTGCAACAAATCGGCTACCGGATTACCCAGGCCGAACATGGCTTTGACATCGAGGGTGTGAGTGATGCGGTGTTGAAACAATTTTCCAAACGCGCGCAGCAGCGCGACGCGGTGGTGCAGGAAATGGAAGCAAAGTTGGGTCGCAAACTTTCCAACGACGAAATTTCCCATGCGGTGCATCAGAGCCGGGCAAAGAAAATAAAAGACATTTCAACCGCTGAAGTCAGAGAACGCCAGTTGGCGCAGTTATCGTCCGATGAGCGGCAATCGCTGCAAACACTCCGCGCGTCGGCTCGTGCATCAAGCCTGCCGCGAATCGCCTTGGTGGAAAATCAAGTTTTGAACCATGCGGTCGCCCATGTCTTCGAGCGCAAATCGGTGGTGCCGGAGCATGAATTGCTGAACGTGGCCTTGTCGCATCGCCTGGGTGCGGTGGATTTGAACCATTTGAAAGCAGCGGTGAAGCATTTGCCAGATTTGGTGAAGACGGAGCGCGGATTTTCGACCAAGGAAATTGTGGCAACGGAATTGAGTTTGATTCAAACGGTCAACGCGGGCTGCGATTCGGTTGCGCCATTGCATCCCGGCTACCGGCCTGCCGATTGGCTCGGTGAAGATCAACGCCGGGCGATTTATCATGTGCTTCGCACCAGTGACCGCATCACCGGCCTGCGCGGTCTGGCAGGCAGCGGCAAAACCACGGCATTGCGCGAGTTGGTCGCCGCCTGCAAAGAGGCGAAGATTGAACCGTTGTTCTGCGCGCCTACGGCGGCGGCAACGGATGTTTTGCGCAAAGAGGGATTCGAGGCAAAGACGCTGCAAAGCCTGCTGTTGTCCAAGCCGGTTCTGTCCGAACGGCAATTGATTGTATTGGATGAAGCCGGGGCGGTGGGGATCGACGACATGAAACGGCTGTTCGATTGCGCGCGTGATGCGCGCATTCTTTTGTCCGGTGACACCGGGCAGCACGCTTCGGTTGTGCGTGGCGATGCGCTGCGTATTTTGGAACGGCATTCTAATTTCAAATCCGGCCAGTTGACGGCGATCCGGCGGCAACGCAAGGCTGCGTATCGCAAGGCCGTGGAACTGGCGGTGCAGAAACGCAATGTCGAAGCGTTCGCGCAGTTGGAACGTATGGGTGCTGTGGCAGAATTTTCAGACGGCAACATTCACGACTCGGCAGCAAAGTTATATTTGAAAACGTTGGCGGAAAACAAATCTGCGCTGCTGGTCGCGCCCACTTGGGTGGAAATCGAGGCGGTGACGGAAAAAGTCAGGGCGGAATTGAAATTGGCCGGTCGGCTGGGCGGTGAGGAAAAAGAATTTCAAGTTTTTGATTCACTCTCATGGACGGAAGCACAGAAGCGCGATGCGCGGCAATACCGTCCGGGCATGGCCATCCATTTCCATCGTCGAGGACATGGATTTAATAAAAATGAAACCGTCGCGGTGGTCGCGGTCGAAAACGATTCGCTGAAAGTGCAACGCGCTGACGGCACCGAAACATTTTTTCCTTTAGGTCAAGGCTCCGCCTTCTGCGATGTGGGGGAGAGACGGAAATTAAAAATCGCCGTCGGGGACAAGCTGTTGCTGCAAGCCAACGCGGTGGCCGGGCGCAAGCACTTCGTCAACGGTGAATTGGTTGAGGTCAAAGCCGTTCAAGGTGATTCGGTTTTGCTGGCCGACGGCCGGGTGATTCCTGCCGATTATCGCACCTTCACGCATGGCTACGCCGTCACGTCCCATGCCGCCCAGGGCAAGACCGTGGATGAAGTTTTGCTGGTCGCCTCGTCGCGTTCGCTGCCCGCCATCAATCAGGAACAATTTTACGTCAGCATCTCGCGCGGGCGCGAACGCTGCCAAGTCTTTACCGATGATTCGGAATTGCTGCGTTTGCACGTCACCCATTCCAGCGCGCGGCTGGCGGCGGTTGAGGCCATGCCACAACGGGACTTTCTGCAAACCATTTTGCAGCGCGGCAATCGTTTTATGAAAC
>Ga0302265_1002056_pt1 | contig 11232 bp, 10 predicted proteins | sample III_Bog_E1_1_FD_194556 | JGI IMG/M metagenome (GOLD analysis project Ga0302265, IMG submission 194556) | Peat permafrost microbial communities from Stordalen Mire near Abisko, Sweden - III_Bog_E1_1 | ecosystem: Environmental > Terrestrial > Soil > Wetlands > Peat | place: Sweden: Abisko...
CCGTTCGCAACGGTGGCCGTTCGCAATGGTGGCCCTCCGCAAGGAGCTTGATTTGGTTTGGGTTTGGTTCTACAAGATGTCGCGACGACGGCGCTGTTCTTATGCCAGAAATTAATTTTTCATGCCCAAAATGCAATCAGCCGATTGATGCGCCTAGCGAGTTGGCCAATCAGTTGACTGAATGTCCGGCTTGTAAAGAGACAATTGAGGTTCCGATTCGCACTCGCGGGCAAACACCAGCTTCTACCAGTTTTGCAGCCAGTGTATCAGCAGACGAGTCTAAATTTTTTCAAGACGGGGACATCATGGTGACAAATGCGAGATTTGTAGTTGGAACAAAAACATTCGCTATGCGTGGCATTACATCAATTGAAGCTGTAGAATCAGAAGAAGTTGTCGACATAAAGTCAGCAGATCCTATGAGAACCATTTTGGGTGGCATTTTCACGTTGATAGGACTTTTTATTATCGGCGCAGGTTTTTTCTGTTGGCTTTTTTTTGAGTTCAGTTTCTGGGTCGTGGTTGGTGCGGGAGTTATAGGCCTCCTGATGCTCGGCATCGCAGGCTCACTAAACTTCATCAATTACAAAAAGCGCGCCTTCAAAATAGTATTGAAGACAGCAGGCGGTGAAGTAACTGCATATAAGAGTTTTGACCGCAACCACATTTCCCAAATTATTCGGGCATTAAATGATTCCATTATTGCAAATGGATAATCCCTCTCCCATCCGATGGGCGAGGGGCAATCTCCCATTCCCATGGGCGAAGGATTTTCAGCGTTGAACATTTTGCGCGAATCATTGTATTTGAGTTCGTTCACGTTTTTTCATTAGAATCTGGAAACTTTATGGCAATTCAACTACGCGAAAAATCCACCTGCAAATACGATCAAATCTCGCTCGGCGAAGTCATGCTGCGGCTCGACCCCGGCGAAGGGCGCATCCGCACCGCGCGCTCGTTCACTGCGTGGGAAGGCGGCGGCGAATACAACACCTCGCGCGGACTGCGCAAATGTTTTGGTTACAAAACCGCCGTCGTCACCGCGTTTGTGGACAACGAGGTCGGCCATCTCATCGAGGACTTCATCATGCAGGGCGGCGTGGACACCGACTTCATCAAGTGGCGCGAAGACGATGGCATTGGCCGCACCGTTCGCAACGGTTTGAATTTCACCGAACGCGGCTTCGGCATTCGCGGCGCGGTCGGCAATCCCGATCGTGGCAACACCGCCGCCTCGCAGCTCAAGCCCGGCGACATTGATTGGGATCATATCTTCGGCAAAGTCGGCGTGCGCTGGTTTCACACCGGCGGCATCTACGCAGCGCTTTCGGCTTCGACGGCTGAATTGACCGTCGAGGCCGTCAAAGCCGCCAAAAAATATGGCACGATTGTCAGTTACGATTTGAACTACCGCCCGTCGCTCTGGAAAACCATCGGCGGCCTCAAGAAGGCGCAGGAGGTGAATCGCGAGATCGCGAAGTATGTGGACGTGATGATCGGCAACGAAGAGGATTTCACCGCGTCGCTCGGCTTTGCCGTCAAAGGTCAGGAAACGCTTGGGCACATCGAAACAGACGCGTTCAAGGCGATGATCGAGACGGCCGTGAAAGAATTTCCGAATTTCAAGGTTGCCGCGACCACGCTGCGCCATGTCATCACGGCGACGAAGAACGACTGGAGTGCGATTCTCTGGCACGACGGCAAATTTCACGAGAGCAAGCAGTATCCCGGCCTCGAAATCCTCGACCGCGTCGGCGGCGGCGACAGCTTTGCCTCCGGCGTGCAATTCGGTTTCATGGAATTCAACGACGCGCAGAAGGCGGTTGAATACGGCGCCGCGCACGGTGCGCTGGCCTCGACCACGCCCGGCGATACGAGCATGGCCACCCGCAAGGAAGTGGAAAAAACCATTGGCGGCGGCGGTGCGCGGGTGCAGCGGTAAAATTAAATCAGGTGGGACGGTGCTGCTGCGCCGCCTTGGCTGACCCGCAGGTCAGCCCTACCAACAAAATAAAATATGAATACATCTGAAATCTTTTCACTCAAAGGCGAAGTCGCCGTGGTCATCGGCGCGACGGGCGTGCTGGGCGGCGCATTGGCTGACGGCCTCGCGGCCGCCGGCGCAAAAGTCGCCGTGCTCGGGCGCAACGAAGAACGCGGCCAAGCCCGCGTCAAAGCCATCAAAGATGCCGGCGGCAACGCGGCGTTTTTCACCTGCGACGCCAGCTCACGCGCCAGTCTCGCTGATGCGCACAAGAAAATCGAAGCCGCGCTGGGTGCGCCGACGATTTTGGTGAACGCCGCCGGCGGCAACGATCCGAAGGTGACGGTCACCGCAGAAAATCCATTCGAAAAAATTTCGCTGGAGGCGCTCAACGCGAATCTGGATTTGAATTACATCGGCGGCGCATTTTTGCCCTGCCAGGAATTCGGGCCGGGCATGTGCCAGCGCGGCAAAGGCAGCATCATCAATATCGCCAGCGTGTCGGCGCACTTGCCGCTGTCGCGAGTGATGAGCTACTCCGCGGCAAAGGCGGCGGTGCTGAACCTCTCGCAATTTCTCGCGCGCGAGTGGGCCACCAAAGGCGTGCGGGTGAACACCATCACGCCTGGATTTTTTCCGGCGGAGCAAAATCGCAAGCTGTTGTTCAACGACGACGGTTCACCCACGGCGCGCACGAAGGCAATCTGGGGCCACACGCCGATGAACCGTTTCGGCGAATCCAAGGAACTCATCGGCGCGTGCGTTTTTCTCGCGTCGCACTCGGCGAGTTCGTTTGTCACCGGCACGGATATCCGGGTGGACGGCGGTTATTTGAGCCAGACCATTTGATTCCGAACATAAGCAAACGGCGAAAATAGAGTTAAAAATCAGCCCGTTGAAGAAATTTCTTCAACGGGCTTTTGATTTAGGGGCGAATCAAATGTCCGTGATGGTTTTGTGACGCGGCACCAGCAATTTCATTCCGCCCCAGGCGATCAGATAGCTCAAGGCGCAGATGACGAACATGATGAGGTAGGCGGTCTGCGGCGTGGCTTTGTAAGTGTCGGTGAGCGTGCCGGCGATCAATTGCACAATGACGCCGCCCAAGCCTCCCGCCATCGCGCCGATGCCGGTGACCGAGCCGACGGCGGTTTTGGGAAACATGTCGGAGACGGTCGTGAAGAGATTTGCTGACCACGCTTGGTGCGCCGCCGCGCCGATGCAGATGACGGCGATGGCGTAAATTTCCGCCATCTTCCCGAAGCGGCTGACATCACCAAAATACTGCGTGGACAACACCGCCAGCGGACACAGTGCGATGAGGAACATGGCCGTCATGCGGGCTTGATAGACCGGCATCCCGCGCTTCATCAATGTCATCGGAATGCTGCCGCCGTAAACGCTGCCGATGATGGAGACGCCAAAGACAATGAACGTTGGCCACATGGTATCGTGTATGGGCATATGGAATTGTTTCACCAGATAATCCGGCAGCCAGAAAAGATAAAACCACCAGATGCCGTCGGTCATCAATTTGCCCCAAAAGAAGGACCACGTCTGGGGATGACCCAGCAAGCCGGGACTGCCGTTGTTTCCAAATTTGTCGGGGCCGGTGATGCCTGCACTGAATCCGGCCATCACCATTGCAACGAGTGCCAAAGCCACCGCCACGAGGTAGATCTTATTTTCAAAGCCCAAAACAATCACCGAGACAAAACCGGCCAAGACGGGAACGAGATAGGTCAACGCCAGCCAGCCGGATTTATTCAAGTCATGCCATCGCCGGACGTGCAACGCCAGGCTGGCGGTAATGGCAACTGCCGCCGTCACAGCAAAAAATATCAAAGCGGGTTTGTTCTGAAGAACAGCCGGCCCGACAATTTTTTCAGTAATGAAATAAATGAAGACGCACAAGATGTGGATCATGATCGTCATCCCCCAAAATGCGGAGCGCGGCACGCGTCCGGCGAAGGAAAAAATATTTGCGCCAACCTTCTTGCCCGATTTGTCACCGTCTTGAGCCGGCTGAGCCTCATCCTTGTCACTGTGGATTAGATCGTATTCCGCCTGCGAGAGACGTTTGCTTTTGGCGGGCGTGTCATAGAGCCAGAACCAGAAAATCAGCCAGACGAATCCGACCCCGCCGGTGATGATAAAGGCCAGCTTCCAGCCCTTTTCGTTGCCGAAATAAGTGAGGCACCAGGGAACGAACAGAGCCGCGATCATCGCCCCGCAATTTGAGCCGCTGTTGAAGATGCCGGTGGCCAGGGCGCGTTCGCGTTTGGGAAACCATTCGGCGACAGTCTTGATTGAAGCCGGAAAGTTGCCAGCCTCGCCAACCCCAAAAGCGCTGCGCACCAGAACATGCATGGCGACCAACTGTCCGACAAAAGCATTAAGAATTCCGAAAACCGACCAGATAATCAGGGAGAGTGCCAGACCCATTTTGGTGCCGATCTTGTCAATGACCCAACCAGCGAGAATTGTCATGCCAGCGTAAAAGGCGGTAAAGAAGGCAGTCAGGTGCGAAAAGTCGGTGTTGGACCAGCCGAAGCCGCCTTGATCGGCTGCAGTGCAAAAATATTCCTTGAGGTAGCTGATGACATTCCGGTCCATGTAATTGACGGTCGTTGAGAAAAACAGCAACGCACAGATGACCCAGCGATAATTACTCGATGCAGGACGGCCTGGACTTGGGGAATTCATAGAGCGAGTAATTTAATGGAAACAGCCTGCCGTTCAAGTATTGAAATCCAACTTTACAAGCCGGACGCATTTGTGTAACCCTTCAAGCATGATTTGGAAAAAATTCCTGCCGTTGTTGCCTGTGCTGCTGCTGACGGGCTGCGCGGCGACGTTTACACGCCTGACCCCGCTGGAGCAGCCACGCAATCCGAACAACCTTTATCCAGTGGAGGTGATTTTCAACTCGTCACAGCAGACCTTGCGTCGCGACAGCATCCAGCCTTATGTGCTCGCCGACGGACAATTATATCCCCTGCGGCAAGTCGTGGGCGTCACAAACCGATGGGAAGGACTTGTGCCGGTGCCTGCCTCGGCAAGCGGTGTGGGCTACCGCTTCAAGTTTGATTATCTTTACAACAACTGGGGAACGCCACCCAAGCCCAACAGCGCTTCGTCTCAATTGTATAAATTAAAAATCGTAGACCAGTAACAATTTGCTCGAATCTAAAAACAGGGCGCGAACAAAAATGTTCGCGCCCTGTTTTTTTTGAAAAATTGATTTACTGTCTTGGCCGGAGTAAAAGAGCCTTTTTTTCCGTGCCTTCCACTTCGACACTGTGTGTTTCGACGTCAGGATCATCCTTGAGCGCCTGATGCACAATTCGGCGGTCGAAGGCGTTCATCGGCTCCATTTCCACAGCGTCGCCCCAGCGGCGGACTTTGTCGGCGGCATCCTTCGCACGTTTGACCAGCGCGTCGCGCGCCTGTGTGCGATAGCCGCCCACGTCCACCATGGCCTTTGGCGCACTGGCATCCTGCTGAAATAAAATCCGGTTGGTTATATACTGCAAGTCGGCGAGCGTCTGGCCTTGTCGTCCGATGAGCCGGCCGGAATCCTCCGTTTTTACGTCCAAAAAAATACCGTCGTCCATTTTGTGCTCTTCGACCGTCGCCTGAAAACCCAGCGACGCCAGTATTTTTTCGAGGGTTTCTTTCGGTTGCACTGTCATATGCTAAAATCGTTTGCCGTTTATTTTTTCTTTTTTGACAGCGGCGTCAATGCCGGAATCGTGGTCGTCGCCGGCGGGGGGTTCGTTTTCGTCAACTGCATCTGCAAAATTCCCAGCAGCGTGCTGACCGTCATATACAGTGCCATGCCCGACGAATAGTTGTAAAGGAACAGCAGCATCATCAGCGGCATGTAACGCATCATCTTTTGCTGGCCCGGATCCATGCCCGGCGACACCGGTTGCAAATGCGACTGCCAGATCATCACGCCGACCATCAGCAGTGGCAGCAGGTTAAATGGAAAATTCAGGCCCGGAATCATGAACAGCGTGTCTGGTTTCGTCAAATCCGCTACCCACAGGAAATGTGCGCCGCGTAATTCGATGGCGCATCGGATCATTGCCAGAAAACCGAAGAACACCGGCATCTGCACCAGCATCGGCAGGCAGCCTCCCAACGGACTGACCTTGTTCTTCTTCCAAAGCTCCATTTGCTTCTGCGTGAATTTCTGCGGGTCGTCCTTGTATTTCTCCTTGAGCGCCTTAACCTCCGGTGCCAGCGCCTGCATCCGCTTCATTGAACGCGTGCCCGCCGCCGTCAAAGGCCAGAACACGGCGCGCAAAATAATTGTGATGACGACAATCGCCCAGCCGTACCCCATTTTTGTCACGTCGTGCAGCCAGTTCATCGAGGACAAGAGCAGTTTTGCAAAAAATGTCCCGACGCCCCAAAAACTGATGTAGCCCGTCCCGAAATTCATTGCCAGGTCCGCATGGTTTTGGAAATCCTCGCCGATGCGCGCCAGCGTCCGATATTCCTTCGGCCCTGCGAAGAAAACAATCTGCCGCTCGACATTTGAATTGGCCGACAGCGTTTGCGCCGGATAAACCAGCGCCGTCTGGATTCCAACCCCCGTCGCAATGGAGTTTTCCTCCAACGGCGTGAGATTCACCGGACGCGCGACGACCTGCTGCGCCTGCTGACTTGGCATCGCCAGAAGCGCGAAAAACTGATTGTGCGCCGCAGCCCATACGACATTGCCAATTCCCCCGCGGAATTCCGGTGTCGGAGTTCTGGACATGAGGCCAAAAAAAGTCGTCGTATTTGTGTTGAAATAGCGCGTGCCGTTGTCAATGTAATTGGTGCCGTCGAACCATGTCGCGCCGAGATACATTCCGTTGTCGTCCACGTCCATCGGCGTGGCTGTGCCTACGACAAATTCCTGGGCAGGCAGGGCGAGCGGTTTGTCCGAACTGTTTTTCAGGCTCACGCTTGCGTTGACGAGATAATTGGAGCTCAAATGAAATTGCTTGGTCAGCAGCAAACCGTTCGGCAATAATTTTTCCGCGCGGACACCGCCGTCGCCGGTTCTCGTTAATGTAAAAATACCGTCGCCGATCAGGTTTGTGTCGCCCAAAACCGCCAGAACCGGAACCGGTGTGCGTGCGTTCAACGTGGCAAAACCATTTGCGGAACTTTCCCCTTCTTTTTTCCAACGGGCTGAAATTGTTTCGGGATATTTCAATAATTCGACCGTTTTCAAACCGCCGCCGCGCGAAGTAAATGTGTATCGGGCGTCAGCGTTTGACAGCACGATTTTATTTTCCGGCGCGTTCGTGTCGAAAATCTGGATTGAAGTTGTAGTCGTCAACGAGGCTGTGGAAGAATTCACCGGTGATTGCGGCGATGAAACAATGTTTGTCCGGGCAAACTCCGCCTGCTGTTGCTGCCAGCGGGCTTCCTGCTTTTGCGTCTGGATGAACCAGAGAACAAGCAACGCGCCGCAAATCGAAACAACGATGATTCCAGTTCTGTCCATGAAAATTAGCTGGCCGATGGTTGGAAATTTTTCTGCGGCACGGGATCGTGGCCACAACCCCCGAATGGATGGCAGCGGCAAATTCGCCTGGCCGCAAACCAGATGCCGGCAGATGCGCCGTGTGTACGAACTGCGTCAATGGCGTATTGGGAGCAGGTCGGCGTGAAGCGGCAGCCTGCAGTCGGGCCAAAAAAATAAATCTGTGCCGGCGAAATCATCCAGCGATAAAGACTTATGGCGGAAACCAAAATGTGCTGGAACAGATTCATTTAATTTTTCAAAAGCTTTGCGCGGTTCAATGCCGCCAGCAAATCTTTTTCAACGTCCGCAAATGTTTTCCCCGCGATGGAATTGCGTGCGACCAGAACAAGTTCAACCGGCTGTGACAATTCATGCTGGTGCTGCCGGAAGCTTTCGCGGAGCAAACGCCGCGCGCGGCTGCGCTGAACCGCGCCGCCGATTTTTTTGCTCGTGACGACACCGAGTTTTGGCGCGTCGCCAGCGGGCAGCTTGTTCCAGTTGGCGATCAGGCAGCCGAGCGCCAGCCGCTGGCCCTGTTGCCGGACGCGCGCGAAATCGCGGCTTTGTGCAAGCCGTGAGGCGCGGTTGAGCCGCAGGCGATTCGGCAATTCGGCGGTCATGCGCGCGGAAATCAAACCGGCGTCAGACGCTTGCGACCGTTGCGGCGGCGATTGGCGAGCGTGGCCTTGCCGCTCTTGCTCGAGTTGCGGTTGAGGAATCCGTGCTGGCGTTTGCGGCGGATTTTCGATGGTTGATACTGGCGTTTCATAAATTCAAAATCGTCCGCGCATTCGCGCCAAACGAGCGGTGGAGATTAACAATGAAATGCCTTGTGTCAAGACGTGGTTCGAGGTTACTTCACGTTCAATTCCCGCTGGATCCCGAATTTGTCAATGCGTTTGCGCAGTGTTGCGCGCGTGATGCCGAGCATCTTTGCAGCGTGAACCTGATTATCGTTTGTTTCCTTCAGGGCCTGGATCACCAGTTCGCGCTCAACGGCCGGGATGATTTTTAATTTGGGGTCGCGCTTGGCCCATTGGAACAATTGCCGCGCGAGGGCGGCGGCATCGGTCGCAGCCGCCTCTCCGGCGGCTCCGTTGGTGGGCAACATTGTCGCACCGCTTTGACCGGAAATTTCCGGAGGGAGATCGCTCAACAAAATCGCGTCGCTTTTGGCCATGACATGCGCACGGCGGACGGCGTTCTCAAGTTCGCGGACATTGCCCGGCCAGTGATACTTTTCCAAAGTCTTGATGACGCTGGCGGCAACGGATTTTGGCGGACGTTTCAACTCGCGCGCATTTTTTTCGAGAAAATAATTTACGAGCAGCGGAATGTCGTCGGGACGTTCGCGCAGAGGAGGTATCGGAATCCGCACGACGTTGAGACGGTAAAATAAATCTTCCCGGAATTGTTTGGCGGCGACGGCGGCTTCCAGCGGCTTGTTCGTGGCGGCAATCACGCGCACATCCACCTGGATTGGCTGGTTGCCGCCGACACGCTCGAACGTGCCGCTTTGCAGCACACGCAAGATTTTCGTCTGTGTGGCGGGTGTCATGTCGCCGATTTCGTCCAGGAAAATCGTGCCTTTGTTGCATTGCTCGAATTTTCCGATGCGCTGGACGGTCGCGCCTGTGAATGCGCCTTTTTCGTGGCCGAAGAGTTCGCTTTCCAGAAGTTGTTCGGGAATCGCGGCGCAATTGACTGCGAGAAACGGCTGTTGCGACCGGTCGCTGTGATGATAAATGGCGCGGGCGACAAGTTCCTTGCCTGTGCCGCTTTCGCCGGTGATGAGCGCGGTGGCGTTGCTGGCGGCGACCTGGCCGACGAGTTTGAACACCTGCTGCATTGAGGCGCTGCGCCCGACAATGCCGAGTTCATAGTCCTCCGATTCAAGCAGCGGCTGATAAGACACGACCTGTTTCATGTCGCGCGCGGCCTTGAGAGCATTGCCGACAATCTCCTTGATCTTCATCGCATCGAACGGCTTGAGGAGATAATCGTACGCGCCCAGCTTCATCGCCTCGATGGCGGTCTGCGTCGTGCCGTAGGCGGTCATCAGGATGACGAGCAGCTTGGGGTTGGCTGAGCGCATTTTACGGAGCGTTTCCAAACCGTTCATGCCGCCCATGCGCACGTCCATCAGCACGAGGTCGGGCTTGAATTTGGGAACGATTTTTAATCCTTCCTCGCCGGACGAGGCCGTGAGGAACTCGATTTCCGGCGAATCAAAAATCCGCTGGAACGAATACCGCACGTCCTCTTCATCATCAATCAACAGAAGCTTGCTCATTTATTTATGTAAAATAGCGGTTTTTCGGCAAACCAACAGTGAATTTTGATCGATTTGCGGGATGATGATTTGTGCCAGGCGCGTGAGCCGGGGCTGCCACGAGGTTCAGGGGGAGGACCGGGCGATGGGCGGCCAGACAAACTTCGAGTTTGCGTGCCCTGGCCGCATGACCATCGTCCGGCTTGCGTCTGGCTCTGCCAGCGGCAAGTTGGAGTTGAGAGCCGTTGGTTGAGGGTTGAATGGATTCGGGCCGCAGCCCTCAACCCTCAACTTTCAACCCTCAACAAATCCTGTTACGTGCACATCAACGACACTGTCCCGCTCCACGGGCCGTATTGTGTGGAACCGCCGATGCCGCGGATGCGCACGCCATACACCAGTCCCGGCGTAAGATTCGTGATGACGATGCCCTTGGTGTTCGCCCAGATGCCCGCATCCACCCACGCGCCCGCGCCCGTGCAATACTGCACATGATACGCCTTGGCGCCGGCCACAGACTGCAGGTAGACACCCAGCTGCCCCGTCATGGAATTGTCCAGGCTGATTCCATCCGGCGCGACGAGCGTGATCTTGTTTTTGCTCCAGACAATCACATCAAAGCCGGAGGTCAGCACCTGCGATTCCGTGATTCCGGGGATGCTCTGGATGTAGGCCGCAATCTGGCGAAGCGGCACCAGGAGGTTGTCGCGCGCCTCCTTCAACGCGGCGGTTTCCGGTGAGCCGCCCAGCGTGGTGGCGGTCATGGCGGCCTGATAGGCCTGCTGCAGCAGCGTGAGCGCCGCAATGGTTATCGGGAGGTTGGGGAACAGCGTGCCGCATTTTGGAATGCACGTGATCACCAGGATGGCGAAGCTGTTCAACTGGTCTTTGGGCAGGGTTACAAACAACAAACTGACACGAACGACTGATCTTTTCATAACTGTTCTAGTTTCCCCCGGAGTAAGACGACGGACACACCGGCAGGCGGGTCAATCGCGGCACGTTTTAAAAAATAGCATCAGGTGTGCCAAGATTGTGAAACGTTTCACAAGCGCACAGGATCTGTGGAATACGGCCTGTGGCCGGAATGGTGGATTTCCGTGGCGCGAAAATCGAGGCATAGCCCAGACACTGCACGTTATGGCCGTAAACACGGCATATCCCTGCCAAAACAATTCATGTTTGAATCAAAACAATTCTATTTTGCACCAAAACAACTCATTTTTGGTTCATAACAACACTGTGTTTACCAAAACAGTGTTGCTTTGAAACGAAACACTGTTGTTTTGCTCCAGACACGTTCTGTTTTGATCAAAACACTGTTTTTCTGACGCAAAACTGTGTTGCTTTGGAACAAAACACTGTTGTTATGACACAAAACAGTATTGCTTTGAAGCAAAACACTGTTGTTATGAAATAAAACAATTCGTTTTTGTAACAAAA
>Ga0302265_1002059_pt1 | contig 11224 bp, 7 predicted proteins | sample III_Bog_E1_1_FD_194556 | JGI IMG/M metagenome (GOLD analysis project Ga0302265, IMG submission 194556) | Peat permafrost microbial communities from Stordalen Mire near Abisko, Sweden - III_Bog_E1_1 | ecosystem: Environmental > Terrestrial > Soil > Wetlands > Peat | place: Sweden: Abisko...
TTCTTTGACCCAACGGGAAATAGAAGAGTCGTTTGAGGATCCGTTTGCGGTGCGGCTGATGCCGGACACGCCGCGTTTCGGGGTGCAGGCGCGGTTTTTCAACCTGGGCATGACGTCGGGCGGCGTCGGGATTTACAGCGTCTATCGGACGAACGGCAAACAGGTGCGCGTGCTGCAGGCACGGCTGTTCGCGCCGGAGGAGCGCTTCTTCTATCAGCGGAAAATGGATCAGACCCTTTCCTGAAAATCGGACAGGTCTGTCCAAGTCAAACCAGCTCTAGCAAATAAATAAATTTTAGCCGTGCAAACTTTTGCCAACTGGGAAGACGTGCCGATTTTCGACAGCGAAGCGGCCGAGGCGGCGTTTTGGTCGGAGAACCGGCCCGCTGTGCGCCTCATGGAGTCGGCCGTCGCGGGCAGCGCGGATTCGACCGAGTCCGTGACGGTGACGCTGCGGTTCGACCCGCGGATGCTGGCGCGCATCAAGCGACTGGCGCGGATGCGGTATCTGAACTACCAGAGCATGGTCAAGCAATGGTTGAGCGAACGGATGGAACAGGAATTGCGCGAACGATAATAAATTTTGCCATGAAAAAAATCGAAAATCGAAAATCGAAAATCGAAAATGTCCGGGCGTTCACCCTGATTGAACTGCTGTTGGTTATCGCCATCATCGGCGTCATTGCGGGTTTCACGTTGGTCGTCTTGAAACCCGTGAAGGCCGCGCAATACAAAAAAGTCGCGACGGCGGAAATGAACCACCTTGAGACGGCGCTGGAAAATTACAAGGCCAAATACGGCGCGTATCCGCCGGGCAACCAAAACGCTCTTGGTGTTTATGCCTCGCCTCTGGATCGTTCGCAATTCAGCCAGCTTTACTACGAGTTGGCCGGCACTACAATCATCGGCAATAATTTTGTGACGTTGGACGGCAGTGCGACGATTCCCGTCAATAGCTCCGGTCAGGATGTTAAACAAGCCTACGGCGTGGGTGGTTTTGTCAACTGCACCAAGGGCGGTGCCGAGGACGGGACGGTCGCCCAAAATTTTCTCTCCGGCTTGAGTTCGAAGGAGATCATGAGTTCCGTGACAAACAACGGCATTGCCACCACCATTTTGGTCACCTCCGTCGGCGGGCCGGATCTCGCCTACGAGCCGTTGAAAGCGGCGGGCATCAATCCGTTCCGCTACGTCTATCCCGGCGTCAACAATCCTGGCGGCTACGACCTGTGGGTGCAGCTCGTCATCAGCGGCCAGACTAACCTCATCTGCAACTGGAGCCGGCAGGTGCAGATCAACAGCTCGCTGCCCTGACTTATGTTTTTGAATGTCATCAACCAGGCCGGCGGCGGGAAAATTTCCCTGCCCGTCGAATGGCGGGATTGCTCGTGGCGCCCGTCCATCCGGTTGCATCCGGTCCCCCGTAAAAATCTTTCCAAGCCTATGAACACAATCATCAATCGGAAATCGCCAATCGGAAATGCCGGGGCGTTCACCCTCGTCGAAATGCTCGTCGTCATCGCCATCATCGGCATCCTGGCCGCGATGCTGCTGCCGGCGCTGGCTTATGCAAAACGAGCTGCAAAAGTTAACAAGGCGAAAATGGATATGGGGGGCATCGTCACCGCCATCGAGAGTTACGACCAGGATTACAGCCGGTATCCGATGACGCATGCGGAACAGACGGCGGCTGGCACAAATGATTTCACCACCGGTCTGGTGTTTGGCAATGGTGCCGGGGCGAATGGATATAGTTTCGACAATAATAGCAACGTCGTTGCCATCCTCATGGACTTGCAGACTTTCGGCAACGGCGCGGCCACGGTGAACGCCAACCATGTCTATAATCCCAAGCAGGTGCATTATCTCACCCCCACGGTGGTTTCCGATCCCACGCTGCCCGGCGTCGGCCCGGACGGTGTCTATCGTGACCCGTGGGACAATCCCTATGTCATCACCATGAATGCGAGTTACAACGAGCAGGGCACCAGCGACATTTTGTATTCGCTGCAAAGCGTTTCTCAAAACGGCGGTGGCTCGAGCGGCTACAATGGCCTCTTCAATCCCACCGGCACCGGCAACAATTATCTCTATCACGGCAAGGTCATGGTCTGGTCCGCCGGGCCGGACGGAAAATATGACACCGGCCCGGCCTTTGGCCCGACCGCCGTCGCCAACAAGGACAACGTCATCAGTTGGCAGTAAAATGAAAACGAGAAGTGACAAGTGGCAAGTGACAAGTGACTGGCGGAACGACGTGCCTACTCGTCACGCGTCCCTCGTCCCTCGTCACTCATTTGCCTTCACGCTGATCGAGCTGCTCGTCGTTATCGCGATCCTTGGCATTTTGGCCGCGCTGGCCGTGCCGGCGCTCAAGAACCTCGGCAAGTCCAGTCTCCAGGTCGGTGCCGCGCGGCAGTTGATGGATGACATCGGCCACGCGCGGCAACTGGCCATCAGCCAGCACACGACCGTCTATATGGTTTTCGTGCCGGGCATCTGGACAAATTATCCTCAAACAACGGCCACGGCCAATTTGCTGGACAAGCAGTTCACCGGCTACAATTTTCTTTCCCTGCGCTCGGTGGGCGACCAGCCGGGGCAGGGGACGACTAACTATCTGGGTGAATGGAAGTCGCTGCCGGACGGCGCGTTCATCGCTTTGAATAAATTCAACACCTATTATTACCCATACAATTATTATCCGATTAACGATGCCGCTTCGGGTGCCAGCTATCAGATTTCATCGTTTCTCACCAACAGTTTTCCGTTTCCCGCCGCAACCAACAGCAGTGTCATTTTGCCTTACATCGCCTTCAACTATCTCGGCCAGCTTGTGCTGAATGACACCACGCTCTGGCCGAACCCATACGAATACATCCCGCTTGCGCAGGGTTATGTCACCTACGCCGCCGACCCCAACACCAAGGCGTTACAGTTTGGCACCGCGCCGGACGCCACGGAAAACCCGCCGGGCAACAGCACCAACTCCATGTTCAGCCTTGTCCAGATTGACCGGCTCACCGGCCGCGCCGTCCAGTTGCGGCAGAAACTCCCATGAGACTTCAAAACAAAGTGACAAGTGGCGAGTGGCAGGTGACAGGAAATAGCCGTGCGGCCATTCTTGTCACTCGTCACTCGGCACTCGTCACCTGCAGCGGTTTTACGATGATCGAGATTGCGCTCTGCCTGGCCATCATGGGCTTTGCGCTCGTGGCCATTATCGGCGTGCTGCCGCTGGGCATGAACTCCCAGCGCGACAACCGCGAGGCCACCGTCATTGGCCAGGACGCCACCGTGCTGCTCGAGGCCGTGCGCAACGCCGCGCGCGGCGCGGACTATCTGACGAACAATGTCTATCAGATTATCAATAGCCGCTACCAATACGCCGGCGGCGTCGGATCTTCGAGCCCGATCACGTTCAACTCCGGGTTTCTGACCAACGGCGCGAACATCGTCGGCGTCCTGAGCACGCCGGAGTTCACGGACAACAATGGTGTGCCGCAGCCGTTTCTGCCGACGGACGGCTACAGCAACCACATTGTTGCCTATGTCCGTTCTCTGAGCGGGCTGGCCTCGGAAAAGCCGCCGCAGGACAATGCCATCATGGTTGGCAACACCTTCACCTACCGCGTCTATTGCGTGAACGCGGCGGTGGCGCAGTGGGCCGTCACGCCCGGCTTTAGCCAGCAACTCAACAACAGCCTGCACGAGCTGCGGATGACCTTCCTCTGGCCGCAGTTGCCCAACGGCAATGTTGGCGCCGGTCGCCAGACCTTCCGCACGTCCGTCGCCGGCCGGCTGGCGCAGGACTCGACCAACGGGGTGCTGTTCTATTACAGCCCGCAGTTTTTCACCAACGCGCCATGAAATTTCAAACTGCAAATTTCAAATTTCACGCCCGTCCGGCGACGGCGGAGGCCGCGTCCGTTTTGGAAATCGGAAATCAGAAATCGGAAATCGGAAATCACCGCGCCTTCTCGCTCATCGAGGTTTTGGTGGTGGTCAGCCTGCTTTCGCTCATTGTGCTGGCGCTGATGGCGGTGTTCAGCAGCACGCAGCGCGCGTTCCGCTCCGCCGTCACCCAGACGGAGGTGATGGAAGGCAGCCGCGCGACGATGGATTTGATGGTCACCGACCTGCGCGGGCTGACGCCGTCCGATGGCGTGAGCAATCTGGCGCCGCCCACGGTTTCCTGTCCGGTGAACTTCTTTGTGGTCGCCAATGCCTATGGCTACACACCGCTGGTGCAGGCGCTGCCGGGCAGCGCGATGTCGCGCACCAACCTGCTGAACTATTTCTTCGTGCTGGGCCGCAACAACACCACCTGGACGGGCACCGGATACATTGTGGACACGACCTCGGCCAGCCCGCTGTATCCGCTCTACCGGTTTTATGAGGAGACCAACACGGCGAATTCGCCGCTGCTGCTCTACCAGCAGTTTGAGAACATTATTGTCAACGCGCAATGGACGAACCTGAGCCACCTGGTGGACGGCGTGGTGCAGCTGAACGTGCGGCCATATGATGTCAACGGCACCTGGATCAACAATTCCGTCTCGTCCTACACCAACGTCCTGAACACCTATTTTTATCCCGCCGCCTATGGCGAGACGCAGGTTTACATGGTGAGCAACGCCGTGCCCGCCGCGGTGGAGCTGGAACTGGGCGTGCTGGAAGACCGGCCGCTGGCGCACGCGGAGTCCCTGCCGCTTAATTCCACGGCGCAGCTCAACTATCTGGCGCAGCAGGCGGGCGCGGTGCATCTGTTCCGCCAGCGCGTGACCATCCCCAATGTTGACCCCACAGCCTACCAATGAAGATGAAAACCACATTCAACCTTCAACGCCCAACATTGAACGCCCAACGGCGGGCACAGCCGTTCCCTTCGGCATTGGGCGTTGAATGTTCAATGTTCGATGTTTCCCCTTCCGTCACCCGTCACTCCCAGCGCGGCATCGCGCTGGTCATCACGCTCATCATGCTGGCGGTGACGCTGGTGATGGCGGTGGCGTTCCTGGCCATCGCCCGGCGCGAGCGCAACGCCGCCACCACCGCCACGGACACCGCCGTTGCGCGCCTGGCCGATGACGCCGCGCTGGCGGCGGCGCAGGCGCAGATCGCCGCGAACATCCTCGCCACCACCAATCCCTACAACTATAGCCTGCTCGTCTCGACGAACTACCAGAACGGCGCCGGCTTTTTCACCGGTGTGGCCAGCCCGACCAACGTCAACTACGATTTCTACAACGGCACGGGGCTGGGCCCGGTCAGCGGCAACGACCTCGTCCAGAACATCGCCAATCTCTATCTGCTGCCGCGCGCGCCGGTGTTCGTCAATAACCCCAACACCGGCTTGAACGACTTCCGGTTTTATCTCGACCTGAACCGCAACGGCGCGTTTGACCCGAACGGCTCGGTGACCAACGTGGACAACCTGGGCAACGCCATTCTGGGTGCGAACGGCAGTCCGCTGGTCACCGTGCAGGGCGATCCCGAATGGATCGGCGTGCTGGAGCATCCCGACCAGCCGCACGGCCCGAACAACCCGTTCGTGGCGCGCTACGCGTTCCTGGCGCAGCCCGCCGGCAATTCGCTCGACCTGAATTACATTCACAACCAGACCTTGAACACCAGCCTCGGCGTGCAGGATGGGTTTTTCCGCAACGAAAGCGTCGGCTCGTGGGAACTGAACCTTGCGGCGTTCCTCACGGATTTGAACACTAATCAATGGGGACAGGATGTGGGTGCAACCGCCAATTTCTACCAATACAACCGGGCAGTTGGTTCTTTCAACTTCGGTGACGCCTTTGATGACTCACGTGCGCTGCTCTCGTGGCGCTACGCCTACAACTACAACTCGCTGGCCGTCCCGTTTGGAAATTTCTACACCGCGCTGGCCAACGGCAATGTTGACGATTATACCCTTGGCTATTTGATGACGAACACGGCGTTGCCGGCCGTGTTCACCCCGAATAATGCGCCGTGGGCCGGCTCGGACAACACCAACCGTTATTTTGCGCTGCCGTCCGACGTATTTGACCCGACCAAGAACCTCGGCAATTTCCCGGTGCGGCTGGCGGCGGCGGGCAAAAGCGTCGCCACCTACGACCGCTACACCTATTACCGGATGCTGGACGAGCTGGGCACCGACTCCACCGCCGACGACAGCCGGATGAACTTGAACTACTCCAATGCCGTCGTGACTTACAACGGCAGCGGCATGATGACCAGTGTCACAATTATTCCCGGAGCGGAAACCAATGCGACACCGTGGCGGCCGTTGGATTTTTTCAACGCCGCTGCCGACCGGATGCTGCGCTATTACACGGCCAACTGGGCGTCGGCGAATTTTGGGGCCTTCACCAACACGTTTGGCGCGTCGGTCACCGGTGCCTTTGGCGTCGCCAGCATCCCGGTCTATATCAACGGCCAGATGGTTTATTCGCCCGCCGTCAACCGCATCCTCCAGCTCGCGGCCAATATGTATGACGCCACCACCAACCAGACTGCCGCGCTGGGCCGGGATTATCCCTCCGTCTTCCGGCCGGTCTTCACGCAGATCTTGGACGGCACCAATCAGGACGTGTTCATCATCGGCTACAATCAGGTCACCAATGTGAACACGGCCACCTTTAATACGGATCCGGCCAATCCTTTGTATCCGCCTTTCAGCCTGCCGGACATCGTAAGTTCGATGGCCACCGGCGTGCCGAACTACATCAACATCTACGGTGTGCCGTGGATTGTCGGCGCGAAAAAGGGCTATCCGAATTTCAACGAGTTTGCGATGGCGAACACGCTCGCCATCACGCGGCGGCTGCAATTGACGCGCACGACGAATAATTCGGCGGTGCAGATGACCGGCACCAACCAGATGTATACGATGGGCCTGAACAGCTCCATCGGCATCGAGTTCTGGAACTCCTACATCTCCAACTATTCCGGCATCATCTGGGTGGGCGTGAACGAAAACGCCTCGCTGTCCATCACCAATGACGACCCCAACTTCTACGCGCATCCGGGCACTCCGGTTCCAAATTATTTTACCAACAACGCCGTGTATGCCGTCACCAACTGGACGGGCTCGGGCACGGGCCTGGCCGGTGGCAGTCCTAACACCAACTCTTTCATGGTGGCCAGTTATGTTGGGCCGACGATGCCCATTTCCGCCTATCGTTCGCCTTCTGCCACCGCCGCGAACCTGGTGAACGGTTTGGTTGCACCCTGTTTTATGAACACCAATTATTTTGGTTATCTTGCGCCGTCGGCGATTTATGAGACCAACACGGCGAACGGATTTCACTTCCCGCAGTTCGGCGTGGTGCTGACGAACCGGCTGCAGGTGTTCATGCTGGCGGTTGACAGTGGCGGAACCCGGGTCATTGATTATGCCAGCTTCGCCGGGCCGGACGGCGGCTTCAATGTGAACTCGAACCTAGCCGACGCCGACGGCGCTAGCGGCGTAAATTTGACGACTGGTGGTGGCGTCTGGAGCACCAACTATCCCAACGGCAGTTCGGCGCCGAACGGGGTGACATGGGGCATCTTGAATCAGATTTCGGCTGCAAAGAATTTGTATGTTCCGACGCCCGATGGTGGTGGCACTTGGAAGGCTGATCCCGAAGCGCGTGCGCTGGGAACCACCGCCGGCAGCCAGGCGGCCAATTTTACCGCCTTTTTTAAGGCGGGCTTCAATCTGCCCTTAAGCGTGCAGGCACCTTTTACGCCGACCCGCAATGTGGTGCAGTATCTTTTGTGGCAGGCCAACGACCCGCTGGTGCATTATCTGGCCAGCGACCTTGTCTCGACGGTGCCCATGCCGACGACTGGCTTGTTCCCCCAGCCGGGTTTGAACTCCTATAACCCCGGTCAAACTTTGACGCCCCTGACCAGTCTCATGGGCCAGCAGCTAAATGACAACTTTATGCCGTGGGGTGGCAATCCAAAATACAAGAACAACGTGGTTTCTGGTTTTATCCTCACCAACAAATATAATCTGGAGATCAAGGATCCGTCGGTGGCGCAGTCGGACAACTGGGATTTTCCGAACTACAAGTTTCCCACCGTCGGCTGGCTCGGGCGCGTCCATCGCGGCACGCCGTGGCAGACGGTCTATCTCAAGGCCAGCGACATCACGGCTAACAACAACTATCTGCCTTGGCAACAGTGGACCGGCGATCAAAATATTTTTGACGCCACCAACGCCGCGCCGGTGCAGGACGCCGGACTGTTTGACCTGTTCAGCACCGCGCCGAACGGCAACGCCACGCACGGCACGCTGTCGGTCAACCAGGTGCATCTCGCCGCGTGGTCGGCGGTGTTTAGCGGCCTCGTGGTGACCAATAGTATTAGTGGCGGCTATACCAACATCCCGCCCGCCGGGCCGGACAGCGTCAATTCCGCCGTTGCCCTGCTGGTGAACGGCACGCAGGGCATCAACGCCACGCGCGCGAACACCAGCCTGTTCCCGCTGGGGGCGTTCACTCACATTGGCGATATTCTGCGCACGCCGGCGCTCACCGAGCAGTCGCCGTTCCTGAATTGGAGCGACCCCGCGCAGCAGCAATCAGGCATCAGCGATGAGCTTTACGAATGGCTGCCGCAGCAGACGCTGGGCCTGCTGCGCTTGAGCAGCACGCCGCGCTATGTGGTTTATTGCTACGGCCAGACGCTGCGGCCCGCGCCGAACTCGGTGGTGACCAGCTCGTCCCTGTTGCCCAGTGGAATGAATCCTTTCGGGCTGGTGACGAATTACCAGATCACGGCGGAGAGCGCCGCGCGCGCGGTCATCCGCGTGGACAACGCCACCACCAAGGCGCCGCGCGTGGTGGTTGAGAGTTACGTGCCGTTGCCGCCGAAATGAGCGAAGGTTGAAGGCAGAATGATGAATGAAGAAACAATGGTGGTGCAGGGGAATGGCCGAGAATGTGAATGTAAGTTAGCGGACGGAAGCCGGGTGGGTTAGATTCTAACCACCGGTTCCCAAATTTTGAAAAAGTTATGAAAAGTCGTTATTGGATTGTGTTGTGCGTGCTCGCCGTGGCGGGCGCGTGGCTGTTGTGGCCATCCGGCCACCGGCCGTCGCCGGCGGTGAAAAAATCCATCGCTGCCGCCGCGCCCGCTGTGTCCGTCGCCGCGCTGATGCCGCCGCCGGCGAACGCCCTCCCCAAGTGCCTTGCCACCGTCGCCACCAACAATATTTCCGCGAAGACCAACCGGTTCGCGTTCCGCCTCGCCAACACGGCCAAAACCATCGGCCAGCTTGCGTCCGACCGTCACGCCATCCTCCTGGACAACGCGCTGATCGAGACGGACGCGAAAATGAATTTGAAAATCCCGGCGCACCTGCGCGCGGCGGGCGACCCCGGTGCGTTCATTGTGCAGGCGCGCGGCGTCATCAGCGCGGCGTTCCGCGCGGCGCTGGCGGCGGCGGGCGGACAAATTGTTTCCTACATCCCGAACAACGCGTATCTCGTGCAACTGGACGCGGCGGGCGCGGGGGCGTTGGCCGGCAACCCGCTCGTGCAGGCGGTGCTGCCGTATGATCCCTATTACAAGGTGCAGTCGTCGCTGCTCGGCCTGGCGGTAAACCAGAAGCCGCTGCCGGATAATACCTACCTGACGCTCGGGCTGTTCAGCGGCAACGCGGCGGCGACGGAGGCGCAGATTCAAAAGCTCGGCGGCGAAATCGTGGGCGCCGACCGCTCGCCGTTCGGCCCGGTGCTTCATGTGCAGCCACCGGCGAACTGGATTGCGCTGGCGCAACTGCCCGGCGTGCAAATTGTGGAGCCGGCGCACCGGCGCGTTTCTGCGAATGACCTTTCGCGGCAGACCCTGGGCGTGGCGCTGACGTCCGTCGCGCAGACGAACTATCTAAACCTGACCGGCACGAACGTGCTGGTGGAGGTGAATGATACGGGCATTGATACGAACCAGCCCGACCTGACGGGGCGCGTGTTTGTGGACTCGGCGGGCAGCGGCTTTGACCCGGACGGCCACGGGACGTTCGTCGCGGGACAAATCGCCGGCAGCGGCGCGGAGTCCCTGACCGTGACGAATGCCGAAGGCTCGATCATGCCGCCGACCAACGGGCAGTTTCGCGGCATGGCACCGGCGGCGACGCTGTTTTCTGTCGGCGGCATCAGCGGATATAGTGCGGACGAAGCCATCCTCGGCCGGCAGGGCGTGGGTGGCCAGGACGATAGTTCCTTCACCGTCGGCTCAACCAATTTCTTCCTGCCTGGCGCGGCAATTCATAAGCTGGGCGCGACGACCGATGTTTTTCCGTTCTACGTCCAGTATCCCGACTGGTATTTGCAGGAGGCGCCGGCGGCGACGAACGCGCTGATTTCCAACAACAGCTGGGTGAACGAGGGCGACAACCAATACGACCTCGCGGCGGCAAGCTACGATGCGGCCGTGCGCGACGCGCTGCCGGAAGTGACGGGGCCGCAGCCCGTGCTGTTCGTCTTCGCGGCGGGCAACGGCGGCGGCGGCGATGACGACGGCGGCGGTGGCAATCCGGACACCATCTCGTCGCCCGCCACGGCCAAGAACGTCATCACCGTCGGCGCGCTGGAGCAGTATCGCGACATCACGAACACCTACATTCCGTTCGGAACCACGAATCCCGTCGAGCCTTGGTATGGCCAGACGTCTTCGGGCACGGAAGTGGCGGGCTTTTCGGCGCGCGGCAATGTGGGCATCGGGACGGAAGGCGCCTACGGGCGGTTCAAGCCGGACGTGGTTGCGCCGGGGACGTTCGTCGTCTCGACGCGCTCGACGAACTGGGATACGACGACGTATTACAACCCGACCAATTATTATCACCAATACTACTCCTCACTGTTTGGCGGCATCGGTCCGGACACGGTGGGCGCCAGTCCGGCGGTGAATTCTTACGACCTCAACGAATTTGGTTTCACCGCGTTGAGCAATGTCATCAGCATCACCATCCAGGTTCTGCCCGAGGATCCGGCCAATGTGGCGAACATGCCGGTTTATGTTTCAGTGACCAACACTACTCCCGATGCGGGGAACAGCGATTTTTCCACCGTCAACAACACCCTGAACATCCCGGCGGACACCGGCGTCGCCTATCTCACGCAAATTTTTAACAACAACGGCCAATTCTATTTCAGCGTTGGCAATCCCACGAATGTGCCGGTGACCTACGATGTGCTGGTGACCCTGGTCACGACCAACGACATGGGCAACTATT
>Ga0302265_1002081_pt1 | contig 11132 bp, 5 predicted proteins | sample III_Bog_E1_1_FD_194556 | JGI IMG/M metagenome (GOLD analysis project Ga0302265, IMG submission 194556) | Peat permafrost microbial communities from Stordalen Mire near Abisko, Sweden - III_Bog_E1_1 | ecosystem: Environmental > Terrestrial > Soil > Wetlands > Peat | place: Sweden: Abisko...
GGCGAACACACCGTGGCCAAGACCGTCTGCCGCCACGCGGTGAAGGCCAACGACCCGCTCGGCGGCGCGGAACTGGAGAATCTCGTCGAGGATTTGCGCCGCTGCGCGATGCCCTACACCTGCCCGCACGGTCGCCCGACGCTGATTGAAATGAATTATCGCGAACTGGAGAAAAAATTTGGACGGACAACCTGAATAATCTGGTTGGAAATTTTATATTTAGCCTTACGCTTTGAATTATTCAACGAGCCATAAATAAATGCTCACTTCAGAATTCATATTAGGAGTCGTTAGCTCCCTCGTTGCGAGCTTGCTAGTTGTTGTTTTCAAAAATCAATTATCAAATTTGTTGAATGTTATTTTTTTGAAGGTATATCCCAAAATTGGTGGCCGATTTGAAATATTACTGCCTGAAATAAACAATGCTGAAAAACAAAGGCATATTTTAATACTCAACCAATTTGGTGGAAAAATTTGGGGCAGAATTGAGACTTACAGCGACAACAAAAAAGTCAGCGTAGATAAGGTGGCTGGTAAAGTAACGCCTTCGCGAATATTTATATTCGAGTTCGAGTCGCCACCGGCAGATCATCACGACTTTGGCACCGGACTTTTTCATATTTCGTCTGACAACAAAAAAATGTCGGGCTATTTGTCATCACTGTGCGCCAATTGTCAAAATGCGCATTCCATGGAGACGACCATCAAAAAGATTGATGATGAAGTTTAATTTTATGGGAAACCCCATTAAATATGCGGATTCCAAATTATTCGCAGATAACGCCTGCCTCGTCTCTTCCGAAAACTCCGGTGAACATTGGCGGTTTTGCCTGCAATGCGGGCATGAGTTGATCAACGAGAAGTGCAAGCTGCGTTGTCCGCGCTGCCATTATTTCATGAGCTGCTCGGATTTTGATTTCGCCGGCTAAAAAAAGTCCGCAGAAATGCGTTGTCGGGCGGCAATATGTTTTGGCGATTGTCCGCAAAAAATGCCGCGCCGCGAATCCACTCAAAAGCGCTGCTTCACCACGGCTAGAACGTCCGCCACCTTCACCGCCGCCATGCACGCGAGCAGTTCTGCGCGCGTGCCCTTGATGTCGCCGCCGTCGTAGCGGTAAAAATCCAGCCCGCGCCCGGCCACCGCCGGGTTTGTTATAAGCGTGAACGGGTTGCCGAACGGCTCGATGGGACGGTTCCATGTCGGCGTCTCGATCACGATTTGCGCCGGCACTTTCATCGCGGCGGCAACGTGCATCAGCGCCGTGTCCACGCTCAAAAACGCCCGCGCGCGCCGCAGCAGCGCCGCCGCCTGCCGCAGATTTTTGGTTGGCGGGAAAATGGCGTTGGCCAGTTGCGAACGGATTTTTTCATGGCCACCGGCCTCCTCCGGCCCGCCAAAAAACAGAATGGGAAAATCTTTCTGCCAGGCCTGCAACTGCCGCGACAATCCGATGAAGTTTTCCAGCGGCCAACGGCGCAGCGCCAGATTTTTGGTGCCGCCGGAGCCGACGTGGACGCCCAGCCATTTTTTTCCGGTCAGGCCGGCGCGCGCCAGAAAATCGTCCGCCCACTTTTCCTCCGCCGGCGTCAGGAAAAGTTCCAGCTCGTGCGCCGGCAGTTTTTCCTGTGCGCCAATCAGCGGCAGCACGGCCAGATTATTTTCCGCCGCATGGCGCGAATAATCCTGCGGCAGCGTGCCGGTGACCAGCCAGCGGTCGAGCCAGGTGAAACATTCGTATTCATGGCTGATGCGCACCGGCGCGCCCGCCAGCCACGCGGCGAAACGATAATGAATCCGGCTTTGCGGATGCGTGTTGATGGAAAGCTGGTAGCCCTCGCGCCGCAGCGACCAGAGAAAGCGCGCCGCCTCCAGCTTGCCGCATTTCATCAGGTTTTTCTGGAACACGCGGTTGACGTGCGGATTGTGCTCCAGCAGATCCTTCGCGCCCGGCCACATCACCAGCGCGTCAATCGTCGCGGCGGGAAAATTCGCGCGCAGCTCGTGGAGCAGCGGCGTGGCAAACAGCGTGTCGCCGATGCCCGCAAGCGAGATGACAAGAATTTTCACAGCCGCGAAATTTTTTCCAGCAGCGAAGTCGTGGACTTGCCGGGCACGAACGGAACCAGAACAATTTTTCCGCCCGCCGACTCAACCGCGCGGCGCTCGTCCTGGTTCAAGGTTTCCAAAGTATAATCGCCGCCTTTCACATAAATGTCCGGCTGCGCGGCGGCGAGAAATTTCGTGGCCGCCGTGTCGGTGAAGATGCAGACGCCGTCCACGCTTTGCAGCGCGGCCAGCACGGCGGCGCGATCGGACTCGGAATTTACCGGCCGGCCTGCGCCTTTCAATCCGCGCACCGCCGCGTCGCCGTTCACGCCGAGGAGCAGTGCGTCGCCAAAATTGCGGGCGTTCTCCAGATAGGTGACATGGCCGAGATGCAGCAGGTCAAAGCAGCCGTTGGTGACGACGAGTTTTTTGCCGCTGGCGCGAATTTTATTCCGCCATTCCGGCAATCCGTCCCACGCGAGAATTTTGTCGCGGAAATTCATGCCGCCATTTTGCCCGCGCCGCGCCGGTTGGCAACGATTTACCGCAGCGGCTTTTCGGAAAGGAAATTCAGGCTGCCGGTGAATCGCGGTTCAACGCCGGCCAAAAGCGGGCTGATTTTTCTTGTCTAAATTCCCGGAACTTGGAACCCTCGAAAGCCCGCAGAATCACCGTGGTTTTTCGCGGCGTTCAAGGGTTCCCCGAAGTGAGCCTCATTCTTTACAAAAGCAACCGGCTGGAAAATCTGGCGCGGCGGTTGGCGCAGGAAACGCTCCGCCCGCCGTTAAGCTCGCCGTTCACGACGGAACAAATCATCGTGCCGGCGCAGGGGCTGGCGCAATGGCTCAAGCTCGAACTCGCCCGCCAGCACGGCATCGCGGCGAATGTGGAACTGCCGTTTCCGCGCGCGTTTTTCTTCGGGCTGATGGAAAAAACGCTGTCCGCCGAAGCCCGCGCCGGGCTGATTGAGCCGGATGCCCTGACCTGGCGGCTCATGGAAAACCTGGAGCCGCTGCTCGACCAGCCGGCGTTCAAGGAAATCAAAAGTTACCTCGCCAGTTCACCCGACCCGCGCCGGAAATTCCAGCTCGCCGAACGCATCGCCGGCCTCTTCGACCAATACAGCGTCTATCGCCCGCAGTGGATTGACGCGTGGCAGCACGGGCAGGAGACACACTGGCAGGCGATTTTGTGGCGCGCGGCAATGAGCGACGGCTTGGCGTGTCAGGGGAAATTTCTGTTTGAACTGCTCGACGCGCTCAAGCACGCGGACTGCGATAAAACAAATTTGCCCGAGCGCCTTACAATTTTTTGCCCTACCAGCCTGCCGCCGGTTTATCTCGAAGTGTTTCAGTCGCTGGCACGGCACATTCCGGTGCATCTGTTCTGGCTCTCGCCGTGCGCGGAATACTGGGGCGACATCACCTCCGCGCTGGAAGATGAAGGCATTCAGGCGGTCGCCGGCCAAGGTGATTTGAGTCCGGGTGAATTGCATCTCGACCGCGGCCATCCGCTGCTCGCGTCGTGGGGCAAGACTGGCCGGGAATTTTTGCGGCTCGTCACGGACTTGCAAATGGTGGATGAAGAAATTGACGGCTTCCAAATTCCCGCGCAAAGAAATCTCCTCGGCCATGTCCAGAGTGCCATTTTGAATTTGGAAGACCGCACGGACAAAGAACCATTGGAAGTCAGCCGCGCCGACCGCTCGGTGCAAATTCACAACTGCCACAGTCCGCTGCGCGAACTTCAAGTGCTGCGTGACCATCTGCTCGAATGGTTTGCCAGCGACCCGACGATGTCGCCACAGGACATTTTGGTGATGCTGCCGAACGTCGAGGCTTACGCGCCGTTCATCAAAGGCGTGTTCGACTGCGCCGAGCCGGGTTCGCCCGCGATTCCTTACACACTTGCAGATCAGGGCGCGCGGCAGGAAAGCACGCTCGTCAACAGCTTCGCCGATTTGCTGCAACTCGCCACGAGCCGCCTCACCGCCACGGCGGTCATGGATTTTTTTGAAACGCCCGCCGTGCGCCGGCGATTTTCCGTGACGGAAAATGAACTGCCGCAAATCCGCGAATGGATTCAGCGCGCCGGCATCCGCTGGGGACGCGACGCGGCGCAGCGCGCACAACTCGGCCTGCCCGCGTTTGCCGAACACACTTGGGAACAGGGCAACTCGCGTCTGCTGCTCGGCTACGCGATGGCCGATGACGGCGACGCCACGTTCAACGGACTGCTGCCATGCGCGGGCATCGAAGGCACGGCGACGGAACTGCTCGGCCGTTGGCTGGATTTTCAAAAACAGTTTTTTGCGGCGCTGGAAGAACTTGCCGCGCCACGCACGCTGGCGGATTGGGCAACGACTCTGAACACGATTCTTGATAAATTATTTTTACCGGAACCGGAAGAAGAATTTGCTGCCAACGCCATCCGGCAAATCCTCGACGGCCTGCGCCAGCAACAAAGTAAATCCGGCTTTGCAGAAAAAGTTCCGTTCCAAGTCGTTCTCGAACGCATCCTGCCGAAACTCTCGGAGGAGCCGTCCGGCAAGGCGATTCTGCGCGGGCGCGTCACTTTCTCCGGCCTGAACCCGATGCGCAACGTGCCATTCCGCGCCGTCTGCGTGCTCGGCATGGACGACAAAAACTTCCCGCGCCGCCCCGCGCCGTTGAGTTTTGACCTGATGGCCGCGCAGCCGAAAACGGGCGATGCCTCGCGCCGCGACGACGACCGCTATCTCTTTCTCGAAATGCTGCTCGCCGCGCGCGAAAAGTTTTATATCAGCTACGCCGGCCAGTCCGTCAGCGACAACAGCCCGCGTCCGCCGTCCGTCGTCGTCAGCGAACTGCTTGATTATCTCGGCGCGCGTTTCCGGCTGGCGGAAACCACGCCCAACCCGAAAGCACAGCCGCAGGAAACGCCGCTCGTCGGGGAATTGCTCGTCACGCGCCACCGGCTGCACGGTTTTAATCCGGCCTATTTTCAGGCGGGCAAAAATAATAACTCACATTTGTTCAGCTATTCTCCAGCGGATGCGGACATCAGCCGCCACATCGCCGACCGTTCGAAACGCGGTTTGGCCAAACCGTTTCTGGCGTCGCCGCTCGGTCCGCCGGACGCGGAATGGAAATCCGTTTCCCTGGCCGACTTGCAAAAGTTTTTTGACAATCCCGCGAAATTTTTTGTGCAGCGGCGGCTGGAGTTCCGGCTGCCAGAGGACCATGAGCTTTTGTCGGACGAAGAACCATTTTCCGTGGACGGCCTCGACGCGTTTAATTTCAAACAGGAAATGGTTGAGGCCATTTTGAACCAGCGACCGGTGGAAAATCTCATGGCCGTGTGGACAGGCGGCGGCCGGTTGCCGCCCGGCGCGACGGGGAATTTGATGGCGAACGATTTGTTCGCAAAAACCCGGTCGCTCATCGGGTCGCTCCAGCAACACATCGGCGCGGCGGAACGATTTTGCCAGCCGGTCAGTTTGCAAATTGGCGAGTTCCGGCTGGAAGGCGAGTTGCCGCTGTTTCGCGGTGTCGGGCTGGTTCATTGCCGCGCGGCGAAGTCCAAGCCCGCCGCGCATTTGCGGTTGTGGATCGGGCATCTCGCGCTGCAACTCACCGGCTTGCCGGAAGCCAGAACCAGCCGGCTCATCGCCGAGGATGGAACGTGGAGTTTCAACGAAGTTCCCGAGGCGGAAAAAATTCTGAAGGGGCTGTTGGATTTATATTTTATGGGGCTGACAAAACCGCTGTCATTTTTTCCCGCCAGCAGTTTTGCGTTTGCCGGTCCCAAAGGAAAAAAACCACCGGCAGAACAGGCGCTGGAAAAGTGGGAAGGCGACGACTACGGCGATTTTGGCGAAGGCGATTCACAAGACGCATACTGCAACCTGTGTTTCCGCAATGTCGCCAATCCGCTGGACGAAGAATTCGAGCGGCTCGCAAAGCAAATCTTTGACCCGTTGCTGGCGCACCTAACGGAGGAGTCGCCATGACCTTCGATTTGGTTCACACGCCGCTGGATTTGGGCGTGACCCGGCTGGAAGCCAGCGCGGGCACGGGCAAGACGTTTGCGCTCGCGGGAATTTTTCTGCGCCTGCTTGTCCAGGAAAACATTCCGGCGAGCGACATCCTAGTCGTGACTTTCACCGAGGCGGCCACCGCTGAACTGCGCGACCGCATCCGCCGCCGGCTCGCGGAGGCGCTGCTCGCGCTTGAAGGCAAGTCCACGGAAGATGCGCTTTTGATCGAACTGGTTTCCCGCACACAGGATCGCCGCGAAGCCGCTGTCAATTCGCTCCGCAACGCGCTGGAGATTTTCGACCTCATTTCCATTTCCACGATTCACGGTTTTTGCCAACGCACTTTGCAGGACAGCGCCTTTGAAAGCGGCAGCCTCTTCAACGTCGAGTTGATGGCCGATCAGGACAGCCTCATCCGCGAAATCGCGGCGGATTATTTCCGCCGGCTCGTGCATCCGGGCGATGCGCTGCTGGCGAGCATCGCACTGCACCAGAAGCTCACGCCGGACGTCTTTGCCGCGCTGCTCAAGCGTTTTCTCACCTATCCCGAATTGAAACTGCTGCCCGCCGCGCCGCCGCGCCCGCTGGAAAAAATGGTTGCGGATCTGAAAATCGCCTTCGCAAAATGCGCTTTTGAATGGGCAGCGCTGGCAATGAACCGGGAAGCGCTGCTGGATTATTTTGTCCCTGAAAAAAAGTGGGCGACCAAAGAACACGCAAAGAAAGATTCCATCGCCAATATGCTGGTGAAATTGGATGCCGGTTTTGACGCCGGCAAGCTGTCCACCGAAATCTGGGACGCGTTGGAGTTTTTCTCCGCAACAGCCATCCGCAAAGATGTCGGCAAGCAGAAGGAAATGCCAGAGCCGCATCCGCCATTGTTTGATCACTGCGAAAATCTGATTTCCCTGGCGGCGGAATTTGCGCTCGCGCATCGGCTGGATTTTTTGCGCGCGGCACGCACGGATTTGGCCGAACGCAAGCAGGAGGCAAAACAGCAATCTTACGACGACCTCATCAGCCGGCTTGCGACGGCGCTGGCCGGTGCGTCCGGCGCGTCGCTCGCGCACTCCGTCCGCAAAAAATTCCGCGCGGCGCTGATTGACGAATCGCAAGATACCGACCCGTTGCAGTGGAAAATTTTCCGCGCCATTTTTGCGGCCAGCCCAGCCCACCGGCTTTATCTCATCGGCGATCCGAAGCAGGCCATCTACGGCTTTCGCGGCGCGGATGTGAACACCTATTTGTCGGCGGCAGACATGGCGGGCTGCCAATACTCGCTCGACACGAATTGGCGTTCCGAATCGGCGCTGGTCAATGCGGTCAACACGGTTTTTGAAGGCGCAGGAAAAAACACGGCATTCATCGAAGAACAAATCCCATTCGCGCCAGTGCGGGCGGCAGGGCAAACGGATTGCCAGCCAATGGTTTTTCCGCCAGACGGCAATCGTCCGCCGCCGTTTCAAGTCTGGTGCTGGAACGCGGACAACGGCGCGGTCTCGTCGAAGTCGGCGCAAAAATTATTGCCCGCCGCCGTCGCCGCCGAGGTGTCACGGCTGTTACGCGACGATGTGCGTATCGGAAACCGGCGGCTGAATCCGCGCGACATCGCCATCCTCGTCGAATCGCACCGGCAGGCGGGCTGGGTGCAAAAAGCCCTGCACGATTTGCAAATTCCCAGCGTCGAGCAGGCGATGGCCAGCGTGTTTGAATCGGACGAGGCGCGCGAGCTGCAATGGATTCTCGCCGCCATTTTGAATCCCGGACGCGAGGCCGGTGTAAAATGTGCGCTGACGACGGACGCGCTCGGCCTGAACGGAAACCAGTTGCAGGAACTCGTCGCCAACGAAGTTTTTTGGCAGTCGCGCCTGCAGGAATTTGCCGGATTTCGCGGAAGCTGGGAACGCGATGGATTTTTTTCAATGTTCTCGCAGTTGCTGCGCCGGGAAAAGATTGTGGAAAACCTGCTGCGCTTTCCCGATGCCGAGCGGCGCATCACGAACGTGCTGCACCTCGCGGAGTTGCTGGAGGCCGCCAGCCGCGCGGAACATCTTTGCCCGGCGCGGCTGGTGCAGTGGCTTGAACAGCGCCGCGCGAGCGACACGGCGGCGGCGGATGAATTTCAGCTCCGGCTCGAAAGCGACGAGGACGCCGTGCAAATCGTCACTATCCATCGCGCGAAGGGGCTGGAATATCCGGTGGTATTTTGCCCGTTTGTTGCGAAGGACGCCGAGCTGGGAAAAATCAGGAGCCACGGCAAAACCGTCATGAAAGCGGTGCTGTTTCATGATCCGGCCACGAAAGAACTGACGTGGGATTTGAATCCCGATCCGGTTCCAGCACACGCGCAGCAGGCCACCAAGGAACAGCTCGCGGAAAATGTGCGGCTGCTTTACGTCGCGCTGACGCGCGCACGTCATCGCTGTTATCTGGTCAGCGCGCCATCCGCAAAAAGGAAATCCACCGCGCTGGCGTGGCTGCTGACTGGCCGCAGCGAAAACCTTGCCGACCCGGTTGATTTTCTGAACGCGCAGGATGCCAGTCCGGCGGACTGGAAAAACCGCTGGCTAGCATTTGCAGAAAAATCGCCGGCCGGCATCGCCGTCACCGGTCTGCCGCCGGAGCCGGGCAAACCGTGGTCGCCGGAAAAACCAGCGGCGACAAACTTGGTTGCCAAAGCCTGTAAGCGCGACATCAAATCGTCGTGGTTTCTGTCCAGCTTCACGCAACTTTCGCAACAGGCGCACGCCGACATGCCGGATCTGCCGGACCACGACGCGACAGATGCCGAGGCAAATCCCGCCGCCGAAAACGAAATCGCCGAAGGAATTTTCGCCCTTCCCGCCGGCGCGCGCACCGGCGACTGCCTGCACAAAATTCTGGAGCAATTCGATTTCGTCAACAGCGACAAGGCTTCTACCACGGCGCTGGTGAAGCAGCAACTTGACGCATTCGGCCTTTCCACGGTGCCGCACGTCGCCGCCGTTTCTGGCATGCTGGAGCGGTTGCGTCACGCGCCCTTGGATTTTAAAAACCTAAAATTCACGCTCGCGCGCATCAGCCGAGCGCAGCAGTTGAGCGAGATGGAGTTTCATTTTCCCACCGGCCAGCTCGATGCGGAAAAATTATTGAAGCTGATTCGCGACCCCAAAGCTTCTCCGGCGGCGAAGCGCGCCGCGCCACCGCGCAGCGAAGGTTTTCTCAAAGGCTTCATTGACCTTATATTTCAGTTCGACGGACGGTTTTACATCGTGGACTGGAAATCAAACTCGCTCGGCAATCGTGCCGAGGATTACGATTCGGCGGCGATGTGGCGCGAAATCACGGAGCGCGGCTACGATCTGCAATATCACATTTACACCGTCGCGCTGGACAAATATCTGCATACGCGGCTGGCGGATTACGATTATGAAAAGCATTTTGGCGGCGTGCGCTACATCTTCCTGCGCGGCGTCACGCCGGGAAAACCGGAGCTCGGCATTTTCCGCGACCGGCCAGCGGCGGAAAAAATCGCGCGGCTGTCGGCGCTGCTGGGCGGACGCGCGGAGGTGAAGCCATGAGCCGGCCGCCCTCACTTGCACCGATTTTGGAAGGCGAGCCGTTCAGTCCGCTTGACCGCCATTTTGCCGGGCTGATGCAAAAATTTGCCGGCAGCGATTGTCCCGAACTGGTTTTGGCGGCGGCGCTCGTGAGCCGGCGGCTGGCGGACGGCCATTCCTGCCTTTGCCTCGACGAAGTCGCCGGTAAAAACTTTGGCGATTGTTCCGGCGAAATAAATTCTCCGCTCATTTTGCCGCCGCGCGCGACGTGGGAAAAACTTTTGCGCGCCACCGCCGTGGTCGGCCAGCCGGGCGCGGACAGGCCGTTGATCCTGGATGCTGCGGGGCGGCTTTACCTGCATCGCTATTGGAAATATGAGCAGACGGTGGCGGCTGAAATCTTGAGGCGCGTTGCGCAACCGCCCTTTGCGCCCGATGCGAAAAACGTTGGCGCCGGCTTGAAGAAATTATTTCCGGCAACGCCGGAAAAGACCGACTGGCAGAAAGTCGCGGCCTTCGCGGCGTTGCGGCAGCGGTTTTCCGTCATCACCGGCGGGCCCGGCACCGGCAAGACCTGGACGGTGGCGCGTTTGCTCGCGCTGCTGCTTGAACAGCCGGGCGGGGAAAATCTGCGGGTCAAGCTCGCCGCGCCCACCGGCAAGGCGGCGGCGCGGTTGCAGGAAGCCCTGTCGCACTCGCTGGCGAATCTGCCGTGTTCCGAAACCGTCAAGGCGCGGTTGCAGGCCAAAGACCTCACCACCACGATCCACCGGCTGCTCGGCACGATTCCGCAGTCCGCAAAATTCCGGCATGATGCCGCCAACCCGCTGCCGGTGGACGTGCTGGTGGTGGACGAGGCGAGCATGGTGAGCCTTGCGCTGATGGCGAAACTGCTCGCGGCGCTCAGGCCCGATGCGCGGCTCGTGCTGGTCGGCGACCAAGATCAACTGCCGCCGATTGATGCCGGCAACGTGCTCGGCGACCTCTGCCGCGCGGCGGCGGCCAACAGCTTCAGCGAAATTTTTTGTGAAGACTACGAGCGTTGCGGCGGTGAACCGCTCGCCGGGAAAAACTTTTCTAACGCCGCCGGCCTGGTGGACGCCGTGACCCAACTGCGCACGAATTACCGTTCCGGCGCCCTGGTTATCCTCAATGAAATCAGCCATGCGGTGAACACCGGCGACGCCGGCAAGGCGATGGATTTGCTCCGGCAATCTTCCGGCGCGCTCGCGTGGCAGCCATGGTCATCCGCCAAAACGCTCAAGACCGCGTTGCGCGACGCGGTGGTTTTGCATTTCGGCGAGGTTTTGAAATCGGCCTCGCCCGCCGCCGCGCTCGCCGCCCTCGGAAAATTCCGCATCCTCTGCGCCGTGCGCGAAGGGCCGTTTGGCACCGAGGCCATCAACCGTCTCGCCGAAGAGATTTTTGCAGAAGCCGGACTCGTCGCGCCGGGAAAAATTAAAACTGGAAGCTACGCGGGAAAACCATTGATGGTGACGGCAAATAATTACGCGCTGAAATTATTTAA
>Ga0302265_1002095_pt1 | contig 11077 bp, 7 predicted proteins | sample III_Bog_E1_1_FD_194556 | JGI IMG/M metagenome (GOLD analysis project Ga0302265, IMG submission 194556) | Peat permafrost microbial communities from Stordalen Mire near Abisko, Sweden - III_Bog_E1_1 | ecosystem: Environmental > Terrestrial > Soil > Wetlands > Peat | place: Sweden: Abisko...
TCGACTACTTCGCCGCCGGCAAAAAATACCCGGCCGCCTGATTAGAAACTGCGGAGCAGTGTCAGACAGTAGCCCACGGCGTCAGCCGTGGGTAAAGCGGTAATAAAGCCAGCCCCGGACGGGGCGAAAGAATTCTACGCATGTTCATTTTCTGCCGCCCCATCCGGGGCTGGCTTTTCCTTTGAACAACCAACCCACGGTTTCACCGTGGGCTACTTTCTGCCGCGCCTCCGGCGCTCAAGACGTGATTGGACTTTGCGGACAAAGCCAGGCTTACGACTTCCTCCAATGGCAGTTGCCATTGACACCGCGCGCTTATTTTCGGAAATTCACGCACTAATTTCACCAACCACATGAGCGACCAAGCCATTTCCACCGAATCCCTGCAACAAGCCGGACGCACTTTCCCGCCGTCCGCCGAGACCGTGAAACGCGCGCACCTCAACGCCGCGCAATTCGACGCACTTTATCGCCGCTCCATCAATGAGCCGGAAAAGTTCTGGCTGGAACAGGCCAACACGCTCGACTGGTTCAAGAAACCCACCGTCGCCGGCAAGCACATCTGGGACACCGCCGCGCGAAAGATCGAACACACGTTCTTCGAGGACGGCCAGCTCAATATCACGACCAACTGCCTCGACCGCCATCTGGCAACGCGCGGAAATCAAACCGCCATCATCTGGCAGGGCGAACCGGAAGAGGAAGTCAAACACATCACCTACGCGGAGCTGCACGCCGAAGTCTGCAAGTTCGCGAACGTCCTCAAATCGCTCGGCATCCAGAAGGGCGACCGCGTGGCCATCTACATGCCGATGATTCCCGAAGCCGCCGTGGCCATGCTCGGCTGCGCGCGCATCGGCGCGATTCACTCGGTCGTCTTCGGCGGGTTCAGCTCGGACGCGCTGGCCGGCCGCATCAACGATTCCGAGTGCAAGCTCCTCATCACCGCCAATGTTTCTTTGCGCGCCGGCAAACACATCCCGCTCAAGGAACTCGCTGACGCCGCGCTCAAGCACACGCCGAGCATCCAGCACGTCATCGTCGTCAAGCGCAATGCCGAGCCGTGCAACTTCGTTCCCGTGCGCGATGTCTGGTATCACGACCTCATGGCGAAGGCCTCCGCCACCTGCCCCGCCGAGCACCTGAATGCCGAGGATTATCTCTTCATCCTTTACACCAGCGGCTCCAGCGGCAAGCCCAAGGGCGTCGTCCACAGCACCGCCGGTTATCTGCTCTGGAGCGCGCTCACGCACAAATACGTCTTCGACATCCACGAGGGCGACGTTTATTTCTGCACCGCCGACATCGGCTGGGTCACCGGCCACAGCTACGTCATTTACGGCCCGCTTTGCAACGGCGGCACCACGCTCATGTTCGAGGGCGTGCCCACCTTCCCCGACGCCGGGCGCTTCTGGAAAATTGTCGAGAAGTTCAAGGTCAATTCCTTCTACACCGCGCCCACCGCCATCCGCGCACTCATCCGGCTCGGCGATGAATGGCCGGGCAAATACGATTTGTCCTCCCTCCGCGTGCTCGGCTCCGTCGGCGAACCCATCAATCCCGAAGCGTGGATGTGGTATCACAAGCACATCGGCCACGAGCGCTGCCCCATCGTGGACACCTGGTGGCAGACCGAGACCGGCGGGCATTTGATCACACCTTTGCCCGGCGCGCACACGCTCAAACCCGGCAGCGCCGGACGCGCCTTCTTCGGTGTCGAGCCGGTGGTGTTGCGCGATGACAGCAGCGAATGCAGCCCCAACGAAGGCGGCAAGCTCTTCATCAAGAAACCCTGGCCCGGCATCATGCGCACGACGTGGGGCGACCATCTGCGCTTCGTGAACACCTATTTCTCCACCTACAAGGACATGTATTTCACCGGCGACGGTTGCCGCGTGGATGCCGACGGCGATTACTGGCTACTCGGCCGCGTGGACGACGTCGTCAACGTCTCCGGCCATCGCATCGGCACGGCGGAAGTCGAGAGCGCGCTCGTGAGCCATCCGCAAGTCGCCGAAGCCGCCGTGGCGCCCATGCCGCACGACATCAAAGGCCAGGCGCTCTACGCCTTCGTCACGCTCAAGGACGGCGTCGCCGAGAGCGAGGAATTGAAGAAAGACCTGGCCGCGCACGTCCGCAAGGAAATCGGCGCCATCGCCGTGCCCGACAAAATTCAATTTGCGCCCGGCCTGCCGAAGACGCGCTCCGGCAAAATCATGCGGCGCATCCTGCGGAAGATTGCCGAGAACCACACCGACCAGATTGGCGACACCTCCACACTCGCCGACCCCGGCGTGGTGGATGCGCTCGTCAAGGGGAAGCAGTAGTATTTCAAGCATGAACCATGGAAGAAAACGCACCAATCTTGTGGAACGAGGATAAGCTCAATGAACTTATTCGAGATAAAATCGAAGAGCACTATACTTTGGAATACAAGAGCGCGGGGGCACTAAACCGGGACGACAAACCAAAAACCGAACTTACAAAAGATGTTTCAGCGATGGCGAACTCCGGCGGTGGAATAATAATTTATGGGTTGGCAGAATTTGCAGATGAACAGTTAAAACATTTGCCTGAAAGGATAGACCCGGTCGACAGGACCGAATTCTCAAAAGAATGGATTGAGAATATCATTCTCAAAATACACCCGCGTATCCCCGGTCTCAAACTTCATTCAGTTCAATTATCTTCGGGATTGGATCATGTGGCTTATGTGGTGGACATTCCCCAGGGCAATACGGCCCATCAAGCCAGTGATTGTCGTTATTATAGGCGATACAATTTTCAGTCTGTGCCAATGCCCGACAACGAGGTTCGCGACGTGATGAATCGGAAATCATACCCAAGCATCTCTGTCAGCGCCAAATTCGTTGTATATCCAAGACCGAATGACGATGGATCCGCCGGCGCATTGATATTTGAAATCGAAAACACAAGTGATGTCCTTGCGAGATATGTAGCACTCTTTGTCTCTTCGCCGCTTAAAGTTAAAGGCTTTCCGATATTTTACGACAATTCAAATGTTTACATGGATGACGATGGGAATTTTGGTCAAGCGTATAAACTTGCTTTATCGAACCATGACTCTGCACCGCTTTTTCCTCGTGCCAAATTAAAGCCAATGTTCCGGTTCAAAATTGGGCAAGCGATAGTTAGGTCTACTGGAAAAGAACCAGAAAAGCAACTAGACCACTTTCGATGGTCAGTTTTTGCTGATTCGATGCCAAAGCAAACTGGAACTTTTGCTGTAGATGATATTTATCATAGAATGCAATAGGCTGTTTCTACTGCCGTGTTGCTAAGGTCTGACACAGAACCAGGCGCAATTCCCCAGCGCCGTCGGCGCGGCATCTTTGTAGAAGCCCCAGCCAACGGCAGCCAGCCCCGGCGGGGCGGCAGCTTCCCCGTTCCGCCACCGGCCGAGATCACATAGCGTCCGGCATATAACCTTGGGCTGAATGTTGGAATCCCGTTGGGTTTCCTGAAAATAGCCCAGGGCTTTAGCCCTGGGGTTGGGCGGGCGCGCAGATTGGGAGTCCCGTCAGGGACGGCAGAACTATCCGCGCAACGTCTTCCGTCCCGGACGGGACTTTGACATTTCTTTGAACGCCTTAACCCAGCCATGAATGGCTGGGCTATTTTCAGGAGGAATCCTGAAAGGATTCAATCATCCAGCCCGGCGTTGCCGGTGCGCGCCGTCCGGGCGAGCAACGGCTACGCCGGGTGACCCATCCAAATGAAATCTATCCTGAAGGGATTGCCTCACGGTTCTCCTTCACTTGATTCAACTCCGTTGGAGTTGTGAATTTTAGGAATCGCCCACCCAAGGTAACGCCCGGTGGCGCAACCTTGGGCTGAATGATTGAATCCCGTGGGGATTCCCCAACCGGTTGCGGGCAAGGCCGACATCCCGCTGGCCGGTGCGGATGCCCTGCCCGCCTCCATCCACCCGCCGCCCGCCCCGCCGGACGCCCCATCCGCCGCAGGGGATACCGTATTTCCAACCGGAAATGTCGTTTTTCCATCGGTCGAAGCCGCTTTTCCATCTTCCGAAGCCGTTTTGATTGATGTCGAAACCGTTTTGATTGAGATCGAAGCCGCTTTGATTGAGGTCAAAATGGCACCGGACAGGGTAAAAACCTAAAAAACGACGGCTTGGGCCGTTTCCAAGGAGGCCGATGCGCAAAAAACGACAGTTGCAGCGGTCGCCCGTCCGGCCAATCAGAACCGGGTTGCGGCACCGGGGTGGGCAGTGTCCTCATTTCGAAAAAACCGATGGGGCGAGCGTCTTCGCGAACCGTCGTGAGCCTTGGGTTTGAGCGGCTCGCGAGGACGCTCGCCCCACCAACTTTGGACACTGCGCGGCCGGGGGCTTGCATGGCGCGGGGAAATTGGTAAAGTTTGCGCCAATGAAATTTGCTCTGGCCATCCTGACGTTCGCGCTGTTCGCCTTCTTCATCAGTTGGGGCATCATCGAGCTGCTCAAGGGGCGGCCGTGGCTGCTGCTCGCGGCGATGGGCGTGTTCCTCGGCACGTTCATCAAGTTCGGTTGCCAGTCGCACTGAACCTAGCGGTTGGTCTCCTTCGGAAACACGGAGCGGCGGCTCCGGCTTTCAACCCAAACTCCCAAGTTGGCGGTGGCACACGTCGCCCTGCCCGTTTTCTTAATGCGCCGGGACGGGAAACTTCTGCTGCATGGCGTTGAGAATCTGCGTCCACGACTGGCCGGTGTTGCTTTTCGCGCCCGCCGCGATGCCTGCGGCAAAGGCCGTGGCCGGCGAAGTCCCCTGCACCACCCACGCCGAAGAACCCAGATTGATCACGCTCGTGCCCGGCAAGGCGATGGTCGTGCCCGCGCCATAATTGGAATAGGGCGCAAGCTGGTTGCCCTGCGTGGCGGCGACGGCGATGACCCCGGAGTCCGCCGCCGGATAGTCCACGGTGTTCGCCCCATTGTTGCCGGTGGCCGCAAAAACCGGGATGCCCGCCGTCTCGGCCGACTGGATGACGCCGCTCAAAATGCTGCTGTCCATCGTGCCACCGAGGCTCATGCTCAAGACGGTCGCGCCGCCGTCCACCGCCGCCTGAATGCCCAGCGCCACATTCCAAGTGGTCGCGGTGGCGCTGTTGCCATAGACATCCACCGGCAGGATTCCCACCGAGGAACTGCCGCCCTGCGCGGCAATGCCATTGAGCATCGTCTCGGCCATGCCGGTGGCGTGGGTGGGATCGGTGCCGCTCAGGTCCACCATGTCGCCGGTGATGGCAATGGGCGTCAGCACAAACTTCTGCAAATCGGAACTCAGCGGCTGGATGGGCGTGTCAATCAGGCCCACGATGACGCGGCCGGTGTCGCCCGGCGGATTGAGCGTGAGACTGACGGGGCCGGCGGAGGCGTTGGCGAGCTTCTGCGGATTCGGCGGCGGGTCGAGGATGTAATTATATTCCACGGCGGCAACGCCGGGATTGGACGCCAACTGCCCGAGCGCGGCATCGGCGGCGGCGGCATCGGCAAACTGCAGCCGGTAAATCCCCAGCTTGTCATCGCGCCCGGTGACTTTCGCGCCGAGGGATTTCGCCAGCGCATCAATGTCGGTGCCGGGCTTCACCTTCAAGATGAGTTCGTTGGGAACGTGCTTGGCGATGGCGGGCTTGTTGGTGGTGGCGACATTCACGCGCTGCGTGGCGGCGCGCATGGTGGTGGCGAAGACGTAAAGCTGGTCGGCCTCGTTGGTCTTGGGCACGTAGGCGTAATTCAGGTCGCCGAGCAGCTTCTTGAGTGCGTCGCCGGAAGTCAGGCCGGAGAATTTCACGTCCGCCTTCCGGTCAATGCCCGGCTCCACGAAGATATGCCAGCCGGTCTGGTGCGCGATGTCCGTGAGCAATGGCCAGAGCGCCTCGCCGCGGAGGTCGGCGGTGACATTGTCGGCGGCGCGCCAGGCAAGGGAATTGGTCTGTGCCCCCGCGTCAAAGTTAAACGCAAACCACAAACAATAAACCACCGCAAGTTTTCGCCGCCAGCTCATGTGTTTTTTATTTACGATATACGATATGCGATTAACGAGCCTTTTACAATGTTCACGCGGCGCGTAAATCGAAAATCGCATATCGTAAATGCCTCCGAGTTATTTCTTGAGGACGGCGCGCACCCAATCCTGGTTGTCAACATACCAGCGGATGGTTTCGCGGATGCCCTGCTCAAACTTGTGCGCGGGCTCCCACCCCAGCTCGCGCTGGATCTTGCCGGCGTCAATCGCATAGCGTCGGTCGTGGCCGGGCCGGTCTTTGACGAAGGTGATGAGCTTGCGCGAGCCGCCGCCAAGGCCGGGGACGAATTCGTCAATGGTGTCGCAGATGAGCTGGACGATGTGGAGATTGGCCCATTCGTTGTGGCCGCCAATGTTGTAGGTCTCGCCGAGCGCGCCTTTGCCAAGCACCATCCACAAAGCTTCGGCGTGGTCGCGGACATAAAGCCAGTCGCGGACGTTCAGGCCGTCGCCATAGACGGGCACGGGCTTGCGCTGGAGCACACTCTGGATGACGACGGGAATGAGCTTCTCGGGAAACTGGAACGGGCCGTAGTTGTTGGAACAGTTCGTGATGACCGTCGGCAAACCGTAAGTGTGATGATACGCGCGCACCAGAAAGTCCGACGACGCCTTGCTGGCGGAGTAAGGAGAATTGGGCGCGTAAGCCGTGGTCTCGGTGAAGAGGCCGGTGGCAGCCAGCGAGCCGTAAACCTCGTCGGTCGAGACGTGATGGAAGCGCTTGCCGTCGAAATTGCCGTTCCAGAAGCCGCGACAGGCCTCCAGCAGATTGAACGTGCCGAGAATGTTGGTGGTGATGAAGTCGCCCGGCCCGGTGATGGAGCGATCCACGTGCGATTCCGCCGCCAGATGCATGACATGGGTAATGCCGTGCGTCTCGACGACCTTGAGGGTCGCCGCCTTGTCGCGCAGATCCACTTTCTCAAAAATATATTTTGGATGCGCGGCGACCGGCTCCAGATTTTCCAAGCGGCCGGCGTAGGTGAGGCAGTCAAGGTTGACGAGCTTGGCGACCCGCGCGTCGTCAATGACATGCTGGATGAGGTTGGAGCCGATAAAACCCGCGCCGCCGGTGATAAGAAGGTTCATTTTTGATTTACAATTTACGATATACGATTGACGCAACGATAGACGCGCGCACATTCACTGGCACAGCGTAAATCGTAAATCGCAATTCGTAAATTCTCATTCCGGTTTCCAGTTCTTGAGCGAATCTTCCAGCGCCTCCTCGACGCCGCGAATCTTCACACCAACGGACAGGAGCTTAGAAACGTCCATCACGCAGTTGGAACGGGGCGTCTTGGCGGCAATCTGGTAAAACTCCGCGTCGTTCGCCCAATACTCAAACTTGCGCGCCGGTTTCAGAGTTTTTTCAATCTGCTCCACGACGTGCCGCGTAGTGACGTAGCCGGGGTTGGTGACATTGTAAATGCCGAACGGCGCGCGCAACTCCCAAGTGTCGAGGCACGCCTTGACAAAGTCGGCGCGATGCGAAATGGAATTCACATTGTCATATACCTTCGCGTAACGCTGCACCTTGCTCAAATAGTTCCGCTTGCTGTCAAGCTCGTCGAACGGAATCCGCAGCCGCCAGACGTAGCTCTGGCCGATGCCGGCCATGGCCTCCTCGCCCAACGCCTTGGTGCCGCTGTAAAAACTGCACGGCGGGTCGCGAAAGGAAAAATTCGGCGGGTCCGTCTCGGTGAAGCCGAGCACGGCGGCAGTCTTCGCCTCGGCCAGCGCATGGAGTTCCGGCTTGGTCATGTCCTTCTCAACCCGCACGGTTCCGTTCTCGGAAATCTTCGCGCCGCTGAAAATGCAGCCGCTCGAAACGTGCCCCCAGGGAATGTTCGCCGCCGCACAGGCGTGCGCGATGGTCTGCGGCAGCAGCGTGTTGCCAACCAGCGTGCCGGCTTTGTCCAGTTCGCAGGCATCCACGTTCGGCTTGCCGGTGTAGCCGGCGGCGTTGACGACGAACGCCGGCTTTTTCGCCCGCAGAAATTCCAGCAGCAAATCAAAGCGCGCGTAATCCGCTTGCGGGCGGGCGAGCGGGATGAAATCTTTTTTGCGCCGTTTCAATTCGAGGGCAAACGCCTCGCCGATGTAGCCCGATGCGCCGAGAAGCAGGATCATAATTTATTTCAGGCGTTTGGCCTCAGCCACCACTTCGTTATCCAGATACGCGCGGTATTCGCAGTTGGGCATCGCGGCGACAATTTTTTCCAGCTGCGCGAGCGAGACAAAACCCTGCCGGAACGCCGCCTCTTCGGGACAGCCGATCTTGATGCCCGCGCGTTTTTCAATCGTCTGCACATACGCGCTCGCCTCGTGCAGGCTCGTGCTCGTGCCGGCGTCCAGCCACGCGAACCCGCGCGCCAGCCGCTGCACGCGCAGGCCGCCGCGCTGGAGATACTCGACATTTACCGCCGTGATTTCCAGTTCGCCGCGCGCCGACGGTTTCAAGTTCTTCGCGATGTCCACGACCTGGTTGTCGCAGATATAAAGTCCGGGCACGGCGTAGTTGCTCTTTGGATGCTTCGGTTTTTCCTCGATGGAAATGGCCTTGCCGCCGGCATCAAACTCCACGACCCCGTAGCGTTCAGGGTCGTTGACGTGATAACCGTAAATCGTCTCGCCGCTTTTGAATTCCGCGAACGCCTTGTAAAAAGAATCGCCGCCGTAAAAAATATTGTCGCCAAGGATCAGCGTTACGTTGTCCGCACCGATGAAATCTTCGGCGATGAGAAACGCCTGCGCGATGCCGGCGGGCTTGGCCTGCTCACGGTAATCAATAGTCACGCCAAAGCGCGAGCCGTCACCGAGCAATTGCCGGAAGCGCGGCAGATCTTGCGGCGTGGAAATTAAACAAAGTTCGCGGATGCCGCCCTCAATGAGCGTCGTGAGCGGATAATAGACCATCGGCTTGTCAAACACCGGCTGGAGCTGTTTGCTCGCAACCAGCGTGAGCGGATAGAGCCGCGAGCCGGCACCGCCGGCGAGGATTATGCCTTTCATGTGTGCGACAGCGTAAAATTTGCCGGGACATTTCGCCAACAAAAAAGCCGCGTTTTTCAACGCGGCTTGAGAGCTGGTTTTGTTTCAACTGGCCACCGCGCCCTCGGTCGCGGCCGGCTTCTGGTTGAACAGCAGTTTGTCCTTGCCGGCGGTGACCAGAATCAGCTCGCCTTCGTGCAAGACGCCCTTGAGGATTTCCTCGGCCAGCGGATCCTCGAAGAAGCGCTCGACCGCCCGGCGCATCGGGCGCGCGCCGTATTGCGGGTCGTAGCCCTTCTCCACCAAAAATTCCTTGGCCTTGTCATCGAGTTCCAGCTTGAGGTTTTTCTTGCGCAGGCGCTCCAAAACCTTGTCCACTTCCAGGCTCAAAATCTGGATGAGATCGGGCTTGGTGAATGAGCGGAACACAATCAAATCGTCGAGCCGGTTCAAAAATTCCGGGCGGAACATTTTTTTGGCCTCTTCCAAGACGCGTTCGCGCGCCTTTTCGTAGGTCGCCTCGTCGGTGATGGGCGCAAAGCCGAGCGTGGACGATTTCCGCAGCGTGTCCGAGCCAACGTTTGAGGTCATCAGGATGATCGTGTTACGGAAATTCACGATGCGTCCCATGCTATCCGTCAACTTTCCTTCTTCAAGGATTTGCAACAGCATGTTCCACACGTCGGGATGTGCTTTTTCAATTTCATCGAATAGCACGACGGAATACGGATTGCGCCGCACTTTTTCCGTAAGCTGTCCGCCCTCTTCGTAACCGACATATCCGGGCGGCGAACCGACGAGGCGCGACACGTTGAACTTCTCCATGTATTCGCTCATGTCCAATTGGATGAGCGATTTCGCGTCGCCGAACATTTGTTCCGCGAGCGTTTTGGCCAAAAGCGTCTTGCCTACGCCAGTCGGGCCGAGCAAAAGGAATGTGCCAATCGGCCGGCGCGGGTCTTTCAAATCCGCACGCGAACGCTTGAGCGCCTTGCACAACGCGGACACCGCCTCGCGCTGACCGACGACAACTTTTTCCATCTCGACCTCGACCGTGAGCAGGCGTGACATCTCATCCTGACCCATGCGCTTGAGCGGAATGCCCGTCCACTTGGCGACAACGTGCATGATTTCATCTTCACCGACGACGACGCGTTTCTCGTCGCCCTTCGCGCGCCATTCCTTAAGCAAAGTTTCGAGCTTGTCCTTCGCCTGTTTTTCCTGGTCGCGCATTTTGGCCGCGCCCTCGAAATCCTGGTTCTTGATCGAGCTTTCCTTTTTGCCCTTGATGACTTCGATCTCGGCTTCCTGGGCTTTGATTTCCGGCGGGCGCGTCATCGTGCTGATGCGCGCGCGCGAACCGGCCTCGTCCAACACGTCAATTGCCTTGTCCGGCAAGAAACGGTCGGTGATGTAGCGGTCGGACAATTTCACGGAAGCCTCGACGGCCGAATCCGTGAACTCGGCCTTGTGATGCTCCTCGTATTTGTGGCGCAGCCCCTTCAAAATCGCAATCGCATCTTCAATTGAAGGCGCCTCGACTTTCACCGACTGGAAACGGCGTTCCAGCGCAGCGTCCTTCTCGATATACTTGCGATACTCGTTCAACGTCGTCGCGCCGACGCATTGCATTTCACCGCGCGAGAGCGCGGGCTTGATGATATTGCTCGCGTCCATCGTGCCTTCCGCCGAACCGGCGCCGACGATGGTGTGCAATTCGTCAATGAAAAGAATAATGTTCTTTGCGCGGCGGATTTCGTCCATGACCGCCTTGATGCGCTCTTCAAATTGTCCACGATACTTGGTGCCGGCAACCATCAGCGCCAGGTCGAGCGTGATGACGCGCTTGGTCAGCAAAATTTCCGGCACGTTGCCTTTCACTATTTCCTGTGCGAGACCCTCGACGATGGCCGTCTTGCCCACGCCAGCTTCGCCGAGGAGAACCGGATTGTTTTTCGTGCGGCGGCAGAGAATCTGGATGACGCGCTCGATTTCACTCGCGCGGCCGATGACCGGGTCCATGTCGCCCTTGCGCG
>Ga0302265_1002098_pt1 | contig 11062 bp, 17 predicted proteins | sample III_Bog_E1_1_FD_194556 | JGI IMG/M metagenome (GOLD analysis project Ga0302265, IMG submission 194556) | Peat permafrost microbial communities from Stordalen Mire near Abisko, Sweden - III_Bog_E1_1 | ecosystem: Environmental > Terrestrial > Soil > Wetlands > Peat | place: Sweden: Abisko...
TTGAAGTCATACAAGACCTCAACTTTTGCTGGAACCGGATGGCTTCTTCAATCAAGTTTTGAACCTTTGCTTTATCTTCCGCAGAGTCCTTAGTTAATGTCTCAAAGTTGTCCTTTAGGTACTTTTGCGCATCTTGTATTCCTTTATCGGTCTTTGGGTATGTCTTAACCGTCTGTCCTTTGTTGCCTAGAACTTCCCAAGCTTCTTTTGTGCTGGAAACGTAGGGTTTCTGGTTATCTTTAGTTGCGATTCTGTCTAGGTGTATATGAATTGTTTTTCCCATGATCTACTCCTTACCAAGTCCTGCATGTGTAAGTGTCACCGGTAGTCCCGCTGACGCTGATTGCTCCAGTACTTACTGGATACCCTGCTGGTGGCCAGTAGGATCCGGGAGTGACTACGAATGATCCATTATCAGTCACGGTTGGACTAGCAGCCGCAGCAAGATCATTTATTTCCATATTGTGGGAGCCATCATTCTGCAAGATGATACCACTACGATTAGCATTAGCAGCAGCCAATACCTGAGCCACGCCAGTAGCCACAATAATACCTGACTGGTCGATTACCGTTTCCTGCCCCTCTACTATAATTCTCTGAGGGAGACCCGTACCATCTACTATGTTGAGTAACATTACACTGCTCCTAGGTAAGATGAATTTGACTTCTGATTAAATAGCATCCCACCGTATGGGAACACTGAGGTGTCTATAATGTCTTCGCTGGTGCAAATAGCCTGCACGAAGCCCGCTCCAAACTGCGGGTATAGATCACATTCTTTTACCAAATAATTATTACCGCGCCAACCTACTAGGTCTGGTTTATATGTGATGCCGTTACCGAGAGTTACTTCACCCTGCAACGGAAACTTAGTCACAATCACGATGATGCGTTTGTAGGTATCGGCATCCGGTACGCGCTCAAGCTCATTACGCCCGGCAGCGGTCACTACTCCAAAAGTTGGCTTGGTGAACTGAGTCACGTTAGACCGGCCATTAGTGCCAACCACTTCCAACCTGCGAGTTACCACGAAGTTATCGGTAAAGTCAGGATCCAACAGAACCTCACTTATATCCAAGAAGGCCATTTACTTTTTCTCCCTGACAACGTACGTAATTGAGTTTCGCAGCCCACCGGTAACAACTAATGGGGTTGTGGTATCTATAGATGGTGCATTACCAGCAGCCCGGCTAGCCAGCTCTGCTTTTGAACCCTTCATATTGCGCCTTGCGCGACCCCTTAGCGTGCTTTCAGCCAAGGGTGGCGGTATCCCCTCATTAATTGTGTTTCTAATTGAATTTTGCGCGATTAAACCAGCTCTATGCATATACCTAAGGACTGCATCCTCCCCTTGCATGGCTTTGGATGCAGCAGTCTTAAACTGCAAGGTTATATCACGCTCCACCTTCTTAATACCCGGACGCATGAATGGTCTGGCCGGAATGTTGGCTTCAGGTGCCCCGTTGTCGTGGATGTAAGCAAGCGTGGCATTATTCATTGATCCAGCATCACGAGCAGTACTATCTGCTGGCACCCCAACTAATAATTCATGCTTGGTAATAGTTGCAAAAGCTAGCATGAGTTTAGGTAGGTTATCCCTGATCTTGGTTACGGCGTTTTTCACTCGAATTAGCGGGCTTCTTCGTAAAAGAACTTGACCGTCTTCCAGTCGTTCTCGTCAGCCTTCTTCCCTAGCCGCCATGCCGCAATGCAGCGATTAGCCATAGCTGCGACATTAGAGTCGCCCACCTCTCTGGCCATTTTAAGAACTTCTCTGGCCAGTGATTCTCTTAGTGTTTCATTGTAATGAGTCACGGACGAATCCTTCGTACTGCGATGAACGTGAATATGAATTGCCATAATTATCTACCCCTGTGTATGTGTGCCATCATTAAACTCCTAATTACCAAAGTTACTGAACCCCGGCATACAGTCTGGGCCTGACCAAGCACTCCCACTATACATAGGAGTACAACCAATACCAACTTGCACTGGACCAGCTCCAACCATTTTAATAAGCTTGATGAGGCGGGTTCCATATATAGTTAAGTTCCAGTGGCCAGCACCAGCTTCTATCCCACCTGCTGTGTCATAACCTATGGATACTTTATCTACCGACTTGGAGTTAATCACTCCGGTAATCATTCCTGGAGGTGCTCCATTGGCTGCGTCTGCCTGAGCACGGACTTCCAATGCTAGGTTGTGGGCTATAAACAACTCAGTCCCAACGTCGAGTAAATCAAACCAACGTGGGGCATTAAATAGGAGTACTGACAGATTAAGCCAGTAGTTAATTGCTGATGTTGGATACTTAGTAGGGTCACTAAACTCCGGGTAATCAGTTACGAAGCTAGCTGCTGTGACAGTCATGGCTGACCCCTCCTAAAGTATTACTGCATTTGTTACTAGCACCAATGGAGTGTTTAAGTTCCATTGGTGTTTTCTGGGTTAGAGGCATGGTGACCCCCTCTCGTTACTTCTTGGCTTTGTACTGCTGAACGCCGTTTGCTACTGCCCACCAGTGATCCGCATGTTCCCTAGGCATCTCTTGGATACCGGAACCATACGGGACTTTCTGGTGGGTATCCAAGGTCAGGACAAATGCTTTCTGGACAGTAACGGTAACCAGATCATCCTGCGGTATTGGCGCATTATGATCTGGAATGATTGCTCCACCCGGCAACTCAGATGGGGCATTCTCGGTTACCACTTTACGGCGGGTAGTAGCTTCAGGTGCGGAAGTTTTCTTTTTATCTTGAACCATAACGAATCACTCTCCTTTCAAATTACAAAATTTACAGTCCGTCAAAATAACCGATGCAAGCTGTGTAAACCACTTCAATACAACCGAGACGGCAGAAATAAGTTGTCTTGTGATAGATACTATCAAATTGAATCGGAGTCCGTTGCAGCAATGTCATTGGATAGCGGACGCGCTTCTTGTCCTTGGTGTATACCATGGCACGGTCAACTCCGACTGTACCAAGAGTGCCACCTACGCCACCACCGATCAGCCACTTCAACGGGAAGATATCCAGCTTGCCTTTACCAGTTGTGGTAAGGATACTGTTGCGTTGGATATAGCTCAGGATGGATTCATTACCTGCCAGCGATACTTTAGCAGTACTGATGTAACCAAACTGGGCAGGGGGTATCAACAGAGTGGTTGGCATTACTGCCCATGCGCTGTTAGCCCATACCGTGGTTAGCCAGCTATTTACGTCAGCAAGAATTTCATCCGCCGTCTTTTTAGACCACAAAGCAGACCCAGAAGCACCCGCTACTACATTGGTTGGTACAACGGTAGAATCATTAGTCAACCCAGTCTGACCTTGGCTCGTATCTCCGATGTACACCATTTCATCAATGTCCATCTGGTGCTTGAGTTGCATGGCTTCAAACTTTTGCTGATCAACAGGACGGCCAAGCTTGGCAGCAGATTCCAGTTCCAGGATCGTGTACTTCAGTTCCACGCCCCAAGGAATCAATGGGTGGGGAGTCTTGCTGATGTCAACACCAACGCCGGTTACTTGATCCGTAGCCTTACCGATCCAAGCTTTACCATTACCGATGCTATTACCTGCTCCTAGACCACCTTGTGATGCAAAGGTTGAGTTAGTAAAGCTGGATACTTCATCAGCAATCGTTACGTCTTCGCGCAGATCAATGTCACGAGACCAGCTAACATCTACCAATGGCTCATGCAGAGTCATATCGAGACGTTCCAGTTCACCCACCAAGAATGCCCCAGTAGAGTCCACGGTGCGGCCATCGTAAGTCTTGAAAGAACCTCCGAGGCCAACTCCGGCTGCATTACCTTTGGCATCAATAGTGCGGGACGGGCTATCAAAGGTCATGTGGTCAGTAAATCGCATACGACTACCACCACTGATTTGTTCAGGTACTTTTTCCATTTTCATGTGTTGCTCCTTTCTTAAATTAATCAGTATTAGGCGTTGAATGAGATTTCTGTTACGCCAGTTGAGTCAGCCCCACCGTTATAGGTGAAGCGAGCATCTAACTGAACCGTATTCCCCGCAGAGTAAGCCGTCTCGTAACCACCGATCAGATGCCCCGTTACCGTAGCGGCTGCCCATACGTATACTGGCTGACCTTTAACCGCAGCACCTGCACCTGAGTTAAGTTGAGCCATGATATAGCCAGAGCGCAGACCATCTATCGCCCCTGTAATAGGAGGAGTAGCAGCACCCAACGTAGCCGCACCAAAATTACTGGCAGAAGCAGGCTGATACGGATAAGGACGCACCAACGCAGCATATGGAGTCAGCAGGACTGTATTGCTTTGGTCACCGGCAGCAATAGCTCGCAGACCCTGCGTGGTAGCATCAAGAATACCTACGTTACCATACGCAGTTACTGGGGAAGTAGCGTCTACCAGCATGGGTTCAATGCTGGCCGGGTGACTGCGGTTTACATCACCGGGGAAGCCTGCACCCATACGAAACTGGAATGCTACTCCATTAACCGTATCGCAGAATCGCATACGGCGAGTAGGACCAATGGCTTCGGGTACTCGAGTTTGGTTAGTGAAAAGTGACCTGATTGCATTTGCAACCACCATCATCAATTCAACCAACGCAGTAAACAAAAACTTAAATTTCTTCATCTTACGTCTCCTTATATCAATTAAAAATTTGTTAAGTACGAGCTTTCCAGTAAGCCTTGTTCTTGGCATTAAGATCAGCCACTGACTGGATATGGTTACCTTGTGCGCTGTTGGTATTTACAACGCTGGTCTGTTTACCACTATCGTTATTACTACGACGACGGATGGCAGCAGCAGCATTAAAAATATTCTTCACTGGCATACAAGTCATATCATTCAAGCAGGATATTGGTTTACCACTGAGCAGTTCTTCAACAATGTCACGGGTAGCTGGTTGATGGTAAGCCAGGTCTAAGGCCTTCTTACGTAGTGCGCAGATAGCCTTGGTGGTTACTACTGGTTTAGCCGCACGATCAAACGTTGGTAGTGAGATACCTGGTACCAAGATTTCAGCCAGAGCCATAGTCGATGTAAATGAATCCCCAAGATAGACAGAGTCACGGGCTTTGCCTGCTTCCTCTTTTTTATCATCTGGAAACTCATCCTTGACGGCTTCCTTCATCTCTTCCTCCTCAGCCGCGTCAGCAGCCGGGGCAGGATTAGCAGGAGTGCTTCCAGACATAGCGGCCATTCTGGAGTTAAGATCAGCAATAGCGTCCCGGAACTCTTTATGGTCTGCGTCATTCTTGGATACGTGGGCTTGGAACTCGTCTGAGCCTATACTGTCATCATGAGTTTCACCACCAGACCCGGCAGCGGTAGTAGTAGTATCACCACCGGTATGAACGTGGATATGGGTATCACCGGATTCATCTTTAGTATCCTTTGGTACCTCTTCCTCATTCTCATCTGTTACCGGCATGTCCATCGCCTCATCCAAGGCCTTCTTGTCCTGCGTAGCGAACGCAGCTTGAATCAGCTTACGCCGTACAGCAGGTTGTACTTTTACACGATTAGTCATCTGTTGCTCCTTTCCTTCTATATTGGTTTGTTGGTCGCCGATAGCACAACGCAGGCCGCAGCGACCACTTTCGACTAGCGCAATGTGATTAATAATGACGTCTTTTTGGTAGCCTTCACCAAGACCCGTAGGAACGTAATTGGCATCGTAACCAAGACTAATTTCACGCTTACCATCCTGTACCGCTTGGATAGCCTTGGCATTAGTGATAAGTAGGTCACAGATAAGTAGATCATCCTGGAAACCAGTGCCGCGACGTGGGTTTAAAGCTACCCCCATGGCCAGCGTATTCCAGTTCCTAGGATTAACATCTTCCGGTGGGTGATCATCTACTACCGGCTTACCGTTTATGCTAGCCAACGTAAGTGGGTCAAAGGTCACTTCCGCACTCCGATGGATCTTGATAATGCCGTCCTTGTTTGGCTCAATCGGGACTTCACCGGGACCATATATCATTAACCCGGTGCGCCCTACTGGGACTTCTTCACAGAGTAGGAAGCCCTCAGGAGTCAGACTCTGCTTTGGGCCGATCTTCTCTGTTACGTAGAACTGCCGTTTAATGATCCCTTCAGGCATGGCTTACTCCAATCCACCCGCGCCCGCCTCGGAACCAGTCATGGTAAAAGTGCAGCCGGTACCGGACGCCGCAAAGTTTGTTACGTTAATCCGCTCTTGAGTCAGACCTGCTGCGCTGTTACGAATAAAAGATGCAGCAGTAACAGACGAGATTGCAGTACCGAACCCAGCCGTACCAGTGCCTACTGTGTGATTATTTAGAGTAGTCCAATTTACTCCATCATTGGTGCCTTGAACCGCTGCGGTAAGACTCTGACAAGTGCCCGTCACGCGAACTGCCACTGTGGCCAAGTTATTCGCTTGAAACACAATAGGCACTACACTGCTGGTGCTGGCCGTGATGGTGACGGATGGGGCAATAGCGTTAGGTTGATAGACTGGTGTGGTATACGGATAAACTTGCGCATACCCCGACATAGCCACTGCTGCCAAGGCTAGAAAGACAATACTGCGAAACATTTGCTTCATGGTAACTCCTTTCTTACGGTTAATAAAAACTACTACTTACTGCTTTCTTCATCGGGGCTGAAGACGAAGTCATTACGCTTAAATTTCTGCATCTGCCATATTGGATAAGGTAGGTAATGAATCCCGTGATCCTTCCCAGTGTGGTGCTTCTTGCATAGGACTCGTTTTGCATTGAATACCGAGTCTATAAATGTTTCAGGGGCATCTGGGTTGAAGCCATCCCAGTTAAAGTCTGGCACGGCTGCTTTTACCTTCTCCCAGTCAACCCCATCACTATCACACCACTCTACCCAGTCATGATGCAGTTCAAGACCACCCTCACACTCCCCATTATTTACTTCACATGCGGCGTTTGGATTACCTGATATCAAAACTTTTCGTGAGTGGGAAAATATTGGAGTGTTAGTACGGTCTGGGTGGTCTGGTACGAATACGTCTACTGATATGGTGATCTTTTCTTCATGCTCATTCTTGGGGCATTTGTCTTTAATCATGTTAGTACCCTGTAGTAATTACAAGAGTAGTTGACCCGGCTCCTGACGCTGCTACGTAGCTTGCTGAACGGATTGCGATGGGGATTGAAACGGAGTTTGCAGGGACTACGAAACCGACTGCGGAAGATGCAGTTACGGCGCTAGTTCCTAGATTGACATAAGCGTAACTAGAGCCTACGTTAGACACGAGTAACGTAGTGGCTGTTGGGGTGCTGAGACCATAGGTTGGGAGAGCAGCGGAAGCACTTGAAGTGGTGACTGACATAACAGTCTGGCCGGTTGGATTGAATGCAGCCAATGAAGGTAAAGTATAGTAACCAAACCCACATAGCATTGCGAGCACTGCTAAACCTGCCAATATTTTATATTTCATAAACACACTCCTTAATGATTACCGAATAATCCCTTGTTAACTTCCAATACGTACTTAACTGGTGCGGGTGAACAATGTGGTGTTAGGTCTCCAGCTTCTATATCGCTGTAGCCAATTGGGATGTTCTGCTCATTTAAGTAAGCCACCGTGACCGGGAACTTCATCCCTTTGCCCCACATACACTGTATGGCTGACTTATCAAATACAAACATCATCCCGGAGCTATGATCTAAATGGTCACGCCCGGCTAATCCTTTCAACATCTTTTCCTTTGTATCTGCTATCTCAATGTTGATACGCACTGATGGGGTCTGTGGGGTAGTAGTCAAAGTTACTAAGTTAGTTGATGCTTGATTAAGTTCATCTAGCATAGTTGGGGTAATGGTCTGGTCTAGATAAGCAGCCAGTATCAGTACCAGTATTACTAGAGCTAAGAAGCTTTCAAACCACCATCCACACGTTAACTGTAGCTTACCTACTTTTGGCTGCTTCACTTGGGTGGATCCATGATGGCTTTCATAGCCGCAAACTTTTCCTTTGCGTTAACTAGCTTATTAACCCGAACACTTAACTCATCCCGTTTATTGCGCATCCAAGTTGGTACTGTCAACCCTTTGTCTTCCATATCTTGGATCTTATTATCCAGTTGCTCTAATTCATCCTCTAAGTCTGCGTCATTGTGGTGTATGTGGATGTGTAGAGCCATATCAACCCGCCATAGTAAATAAGAAGTGGATAAAGTAAATTATAGAAATAACTACCAGGATGCTTCCCATGGCACACTCAGAATCTCCTGACCCGAGCTGAATAGTCTCGTGGCGTAGACCTACCTGTATGCAAACGAACCCAAAGATAAAACAAACACCAGCTACAAGATGATGCAGCTCAACATCCATGGTTAGTCCTCACTTGGTAATATTGGTTCTGGGTAGCATCGGCAGTTTGGAAGTGTTCCTGCGTGACCGGTCATACCATCAAGTGTGGGTGGGTCGTCCCACGCTACTACTTTTCCCTGCATCTTCTTGTGACTATGCCTTACGTCTCCGTCTTGGCTAGTGCGCCATATATAGTGCGTGGATCCAATATATTCCGCTCTTGCTTGGGTAAGAGTGGAGGCTGTTCTGGCTACCTCAGTGCGAGCTATACAAATTGCCTTGGATGCTGATACCTGATTCTGGCGCATGATCTCTTTTGCTATATCACCGGCACGTTGTCCCTCAGTAATCCCATTTAGCGTTAGCTCATGGACGCGCTTGGCTGCATCCAATGGGATTGATGTAATGAGGTCTACCTGTAATGTCAGTAACTCCTGCGTACGCTGACCTATGGGGGTATCTTGTAGCTCTTTTCGGAGTTCCCTGCCCATGACCTTACCAAGATTCCACCACGCCCGCTCATCGCTCTGTGAGACTTGGGAAATCATCCGACTGGCGACCGCTTTTGCCCATGGTCGTATCAGTCTTGCGTAGTTAGTTAAGGCTTGATTCAACTCCTCTACGTTATCCACAATACCATCTGGTGCCATGTGGCGTATAAAGGAATCTATCTGTCTAACCACCTGTCGTAAGTTACGCAGATACTCTAGCTCTAAGTTGTGAGCCTTCTGGAACCGTTCCTTAGCAAACTTGGCTTGTGACCTATAGGAGCCTACGGCGTCCGCGGTCTTTTGATTTCGACTTTGGCTTAGGTTTGTCTTTGGCACTCTCTTCTCCATTCCCCTTTACCGTTTCGGATTGCTCATTACCTGGATCATCTGGTGCGTCCCCACCTTCGCCCATGCCCATTTCAATCGGTGGTAATACTTCATCCTCTGCCGCCTCTATATCCTCATCCGTGATGTTTGAGAAGATGCCGGTGATCTGGCTAGACTGGCGTAATTCCATCATTGAAGCTTTCGGAGATAAGAGGCCACCGTCTTTCGCTTTCATTACCGCATCTACAGTGTCGTTGGCTACTCCGGCTTTCTTCTCATCATCCAGTTGCCACAGTGGGTTAAATTGAAGCTTAAAACCCTGCGGTACTTTAATCCCTTCTGATGCTGCGATGCATCTATAAATCTTGGTGACTGGGATCAGTAAAGAAGTATTCTGTTTCTGGAGTATTCCGTCATAGTAGGTTCGCAGGTCAGACTCACCAGTGGAATTAAGTCCTGCTGGTGATTGTCCAAAAAGCCTGACAAGTGGAATCTGTAGTGCGCCTGATAGTTGCTGCCCGAACTGAAGTAGCACGTCAGACAGCCCACTGAATGCTTGATGCTGGACTCCCTCAAACTCATCCTCCGTATCCATGATAGTAACGCCCTCGATCCCTTGGAACCGGCGCATCATATTCATGTAAGCAGTTAAGCCTTGTAGTGCTTTCCCACCCTGCGCAACTAATGAGCGCATGTCCTTAATCTTGTAAGTGCGGATGTATGCTTTATAAACTAACTGGGCAGCTCCCATTGAAGCACTATCAAAAGCAATAAGACGATCATAGAGTCTTTCCAGTACTGAGATACCCCACAGGTTCTCCATAAGCTTTTGCCAGTAAGGTAACTCTTCCCCTTCCATCCGAACTACCCGGCTATAGTGGATCTTCTGGTTAGCGAGTCCTGGAGCCATTGCAGTTACGTGGTAGAACTTTGGCAACCCCATTTCTGGTCCCATCTCGGTAACCAGATCATTGAGTGATGGCTCAACCATCCAACGATCTAGCGTAAGTAATCCACGAAACTGACCTTTACGAACCGTCTCTATACGAAACGGAGTCGACATATCCTGACCATCTATTAGCAATACTGCTAATGCGCCACCGTACAATCTATCCCAGCGTATTGTCCTACCGAGTATTGGCCATATCTTCAATGCTGTTGCGGCTTCCTCAATCGTTTCTATTTCATCTGGCTTCATCTGAGACTTAATGAGTACGCCTGCGCGGGTCATATCATCGGACACTACATTGATGGCCACCCCGCCCAACCAAGATCCACGATGTATCCACTCAAGTAAGGTGCGGTTGCGAGTTATCGGGTTGAAACCATAGGTCCCGGAACTGAGCGGGTTGTCGGTGCCAACGCCCATGTTCATCGAATAATTCACAAACGAATCCCAGGTCTTTACTGACAGTCCGTCCTTATCCGCAGCTTTGGCTACCTTATCACGGGCGGCTGAGTCTTTAGTCAGGGCAGAACTTGCTGCGCGCTGTATACTTTTTTTAGCAGTCATCCTTACCCCAAATTTGTGTAGAAAATGCTTGCATAGTTAAATAACTTTATATAATGGTTGCACGGTTGCAGAGCAGCGCACCCAAAATGTCGGCCACGGGCAACAGTGGCACAGTATCCTACTAAACAGGAGTCCTACCATGAAACATCTTCATACTCTGTACCCATCAATTAAGAGTAATTTATTCATTTCCCTACCCCGGTGAATTAGCTAATGCTTCCCATACGCCCATGTTACCGCGTCTCTGGATAAAGCCATCTAATCCGTAACGTATTGCATCCCAGATGTGATTGTGCTTATCCAAGATAATTGGCAGCACCTCTCCAGTTTTTGGATCCTTCTTGTAGCTGTACATCTTGGATTCGTCAATAGCGTGCTTGCAACGGGGATGAATTACTATCTTTCTGAATCCACGCA
>Ga0302265_1002116_pt1 | contig 10989 bp, 10 predicted proteins | sample III_Bog_E1_1_FD_194556 | JGI IMG/M metagenome (GOLD analysis project Ga0302265, IMG submission 194556) | Peat permafrost microbial communities from Stordalen Mire near Abisko, Sweden - III_Bog_E1_1 | ecosystem: Environmental > Terrestrial > Soil > Wetlands > Peat | place: Sweden: Abisko...
GCTCGTGGAGAAAACGGGCGCCGGCGCCCTCTATTGGAACCGGCGTTACGAGCCGGGCGTGATCGCACGCGACAAGGGGATCAAGGCGACGCTTACTGGAAGGGGCGTCGACACGAGGAGCTTCAACGGGGCGCTCCTGTTCGAGCCCCACACAGTCGCCAACAAGCAGGGCGGACCCTACCAGGTTTTCACCCCCTTTTGGCGGCACTGTGTTGAGCTGCCCGTGGCTGCGCCCCTCAGGTTCCGGTCGGAGGGTTTCCATGCGCCCGTGGGAAAATGGCCCGAGTCGCTCCAAGTGGCAGACCTCGGGCTCCTGCCCCGTGCCCGGTGGGATGCGGGCCTTGCCAAAACCTGGCAGCCGGGCGAGAAAGGTGCCGTACGCCGCCTGAAACGATTCGTTGCTGGGCCGCTCGAGTCGTATTCGGAACTGCGCGACCGGCCCGATGTGGACGGCACGTCGATGCTGTCCCCATGGCTTCATTTCGGAGAGATAGGCCCCCGGCAGGTGTGGGCCGCAGTGAAGGCCCTATCGGCCGAGTCAGGCGTATTTCCCCCGGGCGCGGGGGCCGAGGTGTTCCTGCGCGAGATCGGATGGAGGGAATTCGCCCACCATTTGCTGTTCCATTTTCCGGGCACGCCTGAAAATCCTCTCAGACCTGATTACGCGAGGTTCCCGTGGGCGCCCGACCCGGGACATGAGATGTTCAGGGCGTGGAAGAAGGGCAGAACCGGGTACCCGATCGTCGACGCCGGCATGCGCCAACTTTGGTCCACCGGGTGGATGCACAATCGGGTGCGGATGGTTGCGGCCAGTTTCCTGGTAAAGCACTTGCGAATAACCTGGAATGAAGGGGCCCGCTGGTTCTGGAACACTCTGGTCGATGCCGACTTGGCCAGCAACACCCTGGGATGGCAATGGAGCGCCGGATGCGGGGCTGACGCGGCGCCGTATTTCCGTATCTTTGCCCCTGTCACGCAGGGAAAACGGTGCGATCCCGAGGGCGCGTATGTGAGGCGCTGGGTGCCGGAGCTCGCTGCCCTACCCACGAAACACCTCCATGCGCCGTGGGAGGCACCGGCTGCCGTGCTCGCCGAATCTGGGGTGCGGCTCGGAGAGACCTATCCCCGGCCCATGGTAGACCACGCGGCGGCTCGCGTCGCCGCCCTCGATGCGTTCCGCAGCCTGCGTGGAAATACGAACGCGTGACGCTTGCACTTTTTTGGGGCTCCATTGGGATCAGGCTATGGGCCACGGTAAACCACGAAGCCTTTGAAGATCCTAATCGCAGGAGCTTCCGGATTGGTCGGCCGGGCTGCGACCGCAGCCCTTAGGTCCGACGGTCATGAGGTCGTCCGTCTCGTGAGGCGGACTGCGGCTGCAGCTGATGAGGTCTCTTGGCATCCCGCGGCGGGGGAGTTGCCGCTTGATTTGTGCCGGACGGCGGACGCGATCATCAACCTTTGTGGCGAGGATTTGGCTGCCTCCCGCTGGACGACAAAGCGCAGGAATGAGCTCAGGAGCAGCAGGATCGACACGACACAGACTCTGGCGAAGGTGTTCGATGTTCCGGGGACGGAGCGGCGCCCCGGGGTTTTCTTGAGCGCATCTGCAACCGGGATCTACGGGGACCGGGGCAACCTTGAACTCACCGAGTCGAGCGGACCTGGCAACGGGTTCCTGACCGACCTCTGCCGCGACTGGGAAGGTGCCGCCATGGTGGCTTCGGAATCCGGCGCCCGTGTGGTTTGCCTTCGCTTCGGGATCATCCTCTCGGGCAAGGGCGGCCTCTTGAGCCGCGTGGCGCCCTTCTACAAGGCCGGCTTGGGCTGTCCGCTTGGCACCGGGCGCCAGTGGATGAGTTGGATCGAGATCGAGGACGCGGTCGGCGCGATACGCTTTGCGCTCTCAAACGCCGCGCTTTCTGGGCCGGTGAACGTGGTCTCCCCGACATCGGTCATGAATTCGGGCTTCACCCGCGCCCTGGGACGCATCTTCGGGCGCCAGCTGCCCATGCCGGTCCCCCGTTTCATGCTCCGGCTGCTTTTTGGGCGGATCGCCGACGAGGCGCTGCTCGCGAGCGCGCACGTCGTGCCCTTGAAGCTTGTGCGCGCGGGATACCCGTTCCGGTATCCTCATCTGGAGGATGCTCTATATCAGGCTCTTGCCTTAGAAAAAACCGAGGGCTGAACGCCAAAATCAAGCTTTCCATCGCGAGGGGCATCCTTATGTTGATCCCTTCCTATGGAGAAAACGTTCATCATCTTTAAGCCTGACTGCATGGAGAAGCACCACGTTGGAAACGTGCTCGATCGCTTCGAAAAGGCCGGCTTCACCATTATTGGATGCAAGATGACCCAGCTGACGCCGGAGATCCTGCGCGAGCATTACGCCCACGTTGCCGGAATGCCTTTCTATCCGGAGATTGAGAAGTTCATGAGCTCGCGCCCCGTCGTGGTGATGGCGCTAGAGGGCCAGTCCGCGGTGAGCCGGGTCAGGGACCTTCTTGGGCCGACGGACTCGCGCAAGGCAGCGAAGGGAACCATCCGCGGCGACTTTGGCACGGAGATGATGCGCAACGTGGTGCACGCCTCGGACAGCGTTGCGAATGCTAAGATCGAGCTCGCCCGCTTTTTCCAGCCAGGCGAGATCTTCAGCGCCTGAATTCGAGGTGGTTGGCGCCCTCGCTCAGCGGTGCGTTTTCGCCTGACCACTTGAAGGCCCCCGTAACCCCGCGGGGAAGGGTGATGTCGAATGTGCGGGTTCCACCTGTGACCGCGAAGTGAAACGCGATGTCGCCCGCGGGGTGGGGCATGGTCGCCGAGAATTCGGTCAACGACCCGGGGTGGGGCGCCACCAGGACCGTCCGAAAGCCCGGTGAAGCGGGCCGTATACCTGCCACAAGAGTCAAAAGGTCGTAGTTCGGATGCGCGCTCCAAGCATGGTCGTCCGACCTTGTGGGCTCGTCGGTCTCCGCCCACGTGGTGAGCCCTAGCGCAAGCATCTTCCTCCACGGGTCAAGGCTGTCCAGGTAGAGGTCGGCAAGCCCCGCATGGTCGAGGGCGCGGGCGACATAAAAGCGGAAGTAGATGCTCGCCGGGGAGAATTCGCCGCCTGCTGGAACTGATCCTGAAACCAGGTGGTGGCCGAGGATCGCCCTCATGACGGCACCCTGCAGGCTCCCGGGTATGACGTCTTCAAGGACCCCCATCGTGTTGGTCTGCTCGCTAAAATGCCCGTGGGAGGGCGTGTCGGCCAGGAGCCCTCGCGCGCCGTCCCAGCATAGCTGGTGGACGGCCGCCCCGATCCTTGCCGCATGCTCCCGATAACTAGTCGCCCGGGATGCGTCACCGAGGGCGGCCTCGAGGTCGGCCGCGTCGCGCAGGGCCGCCATGTAGTAGAGCGACAGGAGGGCCGACCCGCCGTCCGGGTCCTGCGGTGGCACGCCAAAATCAAAATCCTTGGTCCAGTCGCCAAAGTTCCACCACGGCATCACGCCTAGGAGGCCGTCGGAACGCTCGTGCCGGGCATACCAGTCGATGACGGAGCGCGTGTGCGGGACCCATTCATTGAGGGCGCCCGTGTCGGGCCGGTAGAGCCAGTAATCGTGGATCATGCCCACCCACAAGAGCGAGAACGTGGGGATCACCTGGTTCAGGGCGCTTGGGTAGCGGCTCTGGGTCAGCCCCTCTGAGATTCGGGACTGGTCATAGGCATCGAGCGCCTGGCGCGCCAAACGATCGTCGCCGAACTCCACGTAGGAAATGAGGGCTTGGATGCGCGTGTCCCCAATGTACTGGAGCTGCTCCCAGTAGGGGCAGTCCATGTAGGTCTCATGGGCGTTTAGCCGTGCCGTCCGCGTTCCTATGTCCCACATCGCCTTGAGCGCGGGATCGCTTGCCGTGATTGCGGCCCTCTCCCTGAAGGGGTACGCGGAGAATCTCGCCTTGAGTGAGTCGAGGCCGACGGCTTGGTCCCCGGTCTCGATGTCCACCTGGAGGTAGCGCCACGTACGCCAATAAAGCGTCGTCCACTTCCGGCCGGCGCCACCATCGGGAAGCAGGGTGTCGGTGAGGCCCAGGATCGAGCGGCCCTCCACCTCGTTGCGGTTTCCCTTCCGGCCCATCGCGTCCACGAGCGCCTCTGCGTAAGTCATCCGAACCGTCGCCCCCTTCCCGGCGTTCACGACGAGCTCGGGGTAGGCGGTCGCCATTGTGCCGTGGTCGATCAGGATCTTCACCCGGGTGTGGGCGGGGACCCATGCGGGAAACCCGCCGATCGACTTCGCGCCCTCAACGCGCACGATTTTCCCCATCGCGATCTCCGAGTATTCCATCTGGGGAAGTCTGTCCTCGACCAGGAACCACCGATTCACGCCGGAGCCCGTGCCCGAAGGCGTGGCTTTCGGATAGCGCCCGGGTTCACCGGTTCCAACGGTCACGGCGCGCTTCCATCCCTCGGTCGATGTCTGCCAGTCCCAGTCGTACTTGGACCCGTCGAGCAACTCGCCTGGGCTTGCCGCATAGTAGTTGGGAAGGTCGGTGCTGCTAATGGCCAGAAAGCCCTGACCCTTCTCCTCCTTGGCCTCCCACGAATCATCCGTGTCCACGTCGGCCTCCCTCGGGCCTTCACCCTGCATGAGGAAGCCCGTCTGGTCGCTCATCTGGGCTATAGGCGCCAGAGCGCCGTAATTCCAGACCGTTGCGGCAAGGGTGTTGTCCCCGATGCGGAGCAGGGGGGCGACGTCGTAGCTCTCATAGCGCCAGTGGTCGAGGTCTCCTCGAGCAGGACCCTCCCCGACACGCGATCCATTCACAAACAGGATGAACCGGTTGTCCGCCGACACATGCACGACAAAGTGCGCGGGCCGCTCATGGAGGGCGACCCGCTTCCTGAAATGGTACACGGCTGGGTTGCGGGCCACGGCCCCTGGGCACGTAATCCACGACGACGGCCACGCGGCACGGACGAGGTCCGGATTGGGCTTCTCGGACGATCTGAGTGCCGGGGTTAGTGCGGCAAGGCAGGCCGCAATGAGTCCGATAGGGGCGGAGGCTTTGGGGTTCAAGCGGGGCGATCGTAACCTCGCCGAGTCCCCCGCCAAGCTCTCAGTTGGCGGCCCCGGCCGGAACAAGGTCCGCTCCCAGCGCCTTGTTGGCCTCGGGAGCATGGGAGGCTTCCTCTCGGCATTTCGCCAGGTCGGCGACGTACTCCGGGCTCTGCTCGAGCCTCTTGGCGACGGCTTCAGCCAAGATGCGGCCGCCGACGTCGTCGCTGGGGAAATGCGCGCCGCCTAGAATGCGGCCCCATGCGACCCGTTCCGCCTGCTCGCGGATCTCAGCGGCGTGGGCCGGAAACACATCCGAAAGCACCGCGGCCCAAAGGTACGCCCCAAAGGCATGGCCGCTCGGGTAGGAGGGGGTCTTTAGCCGCGTGACGCAGGGATGGACGCGCGGGTCAGCCTTGAACGGACGGTCCCGAAGGAAGAGTTTCTTGGCCGCCTCGCTGATGGGATCCTCCTCTGCGTCAACTTCGCGCATGAGGGCATAGGTCCGAGGGAAGTCGTGCTCGTTGAACCATGGCCCGAGGGCGCCCATGCTGGGTGTCTCGAAGAATTTCTTATCGACGAATTGGGCCCAGGAGACCTGCTCGGGTGTGCGCCAGGACTGGGCCTGGAGCACGGCTTCGAGGTCGGCTTGTGCAGCGAGGGAGCCCGGCGCGGGTGGGGGCGGCAGGATCGCCCTCAGATCGAAGTCAGAGAGCTGGAAGTAATGGCGGTTGGGCGCCGTGTCGCTCTGGTGGGCAGCGGCGAACGGGAATACGAGAACCAAGCCAAGGGCGAGGGCGCTGATGAACTTTGCCATGGCGCGAAACCTTGCATGAACTCGTCATCCCGGGCCAAGACTTAAATTGAGCGGTGTGGCCCCAGCGCCCCTAATGGGCAGCGGCTTTCGCCTCCAACTTACCCAGGGCGTCGAAATCCTGCTGCTCCTTGAGGATTTCGGCCTTCTGGTCCAGCCGGTAACGCCGCATGGCGCGCTCCTGATTTGTAACGGTGCCCGCAGGTCCTGCGAATGGAAGCATCCCTAGCATGGGAATCTTCGCCCAAAGCTCAGGGAGCGTGTATGCGTTCAGAAGTCCACGATCGAACTCGTCGATCCCGCCCAGATAGGTGTCCATCGCGAAGTCGGCCCGGGCGCGGTTGGTCATCACCGCCTCCTCGGTCAGCGGCCTTTTCTCGATCATCACGTAGGGATTCATCCGGACAACCCCTGCTGGAGGCGGGATGTCCGCGGAGGCGGCTGGCCTCGGCGCGACGGCCCCGTCGGGCACCTTCAGGTCCCCTGGCCTTGCCTCGAACACCGGCAAGCCGGCCTTGATCAAGGCGGCAACTTCGCTTGAGGACTGGGGCGGGACTTCAGATCCGAACGCCATACCACAGGCCAAGCACATTGCGACGGCCGCTGTCAGAAGAAATTTTAGGCGCGCTGCCACTGTGTATACGTGAATATAGCTGAAACAATTTTGTTTCGAGGCTTTTAATCCTAAATAATCTGCTAATGTTAGGAGATAGACCTATCGTCGCCTAAGCCGCTGCAACTGCGGTCGTGACGCTGGCGACTTCCGGTACGTTGTGGCGCTCAGTTGGCCCGTTTTGGCGGTAGCCCAAATTCCCAGCGCGGCGCGCCCGTTATCATGCGCCCCCGCTGGACGCCACGGCGTAGGGACCCGCCAGTACGATCAGGCCGTAAAGGAGCATGACTATTCCCGCGACTCTTCTAAGGGGGCGCGAGGCGGCCGCGGTAACCGATGGAGGCAGGTGGCCCCCGAGCGGACTGCCCCCCGTCACGGGGTGGCGTTCGCCCTCCTCGGGCTGGACTTAGTCCTTCTGCTTAAGCTCCGGATACACCTTGCCGACTTTCCGGCGCACTTTGTCCTTCTCGGTTGGCGTGCCGTCCTGAGCCACGCGTGCAAGCGCATTCCTCGCATGGATAATGTCCTCCATGGGGTATCTCCTACCCGGAAGCGCAAAGCTACTATTCGGAAGGCTGTCCCTGGTTTTCGTTGTCAGTTTGGTCATGGCATTTAAGGGCCGGCGGTTTTGTTCGGTTCTAGTTTGAGCTCGGGAAATCGGCCCCTCGTGTTACGGATTCCCACGCTGAAAAATCGCGGCGTAGCTGCTCTAATTTATCAGTGGCGCCCGTGAAGGCGTCCTTCCCAAGCAATAGATGGTGCGGAGGATGGGGTGACTCGACGGCCTCCACGATGGCTGCTGCTGCGCGGACGGGATCGCCGGGCTGGTGCCCCGATGACGCTCGGACCTGCAACCGCGCCATTCCTGCCGTCTTGGCGTACGCGCCGATCTGCTCCTTGCTCTCGTCCGCGGATCGTCCGGCCCAGTCGGTACGAAAGCCGCTCGGTTCGACGAGAAGGACCTTTATTCCGAGGGGCTCGACCTCCTGCCATAGGGCTTCAGATAGACCCTCGACGGCAAATTTTGTCGCGCTGTAATACCCGAGTGACGGGAACGAACGCAGGCCACCTACCGAGGAGATGTTTACGATGGTGCCGGTGCCGTTCTTGCGCATACCCGGAAGCGCCGCGCGGATCATTCGGCTTAGGCCGAAGACGTTGACGTCGAAGAGATGGCGGATCTGTTGGTCATCGCCCTCCTCAATCGCCGCGAAATAGCCGATTCCCGCGTTGTTCACGAGGACGTCGATGCGTCCGAACTTGGCCTCTGCCGACGCTATCGCTGCGTCCACTTCGGTTTGGTCGGTGACATCGAGCTTCAGGACCAGGGTCTCCCCGTGCACCGCAAGGTCGACCACCTCGGAGGGCTGCCTTGCCGTCACCACCACGCGGTACCCGCGAGAAATGAGGAGCTCAGTGAGAGCGCGGCCGAATCCGGTCGAGCAGCCGGTGATGAGCCAGACCGGCTTTTTAGTGGTATCGTATCGGTTGCTTTTATTGGGCATAATTTTTGTTCTTTATGTTACTGGAAGAATTCGCGGAGGCATTGACTACGCTTTTGGGCTAACGTGCCTGCGTTAGGGGTGGGATTATGCAAAGCGGATACCAAGGCCGGCCCTGCCATCCTACTCCTGCTGTATTTCAGGGGCGATGGGGTCTTACCCGACCGATAGGGGGTTCGCTGCGCTGCGCCTAAGTGTCGTCGTGCCCATTCATGCTCCCGGCCGAAAATATACTGTAAGAAGGCGCGAGTTCCGGCATCTAACATTACTGATGAACCCGAATCCAGACCGCGAACTTCTGTTCAAGGCATGGATGGAGGCTCACGGAGGGATTCTGGTAAGAATCGCCCGCTCGTTTGCCCGCACTCCTGCGGACGTCGAGGACCTGAAACAGGAGATGATGCTCCAATTGTGGATTACCTTGCCGACGTTCGCAGCGCAGGCAAAGGCCTCCACCTGGGTCTACCGGGTGTGCCTGAACTCAGCCCTTATGTGGCGCCGAGGCGCCGGTAGGCGCGAGCGACAAATCGAGCTCAGCGGCGACCTGTCACATTTCGCTACGGGCGGAGCCTCCCCCGCGGATGACGCAGCGCAGGGCGAGCTGCTCGCAAAACTCTATGAGGCGATCCGCGCTATGCGCGAATTCGACCGGACGCTGGTGCTCATGATGCTTGATGAACTGACCTACCGGGAGATCGCGGAAGTGACAGGGCTCACCGAAAACCATGTGGGGGTGGCGCTCACCCGGGCGCGAAAGCGCCTTTTTGAACTCATGAAAGGAGTCGGCAATGAACTGGAATGACCTGACCGCAGCCTGGCGCCGCCAGCCGGGCGAAACCCTACCCGAGGCGCATCTCGATACGCTGAGGAAAACCTTTAAGAAGAGGAGCAGACGCCTATCCCGCGTGCTCTTTTGGCGTGACGTCCGCGAGATCGCGGCAACTGCCTTTGTGATCTTTGTATTGATGAAGGTCGCCCTACAAAAGGGGTGGGCCGGCCTGGCGCTATGGGTCGCCTTAGTTCCCATGCTCTGGGTGCTGGGTTTCATGATAAGGGAGCGAATCCGGTCCCACCGCATGCGCGTTGGATGCGGAGCAACGCTTCTTACAAAGATTGACGCGGACATCGCCGAACTCGGGCACCAGCGCACTATGCTGCTCACAGTCCGCACTTGGGGCCTTGGACCGATATTTGTTTCCTGGTTGGTTGCAATGGCCAGCACCGGGTTTCACGGCGGGGCTGGCCTCCTGCGGACTCCCTTGCAGATCACAAGCTATATGCTGGGCGGCGTCGCCTTTTTCTGGGTGGTCTGGAGGCTCAATCTCTGGGTGGTCCGCAAACACTTTGAGCCCCGCCTGGCTGAGCTTGAGGAGCTCAGGAACGAACTTCTGCCGAAGGAATAACCCATGAACCTAAGACCCCTGTCGCTAATCGCCCTTTCGCTTTCCATGATTCCCCTAGGCCGCGCCACGCCCCCAGCCGACATGCAAGCCAAGCTCGACGCGTGGGCGAAAGGCGAGGCAGGCGGCGTCGCGGCGGCCTGGGTTGACGCGGAAGGCCCCGTGTTCTTTCAAAGCGGCACCTTCGACGCCGCCGACCCAAGACCCGTCACGGCCGATACCCAGTTCGAGGTCGGATCAATATCGAAGGTATTCACGGCCCTCCTCCTGGCGGAGAGCGAAAGGCTCGGAAAGGTGAACCGCAACGACCCCGCGGCAAAGTATCTGATCCCCGCCGATGATCCCTCGCAGGCGGCGTTGGCCAAGATCACGCTGCTTGCGCTCACCACGCACACCTCCGGGCTCCCCAGATTGCCCCAGAACATGGGTCCGAACCCTGGCTCAATGCCCGACCCTTACGCGGCGTACGACACGGCCAAGCTTGTCGAGGCCCTGAAGTTTCATGGATCCACGGCCACGGTCGGGATCGCTTCCTATTCCAATTTCGGGGCCGCGGTTCTCGGGGAGGCGCTTGCAGCGGCTTGGGGGACCACCTACGCGGACGCGCTCACGGAGCATGTCCTGGTGCCCCTCGGCCTCAGGGAGACCTCCCTCGGGATTGCGGGTGAGCCCCCTCCTGCGGACCTTGCCCCGGGCCACGTGGCAGGAAAGCGTGTTCCAAACTGGACCTTCCTGGCCTTTGCTCCGGCGGGCGCGATCCGCAGCTCGGCGCGCGACATGGCGACGTTCCTGTCCGCGGCCATCGGCTCCGATCGGGACCCTCTTCAGATTGCATTCAAGGCGACCGAGCAGCCCGAGCGCCCCTTTGACCAGGTCGGCGGAAAGATAGGCATGGGATGGATGATCACGGCCGACGCCGACAACCCCGTGACCTGGCACAATGGAGCTACAGCAGGCAGCCATTCGTTCATTGCGTTCAGTCCAAAGATCCGCTCGGGAATCGTGATTCTTGCCAGCTTCCAAAAGGGACCTGAGGGGTTGGGCACCGAGCTCTTAGGCTCAAAGGGTCCAAAGCCCACCGTTCCTACAGTGCCCAACGCCGCGGATTACCCTGGGGACTATCCGCTCATGGCCGGGTTCGTGATCAAGATATCACAGGAGAAGGGTTCTATCTACCTCCAGGCCACGGGGCAGCCGCGGTTTAGGTTGACCCCAAAATCCGCGGAAACCTTTTCCCTGATTGGGGTCCCTGCCGAGATCACCTTTGAGCGGGACGGCGAGGGGAAGGTCATCGCCCTCGTCCTCCATCAAAACGGGATGGATCAGCGGGCCTTGCGCGGCGCCCTTCCACCTGCTCCCCATCACGTCGATCTGCCTCACGAGAACCTGCTAGAGTACCCTGGCAGCTACACCCTGGCCCCCTCGTTTGTACTCACCATCACCGAGGAGGGAGGCACCCTGTATGCCCAGGCGTCGGGCCAGGGAAAGGCTCCGATTTACGCTTCCGCCAGGGACGAGTTCTTTTACACGGTCGTGAAGGCCGAGATCTCGTTCCAACGGGACGGGTCAGGCAAGGTAACGGGACTGGTGCTCCACCAGGCGGGTCAGAACATGC
>Ga0302265_1002118_pt1 | contig 10980 bp, 7 predicted proteins | sample III_Bog_E1_1_FD_194556 | JGI IMG/M metagenome (GOLD analysis project Ga0302265, IMG submission 194556) | Peat permafrost microbial communities from Stordalen Mire near Abisko, Sweden - III_Bog_E1_1 | ecosystem: Environmental > Terrestrial > Soil > Wetlands > Peat | place: Sweden: Abisko...
AACACAATCCTTGAGCGCGAAAAATTTCTGCTCGGCGGGCAAAATCCCGTATTCAATGCAAATTCATTACGCATGTTGGCGGCGCGTGCTTTTCCGGAAAATACGGACGAGGGAAGTTTTGGACGCTTGGGCGCCCTTTTGCTCGGTCCGGTGCTGACCCGCTTCGCCACCTGGGCGTGCGACCAGTATCTTGCAAGCGGCGTGAGGAAGGTCGGCGCATTTATGCGCGAAGGAGAATTGTTTGCACAAATTCTACAATGCGAGTCGGACGTGCGGGGTTTGGATCTGGAAATAAAACCGCTCTACATAAACCGTAAGGCCACGGCCCTGGCGGCTCTGGGAGGATTAACGGCTGACGGCGTGATTGACTGGCTCGTGCGCCGCTCCACCCTGCCGGTCAAAACCATTCTCGCCCATTTCGGAATTGCGCCGGAAAGCGCGCGGCATCTGCCCTTTTCGCTCGAAGAAAAAACCGATTCCCGGGAACGGGTGCTCCAGCTGGCCAAATTTCTTTTTTCCCCCGAGATCGCCAGCCGCATCGAGGCCCGGAGCGCAGAAGAACGTCGAAAGGTTCTCGACTACCTCCGTCCATGGCTTGAATCGGGCGATGCCATCGGGTTGTGCGACATCGGTTACAACGCCTCCGCGCAGACGCAGTTGAAACGCATCTTCGATTTGGAATCAAACCGTACCCACATGGTTGGATGCTATTTGCTCACGGGCGAAGGTTCCGCGGCGCGAATTCTTGAATCGCTGGATGTGCGGCATTATCTGGGATCATTCGGGCGACCGGAACATCTTTACCACGCCTTCCTGCGTTCGCCGGCATTTGTTGAACAATCGTTCGTCGCGCCCGTCGGCACCACCTTGGGTTATACCCGTCAGCCAGACGGCAAAGTGACCCCTGTATTGGATGAGGTTCGTTTCGACGAGGCGACCATGCGCCGCCAACGCCGGTTCAAGGAAGGTGTGGCATTGTTCCAAAATCTTTGGCACTGGTTCCGCGCCACCAAACCAGGCCTGCTCGATGGCAAGACGGAATTGTCGCAGCGAATCCTGGAGGATGTGGATTGCGGTTTCACTCCCATCCTTGGCCGGGCCGCCGCATTTCCTACGCAGGCCGAACTGGCGATTTTTGGGTCATTGCCTCTGGACGATTATTACTTCGCCGATTCCTTCAAGCCGATGTGCGGTGCGAGCGACCGGGAGAAACTCCGCAAACAGGGCTACGCGCGCATTCTCGGCGAAGCCGGCATTCACTGGCCGCAAGGCGTTTTTCAGATGGAAAATCCACGGGCCGCTTCCGAATTCTTTTCGTGCGGCAAGGCAATGTTGTTGTGCAACTCAAGCGGCGACAAAGATGGAGTACAGCCTGAATTGGTGATCGTGGTTCCACCCCAGCGCGATACTGTTTCCCTGCGCAAATGCTTGAACCAGTTGAAACCGGTTTCAATCCGCAACAAGAATTGTGAAATCTTTCTGCTGGCGGCGAATGATGACAAGAAAACGATGGCCATTGCGCAAGAATTCGGTCATGAAATCAAACGGCTTCACGTAATGGAACGCCACCCGCAGCAAACCTGGAATGAGCAGTTGAATTTGACCGTGGATAATTCCCCCTCACCATTTGTCATGTTCTTTGATGGGAACACGCCGTTGTCAACAGGCTGGGACGTGGCGATGCTGGACATCATCCGTTCGTCATCCAAGGTGGGCATCGTTTTTCCGTCGCCGCGCCAGTGGCAGGAAAAACTGACGATGCCGGCGCGCGAAAACATCTTGGACGCAATTCCGCAGAGCTTCCTCGTCCGGCGTTCCGCTTTCATCGAAGGACTGGGTTTGCATCAAAAGCTCAATCCGGCTGCTGCGACATGGAACCTTCTGTTTCAAATGCAAGACTTGGAATGGAAGATTGCATTTTGCAGTGAAGCTTTGACCGAAACAAATCCAGCAGCGGCCGGCCGGCTTCCGGCGGCGGATGCCAAATTCCTGAAACACTGCTGGCCTGATTATGTCGAACGGGCCGCCACGATTGCAAAGACGGGTTCCTCCAACACCGCATCATTGAAAATTAGCAGCACAATTGTGGACTGGATCGGATCCTTTCTCGACCATGGCAGCCTGTCGCACGTCAATCGTGAATTTACCAGTGTGCTTCAATCTTCTCCCGAAATCTGTTTAAAGCGAATTTCAAACGGCGCATCGGCGTCGCCTGATTTCAAACATCTGGCCGGCGAAATCTCTGCAATCGCTTCAAAGGATGCCGCAGTCACCATCCGCCACGCCTGGCCGCCGGATTGGAAGCGCCCGCAAACCGGCAAACTGGTCGTCATCCAGCCTTGGGAATTCGGATCGCTGCCGGAACAATGGTTGAAGGATTCTGCCAGCGTTGATCAATTCTGGGTGCCTTCCGAATACGTCCGCCGGGTTTATGTCGAATCCGGTGTGCCGGATGAAAAGGTGGTTGTCGTGCCCAATGGCGTGGACCTGAAAAAATTTCATCCGCAGGTCGCGCCGATGAAACTGGCCACGCAAAAGAAATTCAAATTTCTCTTCGTCGGCGGAACAATCTTCCGCAAAGGGCCGGACCTGCTGCTCAAAGCTTATCTGGAAAATTTCACGGATGCAGACGACATCTGCCTCGTCATCAAGGATTTTGGCGGCAAGACGGTTTATGCCGGGCAAACCTTCGAATCGCAGATCCGCGCCGCGCAATTGCAGCCGAATGCGCCGGAAATTCTATATCTGAACCAGGAGCTTCCACCGGATGCCCTGCCCGGTCTTTACACGGCGTGCGACTGCCTGGTGCTGCCATATCGTGGTGAAGGATTTGGTTTGCCCGCGCTCGAAGCCATGGCCGCCGGTCTGCCCGTCATAGTCACCGCCGGTGGTGCGACGGACGATTTTGTGCGCGACACTTTTGCGTGGCGCATTCCTGCCGACCGGAAGATATTCGGACACGAAATCAGCGGCATGAAGCTGGCCGGTGCGGGCTGGCTGCTGGAACCGGATGTTGCCGCACTCGGACGGTTCTTGCGCGAGGCATTTGCCAAACCCGCCGAAACACGCCAGCGCGGACAACTAGCCGCCCAACATGCAAAACAATTTTGTTCCTGGCAAAATTCCGCCCCGATCATGGCACGGCGCATCCACGAACTCGCCGGCGCTGGTATGAGTGCCGGCCAGCTTGCACAGCAGCAAGTGTCTTCCACAAAAACCAGCACGGTCACAAAGGCTAAAATCACCCTGCCACCGTGCGCCCTGTCCGGCCATCTGGCCGAGGCCCGGGAACTGGTCCGCCAAAAAAAATTCCGGGCTGCATGGGAAGCCGCACTGTCTGCATTAGCCAGTCGGCCTTTCCATCCGGAAGCCTTCTTGTTGCTTGCAGAAATCGCGCAATCCGTCGGCGACGGCCAGTCCGCCAAACTTTGCGCCGACCACGCCCGCCGCATCGCCCCGGGCTGGAAACCGGCAAGAAAATTCTTGAACCAGCGCCTCAAAGGCGGTGCCAGACCGGAGTGGCTCAAACTGCCGGAGTCCCTCAACTCTCAACCCTCAACCCTCAACTTGTCAGTCTGCTTGATTGTTAAAAACGAAGAGAAATTTCTCGGACAGTGTTTGAAATCCATCCGCGAGATTGCATCACAAATTGTGGTTGTGGACACGGGCTCCACGGACCGCACGGTAGAAATTGCAAAGGAATTCGGCGCTAAAATCCATGCCTTTGCCTGGTGCGACGATTTCAGCGCCGCCCGCAACGCGGCCTTGGAACATGCCACCGGCGACTGGGTGCTGGTGCTGGATGCGGACGAGGAATTATCCGCCGATGGCCTCGATAAATTAAAACTGGCCATGATCAATCCGGCTGTAATGGCATGGCGTCTTCCCATCGTGGACGTGGGCCGCGAGGCGGATGGTTGTTCCTATGTGCCGCGATTTTTTCGCAACGCGCCGGGCCTGTTTTATGTCGGGCGGGTCCACGAGCAGGTTTTCAGCAGCATCGAAGTGCAGCGCGCAGAATGGGGACTGGAAAACCGTATTGGCGACGCAACTCTCATTCACCATGGATACACGGCCGAAGTGACCCGCGACCGGAACAAAATCGAACGCAACCTCAATCTCCTGAAACGCGCCGTTGAGGAATTGCCGGACGAACCACACTTGTTGATGAACCTGGGCCTGGAACTGGCCCGGTCGGGACAAGAAGCCGGGGCGTTGATGCGCTACGAGGAGGCTTTCGATACTCTCTTAACGAAACCTGCAACCGAAATCGTTCCTGAGCTTCGCGAGACATTCCTGATGCAATTTTGTGCGCGGCTGACAGCGGCGAAGCGGTTTGACGAAGTTGTGCGCGTTCTCACCTCGCCGCTGGCCGGGATGCATGGTGGATTGACGGCCACATTGCATTTCTCGCTTGGGCTGTCGTATCTTGAACTCAGCCGGTTCAGTGAAGGTGCCGACCAGATGCGGCATTGCCTTGCGAAACGCCACCAGCGCAGCCTCGCCCCAATCAACAAGGAAATCCATACCGCCGCGCCGCATCATTGCCTGGCCATGAGTCTGCTCAAACTGGGTGACTCTGACGGGGCAGAAAAAGCCTTCCAGGCCGGGTTGACGGAAAATGGAAGGTTGTCGGAACTGAAAGTGGACTATGCAAAATTTCTTGCGGCACAAAACAGGCCGATAGAAGCGCTGCAACAATTGAACGAGTTGGTGCAGGCCGACGCCCACAATGCTGTTGCGTGGCGGCTCGGCGGCGAAGTTGCATTGAGCAAACCTGAATTTTTGGAATTTGCGCGTGACTGGACGGGCGAAGCTATCCGCCAGTTGCCGGACGACGGTTGCATCGTCGCGCAACGTGCCGAGGTGCTGCTTTTGAGCCAGGAAATAGTGGCGGCGCTGCCATTTTGGAATCGCACCATCAACGGCGAACGACCGCCCCGCGCCGTGGCCGCGCAGATTCTCTGCGCAACGGCGTCTTCGCAGCCGGTTGTGGGACTTAGCGGCCGGGATGAGGAGATCGTCGTGAGCCGGGCGTTTATGGACTGGTATCGGCGGTTGGTTTCCGTCGGAGCGCGCAACACCGTCATCGGCTTGAATTCACGCGTGGAAATTTTGCGTCCAATCCTGCCGGCGGCGGCAGGAATTCTGGATGGCGTCAATGAGGAAACCCGGAAGAACACGCTCGTCTCCGTCTCTGAATAATTTCTTCTCCGCGCTGGGGAGACTTGATCTATTTGGAAAAGGCGAAAGGAATTTGCCAAACCGCAGATAACACCATGGCCCTGATAACAGCAAAACCTGAACATCGGAGGAACCTTTTGCACAGATCTGTCGGCCATCAGAGCCGGTTCAATATACTCCATTTTTAATTTTCTGCCACCGCCGCTTTCAGAAAGCCTGTTTTAATTCCGCATTCCAACCCCGGCTTCCAGCTGGCGGCTTCACAATACTTGTGGGGTGATGAAAGCTACTCAAGAAAGAAAGCAAAGCTCTTCTTGATAAGCGTCAAATTTACTTGCTTACATATGAGCCATTTGCACCAAACAATTGGTGCAAAAAAGAAATCTAATATAGCCCACGGCAGACTGCCATGTCGCGTGTAACCAATGATTGCTGTAGCTAGGTAAAACAACAGGCCTAGCATATCGCTGATGAAGTCTATGTGAATGTTCATGGCAAATAATCGCCTGACAGTATCATTAACAAAAGTCCAAGCTCCTGACGGAAGTTGAATTTTTCTGGTTCATGTCTCCATTTTTAGCTCGGTTCAAAAATCAGTCAAACTTTTATTTTCAGGGGTTTGGAGCCGTTTGCACGCCCCTCCGAGCACGTGCCAATTCTTTTTTTTGAGTATGCATACCCACCCACTCTAATTACGGTCCCCATTAAAAATCCGCACAAAATCTGTCCCCTCTCCGCTCCGCACAGATTCCTCGCTCGCGAAAGCGGAAACCTATTCCCTCTCCGTTCCCGGATGGGAAGGGAGAGTCCGACGCCACCCTCTCTAATCGGATTGGAGAGGGGCTGGGGGTGAGGCTGGGTGAGGTAAGTGCGATTCTTAAAAATGCAGGACAGGTGAGGGTTAAACGGGAAAAACAATTCAGCCGCAGGCCGGATGAGGTGAACCGCGAAATACACGAACTACGCGAACCGCGAGAACGGATTGGTTTCAATCCCCGGGGATGACCCTTTTACAATTCCGGGGACTGACCCCTTTAGGAACCCTCCAACAGCGATTGGTAGCACTTCTGGCTTATGAAAAAGTCACCCATTATGCCGCCGCACAGATCGTGCTAAACCGGGAGCTTGAACGACAAAATGCCACCCTCTGCCGCACCACCAGCCTCAGCCCCAATGCCGCCTGGGAGCAAGCCTTGGCCGAAAGACGCACGGCCACTCGTCCCTGTCCGCCGGCAACGCTGCTAAACCTGCATCTGGCACTCCATTTGAAACGACGCGTCAACGCCGACCACCAGATCGACTTTCTGGGTCAAAGCTGGCACATTGCCCCAACCAAACGATCGAGCATCACCCTCATCCATCATCCCCTGCGCCAGTTCTGGGCCGTCACCCATGCCCCAGCACCTCCGATTAACACTTGGCCGGAAATCCTCGGAAATTACTCCCTCTAAATCTGTCTCCTTTTGAACTCGCGCAACATTCTCCTTTTGAACTCCCGCCGACACTGCCGCCAATTTCAGTTGTATTTTTATTGGCCGAGATGTAAAAACGCACTGTCAGAACAGAGCCTCATACAAATGAGGCAATCTAAATTCTTATGAAAACCAAACTCCAGTGTTTTTTCATCGGGCTGGCCTTGCTGGCCGTCGTTCATCCTGTGCTGGCGCAACCGGCGTTAGGAATTGTGCCGACGAACAATCAATCCCTGCTTTATTGGCCAGCAACCGCTACGGACTACGTTTTGCAAAGCAGCACCAATCTGGCCTCGACGAACTGGGTTTTTGCCACCGATGACGTCCCGGCGACTTACGGTTCGCAGACCGCCGTGACCGTCACCAATACCTTGACAGCGAGGTTCTTTCGTTTGATGCAAGTTCCGACCACCACAGCCGACGGCATGGCTTTCATTCCCACCGGTTCGTTCACGATTGGTGACACGCTAGATGGGGAGAGCGATGCGATTCCCACGAACGTCTATGTCTCAGCTTTTTACATGGATACGAATCTGGTGAGCTACGGCCAATGGCAGTTGGTATACAGCTACGCCACGAGTAATGGGTATACGTTTTTTGACACGGGAGCGGGCAACGCGGCGAATCAACCGGTGCAGACAGTCTTGTGGTATGATGTGGTGAAGTGGAGCAATGCGCGGTCGGCGCAGGCGGGTTTAACTCCGGTATATTATACGGATGTCGGATTGACACAGGTTTATACCAACGGGAATACGGATGCGGTTTATCCGAATTGGTCTGCGAGCGGATATCGACTGCCGACCGAAGCGGAGTGGGAGAAAGCAGCGCGGGGCGGATTGAGCGGGCAACGGTTTCCGTCGGGGAACACCATTTCGGAAAGTCAGGCCAATTATGATGCCTATCCTAAACCTCCCAATTCTGGCGGTTATACATACGATTTGGGGCCATATACTGGCTTCGACACAAACTTCAACACTGGATATCCCTACACGAGTCCGGTGGGAACCTTCCCGGCGAACGGTTATGGTCTTTACGACATGGCTGGGAATGTAGGGGAGTGGTGTTGGGATTTGTATGCGTGGCCGCCGTATCCGTCTGGCAGCGCTTATTTGGGAGGCACTGATCCACGCGGGGTTGGTTTTGAAGGAGGAAGTGATCGTGTGGTGCGCGGCGGCGATTGGGGCGACCTCGCCAGCCACGCGCGCTGTGCCTATCGCGGGTGGGAGAGCCCGGGCAACAACTACGATAGCTGGGGGTTCCGTTGTGTGAGGCGGCCTTAGTTTTTGCTCTTTTACGCTTTAGCCATTTTGAACTTGTGAGTCCAGACGTGCTCCGTCAGACGGATACACTTCGCCCGCCGCGTAGGTCACCAGGCCATCCACAACCCCGTTGTTGGTGTTTCCACTGGAATCATTGGCATTGTTTTCGGCCTTCAACCACGCCACCGCCCCGGAGGGCAGCGTCGCCGGGCCGGCAAAACTGGAGAAGGCGCATCCCCAAAACAGCGACATAAAAAAGAATCTCTTCATGGTGAACAATTTTTTCAAATTCCTGCAAGCCCTGAATGGCACAACATTGTATCACTCATGACAACTCTCCTGCTAAATACAAAATAAATGCATTCCCAAACCGGGTCGAGAATAATTCCTTCTCCGCAAGATTCCTCGCTCGCGGGAGCGGGAGAGGATGTCCGCAGGACAGGTGAGTGTTAAACGGGAAAAACAATTCAGCGGAAGGCCAGATGAGGTGAACCGCGAAATACACGAAACACGCGAACGGATTTGTTTCAAAGCCGAGGACTGAACCCTTACCGAAGGTTTGAAAAGTGGATGTGGAATACTTGGACTAACCCTTTTAGTGGCTTAACTGATAAAACATTTGTGTGCCAGAGATTGCATTTGTAACCACATTGTTCGTGTTTACTATGACGGGTGCGGGTGATACGGGGTTCCAAACTGCGGGGGCAAGGTTCGTAGTGGATTGCAATGTGAAGCCGATGGCATTCGTCGGCCAAGTCAGGACGACATTGGTGTTCGCTGAATTGATCAGCAACGTGGGGTAGAGAACTCCGAAAGACAAATCGTCCAGGGCAAAGTCGTCGCCTCCTCCACCTTGGGCGTTGATGTAATTGGCATTGATGTCATAAATCGCCAGCGTGGCCTGCTGGTTTGTGCCGGAAAACCAGACGTTAGAAAAATTGGTCCAGACGACATTTGTGGTGAGCGGAAAGCCGCCGCCGAGCTGAATGCCATTGACTTTGAACTGTAAAGTGGCGGGATTGAGCGGGTCTGAAGATGTTGCCCAGCCGGAGAAGGTGTAGTCTGTGTTGGTGGAAATGTTGATTGTCTCGGACCATGCAACCGTGGTTGTCGTGGATCCATCCAGCAGCATCATCAGACCGTTTCCGCTTGTATGGTCTTTGAACGAGGTGTAGCCGGAGTTAAAACTTAATGAGTTTGTCCGAACCCCATATAGTCCGACATTTGCGCCTGAACCGGATGCGACGTAGCTGTAACCGCTGGAGAAGCCTGAATTGGTTGCGCTGAAATCGCCGTTGATAATCAGGTTTTGAGAACGTCCAACCGTGATTAAAGAAAGCGCAAAGAAAAGGGATGCCAGTGTTTTGTTCATTGTCTTTGGTCAAGTTGTTCTGAACCGGGATTTCCAATTTGGGCTGTAGCCCAAGAACCGCATGAGCCTCTTTCATCATTCTCTTCCTGTTCCACGGGTTTGCAAGAACTTTCTTCCGGTCCGTTCCGGTTATTCCCAATCCTTAACACGCCCATTTCCGAACCGAGTCGAGAAGTTTTTGACCGCTCTTGCCGCGCCGAAGTCTGACGAAGGCGGAAACGGATTTGTTTCAATGCCGAGGACTGACCCATTTACACGCCACCGCACCGGAGGGCAACGTCGCTGGGCCGGCAAAACTGGAGAAGGCGCATCCCCAAAACAGCGACATAAAAAAGAATCTCTTCATGGTGAACAATCTTCTCAAATTCCTGCAAGCCCTGAATGACACAACATTGTATCACTCATGACAACTCTCCTGCTGAAGACAAAATAAATGCATTCCCAAACCGGGTCGAGAAGTTTTTGACCGCGAACACTTTCTCCCTCTCCGCCTCGAACGGGGAGAGGGTCGGGGTGAGGTGTCGAACTCAAAGGCTATGAATTGAACCACGCCTGCTTGGCAGGCCGAGCTTCTGCTGCGCTGAAGGCGCTACGGAAATTAGCCTAGGGTTGGTGCGCCGTGCGCAAGCACCTACCCTAGGAAATCGTCCCACAAAATAATTCCTTCTCTGCATCCGATGGGGAGAAGGTGGCCGCAGGCCGGATGAGGTGAACCGCGAAACACAAATCAAAGTATTGTCAGCCATCTTTTAGGAAAGAGTTTACTTGTGCCCTGAGAGTATGCAGAGAATTCAAATCACACTCTTGAGCTAGGCGAAACGCAAAAGATTTTAGATCTGGAACATGGCTTAACTTGAAAGCTTGAAAGATTCGATGAGCAAATAGACAAAGAATAAACTCACCGGAAACATTTATTCCTTGAAGTTTTGACTTAGAGTTAAATTCAAAGATTCCAGAGCACGTTTTAAGTTCTTCGACCATATCGATTTGAACTCCTTGGATTGATGCCTTTCTTTTTACTTGCTTTGCATAATCAGAAACCTTTTGTTCATCAATACTACACTTGTCTGTCGGCAAACAAAAACAGTCAGGCTCGTGACTTGTATTCTTAAGTGAGGCGATATTGTATTTCTGAACGACATAGAACATAGCAAAAGGCTTTGAAAGCAGTTTTACTATCTCATCCCAAGTAGATTGAAATTTGAGGTCACGTTTTACATCGACTAGCTTAAGTCGAGGCTTTTCACTAACGATAAATCTGATAAGAGCCTTCTCCTCCAGAAGGAAATTTTCGATGCAATATTTTTCGAGATAGAAAACATTCGTTTGCTTGTGTGTTCTTCCAAGCAGGTCATCAAAATCTTTGTCCAAAAGATAAACAGACTTGCGTTTGGGTTGTGCAGTGGTCGCATGTTGGATTAGTTTCTGCTTGCCGCGCAATGGGAAGATGTTTTCTAGTCGGATATTAGGGAATAGTTTTGCTAGAATGCAGTGATAAAAATTTTCCGAATCCTCATCTTCAACATAAAAATCTACGGCGTTAAACTGCTGATAAAATACACTTTTAGCAGACTGATACGCGTCCGAGATACTAGGAATGCTTTCCTCGGTAGTTACCATGATTATGCGTTATATGGAAGAAGCGTTGTGCAATACGTTCGATTTTTTCCAACAATTGATGGGGAATGCGTCG
>Ga0302265_1002127_pt1 | contig 10950 bp, 10 predicted proteins | sample III_Bog_E1_1_FD_194556 | JGI IMG/M metagenome (GOLD analysis project Ga0302265, IMG submission 194556) | Peat permafrost microbial communities from Stordalen Mire near Abisko, Sweden - III_Bog_E1_1 | ecosystem: Environmental > Terrestrial > Soil > Wetlands > Peat | place: Sweden: Abisko...
CCCGCGTGCGGCTCGGACGCAATCTTCGTGGCCGATGAAGTCCCGGAAGACAAGAAAGAGTACATCGAGAAGAACGCCGCCTATTACAAGAAGTAGACGCGGTCCTCGAAACCATCACGAGAAGAAACGCGAGAAACAGCGCTATGGGAGCGCGGTCAGCCAGTGTCCGCGCTCCCGCCAACCATATCGGACCAACGTCTATCGAAGTTCCATTCGGCTTTGGGAGGGCGACGCGGCCGTTCGCCGGCTAGGGTTCAGCGCATCCTGATGTCGTGTTCACAGATGGTCGTGAATACCCCCAACAGATGGGTAACGCCTAGAAGCTGCTGAATCCGTTTGCCCAAGTTGATGAGTTCCAGTTTGCAGCCCGCCGACTTGGCGGAAACGTATAAGCGTACTACCGTGCCGAGGCCCGTGCTGTCCATGTGGGTGAGATCGGTTAAGTCCAATACGATTCGCTTGCTCCCCGGAATCAGCCCGCTGACCTCGTGGTAGAGAAGGTCGTTCACACCCGCCACCAACTTGCCGCTGCACCGCACAACGGTGGTGTCGCCGGTCGGGTTCACGTCAAGTGTCAGGCTGTTCGAGGCCGCTTTTTCAGACATCGGGATTCGCCCTGCCGATCCATATGGAACGGTTCGAAAACTAAGACCGAGCGATTGTCCCACATTGCGATGTGGAAGGAAACAGACGCTCAGACGTACTGTTCGGCCGCATCTGGGACGCACTTTCGTCCAGTTGCTCGGCGCGCCGCACTTCCTCGAAACGCGCGAGCAAGTCATCGGGCCGTAGGCGGCGTTTTTCGGCACCCTGAAGATCGTGGATGATCTGGCCGCGGTGCATCATGATAAGGCGGTCTCCCAAACTCGCCGCCTGATGCATGGAGTGCGTCACCATCAAGGTGGTTAGCTTGCCGCTCGCAATCACCTGCTCCGTCAGCGCAATGACCAGATCCGCGCTCTTGGGATCGAGCGCTGCGGTGTGCTCGTCCAACAGCAGCAATTCCCCGAACGCAGCCGCAGCCGCATTCCGATTGTTCCAATCGGAAACCAGCAGGATCACCGAGAGCAAACGCGATCAGGCCGAACCCCATGGACAGCCTCTTCAGCGCAGCCCAGACGGGTGTTCCGTAGAAGACGGGCATAACCCTGCTGCGGCTCCTTTCGTGACGCGCCATTGTACAGTTCGCATCCGCAGCCGCGTGAGAAGCGGCTATAATAGCGCCCACGTATGCCGCTCCCCTCGGGCACCAAGCTAGGGCCGTATGAAGTGCAATCGCCGATCGGCGCCGGCGGTATGGGCGAGGTATACCGCGCCAAGGACACTCGCCTTGATCGCACCGTCGCCGTTAAGATCCTGCCCAGTCATCTTTCTGACAATCCCGACGCTAAGCAGCGTTTCGACCGCGAAGCCCGCGCCATCTCTTCTCTGAACCATCCCAACATTTGCACTCTGCACGATGTCGGCCATCAGGATGGCGTCGACTTGCTGGTCATGGAGTTTCTGGAGGGCGAGACACTGGCCGACCGCTTGGCAAAAGGTCCGCTCCCGACCGAGCAAGTGCTGCGATTCGGGATTGAAATCTGCGAAGGACTGGAGCGAGCGCACAAGAGCGGCGTGGTGCATCGCGATCTGAAGCCCGGAATATTGAAGCAGTAGCCCTGCTGAGGAAATCATGGCCGCATTGATCGATGCTATCGACGTAAAGCGCAAAATGTTCTTCGAGTTCGAAAACATCCCATTCGTGTGCCTGGAGGTGGAGGTCTCCACTCCCACCGCCCGGGGCGGCCAGACCCTGGTCCGCCTGAAGATGCGCAACCTTCTGACCCGCGCGGTTTTTGACAAGACATTCAAGGCCGGCGACCGGTTCAAGGAGCCCGACCTCGATATGGTCCCGGCCTCCTACCTATACAGCGACGGAACGGGTTTCCACTTCATGGATCAGGAGAGCTTCGAGACTTACACCCTATCCAGCGAGATGATCGGGGATGCCGTGGACTTTCTCGTGGAAGGAACCATCATCCAATTGCACAGGTACAACGGCAACCCCATCGGATTGCAACTGCCACCCCATGTGGAACTGCATGTCACTTATACCGAACCCGGTGTCCGTGGCGACACCTCCAGCGGCAGCGTGACCAAGCCCGCGAAGCTGGAGACCGGCATCGAGATCCGAGTCCCCCTCTTTATTAAAGAAGGGGAAACCGTCAAAGTATCCACCGAGACGCGGGAGTTCGCCGGCCGCGCCTGATCCCTCCCTCGTCAAGCGTTCTGCGGCATGGAAACCCGTATCACAATGCTTTGGAGCCCCCGCTTTTCCTTCGTGTCCCTTCGTGTCCTTGGTGGTGGAGGTTTCGGCCCGCGCCCAATGAGATGACGTAGGATCTTGCGGCCAGAACGGACGGAATGTCCGCAGGGTCCCGGGCGGTCACAATCAGGTTGTAATCTTCACTGGCACGAAGACGGTTGAACACCGGGGTTGCTTCCTCCGGCGAGACCAACGCCAAATATCGCAGGAAGGCGAAAACCTCTTCGGTGGGCTCCAGCCCCGGCGCTACGAAGGAGACCTCGACATCTTCGTGATGGAAGTGCCATGCGAGCGAAGCCGCGAGGCGCACCGCTCGCTCGTACATGGCGGGCGGAAGTACTCCGGGTGCGGAGTTATCGAATACGATGCGGAGCTTGCGCTCATCTTCCCGGCTGAATTCACGAACCTTGAGCGCACCGGTACGGGCGGTGGCTTTCCAATCGACATGACGGGCGGAATCGTCGGGCATGTAGTCGCGAATGAGGTAGAGGTCATTGCCGCGTCCCCTGACGAAAGTCTCGAACTCGCCCGTAACCATGGGAAGCACTTCCAGAAATTGGTCGGTCGATTCCACTTCGGGATAGACGATCAATTCGCGCGAGAGGTTGATGCGGCGCGTTTTCATCAGGAAAGAAAAGGGAAAGCGCGTGGCCAAGCCGAAGTTTTTCTCCGTGTATCGGCCACGGTTGGGAAAACTCATTTCGAGGTCGGCGCGGAGTTCCTGCAGGGGGGCTAGAAACGGAAAGTAGACGGATTCTCGCAAGATCGGCTTCTCTGCCTCTTCGCGAACGCGGCGCAAACGGCGGTCGGGAAGGCGAAGCCACTGGTCCTGGGGCGCACGGTTGCGGGGCCAGCCGAACGTATAGGCTTCCCAGCTCCAACGTTCTTTCTTTTTGCGTTTTGCGGGAACCACGCGCACGGAAAACGACGGCAGCCACGAACTGGCGTTGCGCAGGAGCAGGCGCGCCAGCATCGGGCGTCCGGCAAAAACGTGTTCCGGCAAGTGAACATCAAGCGCGAGGCTGCGCAAGACCTGCGCGGAAGCGACGCCGGAAACGAGAATGGCCGAGAGCAGCGCGGCGACGATCACGTAAAGCAGGTTGTTGCCGGTGTTGATGGCGGCGATTCCGATGACGACGCTGATGAGGATATAGATCATTCCAGCGCGCGTGACGTCGTAGTCCATGGCTTCGCGGACACGGCTGGCAACAACGCGGCGCGCGAGGTACGGCACGGTGGTAAGGCCGACGAAAGTGGCCAGCAGGAGCGCGGCCGACGCCAGAATGACAGTTCCCCAAACGCTTCCGGCCTCGCGCGATACCGTGGAAAACAACGCCGCGGCGAAGGCCAGAGTCAGCCCGACGATCGCCAGCAGGAATCGCACCCACACCTGCGACAGCCCCAACCACGAAAAGCGGGACGGCGCTGCGGGTTGCGAGACGTTCTGCGTGCTAGCGAAAGTCACAGTTTCTCCGGTATCGGCCGAATGCTTGTACCAGCATATGATGACGGGCGGACGAGGGGAAGTGACCGAAGATATTGCTAGCGGGTCAATCTACGAAACCGAGACCAAAAGCCTTCGTGATCTTTCGTGCCCTTGGTAGCTTAGGGTTTCGCGTACACCATTCCCGAAGCACGATACGGAGGATCGGAGATCAGGCGGATGTAAGCGATCAGCGCATCGATCTCGCTCTTGCTGAGGGTATAGCCGTAGGGGGGCATCAGTGCGGATTTGTTGAGCGCGGGTCCACCATGGCTGATGATGGATGTGAGTTCGGCGTCGGTCATCTTGTTGAGCGTGTCGCCTTCGGCGAATGGGTGCGGCTTGACTGCGAGATTGTCGTAGTTGGAGACGCGCTCGGCGGAAGACTCGGAACTGTGGCAGCGCGCGCAGTATTTGTTGTCGAGCTGAAATCCGAGCTGTTCCTGATATCCCAGTGCAATTTCTTCGATTTTGAGGTCAATCGGCTTCTGCGTCTTGGCGAGCGTGCGGGCGGTGAGTTGATATCGAGCTGCCATGCCGCCGAGAGCGACGTTCGTGCTGAGTTGTCCGCTGGAATCGGTGAGGCCGCTTGCAGGATCGAAGCTGACCTCCGCCGGGCCGCTGAACTCGACCAGCGCTCCGGTGACGGCAGCGCCCTGTTCATCGTTGACCTGCACGACCAGGGGTTGCGCGAGGACCATGCCCGTTGGGCCGATCTGTTTGCTTCCGCTCGATTCGATCAGAACTGAGCCGAAACCGGTTGGTTTTAGAGCAGCGACCGCTGGGGCTGGCCCCTGGGTGTGTGTGCAGCCTGCGCACACGAACATAAGAGATGCCGCGAAGAATGTTCGCCAGTGTTTCGCCATTTTATTTCTTCGCCTCCTGCTTGCCGGAGCCCTTCTGCGTCATCAGGAATGCGGTCAGAGCGCGGGCGTCCTCGTCGTTCATATTGCGGTTGGGTTCGATCGTGCCGGAACGCATGGCCTGCGGATCTTTGAGCCAGTGGTAAATCCACGCCGCGTTCAGCCGCGAACCCACTTGCGTAAGCGTTGGACCCACGTACCCTTTGTCGGTCTTGGTATCGACGATGTGGCAACCCTGGCAGGCATATTTGGAATAGAAGAGCTGTTTCCCCTGCTCCACCTGCGCGGGGGGATAGCCGCTGTTCGGCATCGAATCGCGGTCAAATGCTGGATTCTGATACACGGTCATGATGTAGTCGGCCAGTTCCGCGGCATCGCCATCGGAGAGGTTGAACCGCGGCATGCGGCGGATCAGCGCCGGCCGCAACGTGCCGGGATTTTTCAGGAATGCCTGCAACCACGGCCGCTGCACCGAACTGCCTTCCCAGGTCAGGTCGGGAGCCATATCACCGCCGCGACCGTTGATCGCGTGACAACTGAAACAAGCCAGATCCGACATAAGCTGTCCGGCCCTGCCCGCGGGCTGGTAATTCGAAGGCGGTTTCGCCGGCACGGTCAAGGCTCTTGGCATGTCTTGTGCGCGGTCGGTGAGCGCCAGCAAGGCTGTCGTCAAGGCATCGATTTGCGCGGGCGCGAGGGTGAACTGCGGCATCTTCAACGCCGCTCCAAACGAGCGCGGCTGGCGGATTTTTGCGGCAATGTAATCCGGGATCGCATGCGTCATGCCGGGCAGGAAAAGAATCTGCGTGAGCGGCTTGCTGCCGATGCGGGTCAATTCCGGAGCAAAGTTATCCGGCTTCTTGATGCCGCCGATCTCGTGGCAAGAAGCGCAGCCGTAATCGGTGACCAGAAGTTTGCCGTGGGCAATCTGCTCGGGCGTGGCGGCATCGAGATGCACATTGGCGAGCAGATCGGAATCGGTTTTGTTTCCGAGGAAGGCGGTCAACAGCGAAAGCTGCGGATCGGTGAAGCGGTAGTGCGGCATGGCCGTTCCCGGATCGTAGATGCGCGGGTTGTGCAACCAGGCCTGCAACCATTCGGGTTTCACCTTGTTGCCGACCCGCGTCAGTTCTGGGCCGACATCACCGCCCACCACGTTTCCGGCGGCGTTTTGCACGGCGTGGCAGGAAGCGCAGAACGACTCGCCGTACAAGCTGGCTCCTGCCGTTGGATCGGGGGCTTTCTCGTTTTTACTCAGCGGCGCCGTGTCTCCGGCGATCGGCGTGCTGTTGGCGATCAGGAACGCCGAAATATCGCGCGCGTCCGGATCGCTCAATTTGAAATTCGGCATGGTTGCGGTAACGGCATACGCCTGAGGATCCTTCAACCAGGCGTAAATCCACTCGCGCGTGGTTTTGTCGGCGACGTGCTCAAGCGAAGGCGGATCGTCCGTTGGCTTCATCGCGGTGCCGTCAGGCAGCTTGATGGTGTGGCAGTGCACACAGCCGTAGCGCGACAGCAGATTGCGGCCGAGGTTGAGCTGCGGCGTGCCGGTTAGAGGAGCGCGATGACATTGTCCGCACGAAGACTGGACGTAGCGCGCCGGCAAGATGGGCTGCTCCCACGCCAGCGTGCTGCTGTGGGCTTCCTCAACAGTAGTTGCCGGACCTTGTCCGCGATGACACATGACGCAACCGAACTGGTCGAGCGTGTGCGGTATTGCCGGATGCTTGCGGAATGGCTGCGCGCTGACATCGGCCAAGGTCGCTTCTTTCAAGCCGGTGTGGCAGGTGGTGCAGCGATCCACGACTCCGAGTTGCGGCAGCCAGATCTGCTGGATTCCGTCATGGTCGTGAAAGTGGCGCTGCAATGTGACCGCGTCGCTTCGGTTGCCAATTAGAGACAGATACTTATTCTGATAATGGCGCCACTCGCTGAAATGATTCTTGGCCGGGGCAACGGCCAGCAAGATCAACAACAACAGGCTGACCACGCCAAAAGCGCGAATCGGATGGCCGAACAACGTTTGCCAGAGCGACGACGAATTTTTCGATGACTGCAAGTTAGCTCCTCCAGGGCAACACCCAGGACCAACCCGGGCCGCGGAAGAAAGTGCCAACCGCCGTGAGCACCACCAGTTCGAACAGGAACCAGGTCATGATCCAGAACGAAAGAGGTTTGGCGGCCAGATAACGCCGGAACGCCGAAGGCGACTGCGAAGAACTTTGGATCGCCAACAACATGAACGCGGCGACGATCAGGGTTGGCACTAGCGCCACGAGCACATCAAACGCCAACAAGAACACACAGAGCGCAATGGCAGCCGCATAGAAAATGGCGACGCGCCGTTTGCGATCTTTTACGAACAGACCCTCGGCTTCAATGTTGATGTTGAAATACGGAATCACAATTAGTGCCATCACCACTAGACCCGGAACCAGCACTCCCGCGACCACGGGCGGAAAGTAGTGCAGCATTTCCTGCAATCCAAGGAAGTACCACGGCGCTTTGGCCGGATTCGGCGTGTGTGAGGGATCGGCAATGCCCTCAAGCGGCGCGTTGAAGAGAAGCGCCATGCTCACCAGCGCCATCGCCAGTACTTCGATGGCGACAACGGCTCGGAACAGGAGTTCCGGATACGTCTGCACCTGATCTTCGTCCGTGACCTTGACTTGCGCGGAAGTCCGCCGGGTGACGAAGACGACACGCCGCGGCGACTTGCGGGCGTTCGAATCCATTCCGGCGACGAAATCTTTTGGATCGCTCATCTTTATTATTGCGCTCCTTTCGCCGCGGCGGCGCTCGCGGCGACGGTTTTCGGCTCGCTCTGGTGGACATAAAGACCGCCATCCTTCCGAATGCGCCAGAAGTGAACCGCTATAAAGAGGATGGCGATCAGCGGCAGGATCATGCAATGCAGCACGTAAAAGCGCAGCAGAGCGTTGGCGTTGACCACGTTGCCGCCGAGCATCAGGAAGTGAACTTTGTTGCCGATCACCGGCGCCGCGGATGCAATATTCGAACCCACCGTGATCGCCCAAAACGCCAATTGATCCCACGGCAGCAAATAGCCGGTGTAACTGAGGAACAACGTAATCAGGAGCAGCACAACTCCAATCACCCAGTTGAACTCGCGCGGCGGGCGATAGGCTCCGCGGTAAAAGACCTTGAACAGGTGCGCGAACACCAGGAAGACCATGGCATGCGCGGACCAGCGGTGCAGGTTGCGCAAAAACAGGCCGGAGGAAACTACGAATTGCAGATCCTTGGTGTCGGCGTAGGCCTGCGGCACCGAGGGATGGTAATAGAACATCAGCGGGATGCCAGTCGCCACCAGGATGAGAAACGTCCCGAAGGTCAGCGTGCCCAGATACCAGGTGGCGCTGAAGCTGAGCATGCGGGTTCTTACTTTGGTAGAGAAAAGATGGAGGAATACGTTCTGCTGGATGGCGAGCGAGCGGTGCAGAGTGCTCGACCCGGTCCCGCTGCGGAACACCGAACGCCACACCCGCGTGCCGCGCAACTCCTCGAAATAGTTCGCGATTGTTTTCGCCACGCTCACACCCTCAAGAACTTCATGGGATCAATTTGCTTGGAACGGTCCACCATCAGGTCTCCCTCATCGCTGAGCGAAGTTTGCAGCCAGGGCAACGGCCGGGGCGCGGGGCCTTCAATCTTGGTTCCGGGAACTTTTTTCGGGTCCAGAACATAAAATTTGCTGCCATGGCAGGGGCACGCGATGATGCCCAACTCCGGCTTCCACGCGGTCATGCAGCCAAGATGAGTGCAGATGGCACTCAACGAGAAGAAGCCTTCCTTCGCATGGACAAGATAGATTCCGGAGTTCACGTCGAGCGTCACCGAATCGACCGGATAATTTTCCGGCTTGCCCGCGTTGACGATCGGCGAAGGTTCGTACAAAACATTGGGCGAGAGAAACTGGTAGGAGAATGCCGCGGTGCCGGCCGCGGCGATGCTCAACGATCCCAGTCCCAGCTTGACGAAAAAGGAGCGGCGGTCGATGTCGGTACCGGATTCCGCGGGCGTGATTGGTTTTTCTTCGGGCATGTTTTCCTCGAGCGTTGACCTCGGAACGTTAACCTCGAACGCTTACTTCGGGCCTCCAGCCGCAACCGGCGCTTTGGGTCGGAGCGGCCCATCGATGGCTTCCACCGAAATCAAGCCGGTCGGCTCGGCGGAAACCAGGTTGTAAGACTCCATGGTGATGGTGCCGACGGGACAACGCGCGGCGCAAAGCCCGCAACGAATACAGCGCGTCTCGTCTTTCAGCATGGCGGAGCCGGTTACGATACCAAGCTCATCCGCCGCGATTTCGTCGAACTCGACGCTGAACAATTCCTGGTTGTCGCGAATCTGCTGCACGGTTTCTGGCTCGAACTGGATGCGATCCAGCGCTACGAGCTCAAGGCAGTTCTCCGGGCAGACGTCGACGCAACCACCGCACAGAATGCACATGCTGCCATCTTCGGGAACTCCCTCGAAAACGGTGTTCACCCAGCAATGCAGGCAGCGCTGGGCTTCTTCCATCGCCGAGTGAACGTCGTAGCCGACTTCGACCTCGGTCACTCCGGTGCGGCGTTCCAGCGGCAGCATCGGGATGGGTGGGCGAACCAGATCCAACAAGTCCATCGGCATGCTGTGGCGCTTCAGCACTTCTACCTCGATGATCGGCTCGGGGTGCTTCTCGACGAGCATGAATTCATCAATGTCAGTCGCTGCGTGACGGCCGCGAGCCACACTTTCGATGGACGCACCTCCGGACGTACCCTCAGACGACACACCCTTCTCTTCGCCATCGCCACTATCGGCCCCGGCGGCAGCTTCGCGCGATCGGTGCAGGCGCAGAAACTCGTCGATGCCCATGGCGGCGCGCTTGCCGTCGGCCACGCTGTCGATGATCAGTCGAGGTCCAAACACGCAGTCGCCGCCGGCAAAGACTCCGTTGGCCGAGGTCATCAGGGTCTGCGGGTTCACGGCAATCAGTCCGCGGGGAGACAATTCCACGCCGTCTTCGGGCTTGAGAAAATCCAGATTCGGCGCCTGACCGACCGCCATAATAATGGTGTCGCACTCCAATAGCGTTTCACTGCCCTCGTAAAACGCAGGATTGAAGCGCCGATTCTGATCGAACACCCATTTCGTCTTCAGCGTCTCCAATGCGATCACCCGGCCGTCTTTGCCAATCATGCGTTTCGGGCCGAGGCCGGGATGCATGATGATGCCTTCGGTTTCGGCTTCTTCAATCTCTTCCAGCGCCGCCGGCATCTCTTCGCGCTTTTCCAGGCAGACGAGATGCACTTCCTGCGCGCCCAGGCGAAGAGCAGACAGTGACACGTCCACCATTTCCCTCGTGGCCACGGCGCTTACATTCTCAGCCGATGGCTCCAGGTCTTCGACTCCGCCGACGTGCTGCCGGACCACCTCGCGAGCCGCGGACCGCGCCACATCCATAGCCACGTTGCCGCCGCCGATCACAATGACCTTGTTGCCGATGGTGAATTTGTAGCCGAGATTCACGTTAAGGAGAAAGTCGATGCCCTTGTAAACGCCATCCAGATCAACGCCCGGAATGGTGAGATCGCGGCTGCGATGCGCGCCCACGGCGATCAGCACGGCATCGAAGCCCTGGTGACGCAACTCGGAAACCGTGAAGTCGCGTCCGGCGGCGTGATTGAGCTTGAGAGTAATGTCGCCGGTCGCGAGAATTTCGCGCACCTGCGCCTCCACCACGTCGCGCGGCAGACGGTATTCGGGGATGCCAAGGTAGAGCATTCCGCCAGCTACCGGCGCGGCTTCAAAAATCGTGACGGAATAGCCCATGAGCGCCAGGTCGTGCGCCGCGGAGAGTCCCACAGGTCCGCCGCCGACCACGGCAACCTTGAAGGGCAGCTTGCGCTGAGCGCGTCCCGCATAGACATCGACAGGACGCTTGGATTCGGGCCCGTGCCGCTCCGTCAGGAAGCGCTTGAGCGCGCGGATGGAAATGGGGCGATCGATATCGCCACGGCGGCAGGCGGTTTCACAGGGATGAGCGCAAACTCGGCCGCAGATGCTTGCCAGCGGATTGGGGTCGCGGGCGAACTTATACGCTTCCTCAAATCGCCCTTCCGCAATGAGCGAGACATATCGGCCCGCGTTGGTGTGGGCGGGACAAGCCATCATGCAGGGAAAATTGGTGTTGAGCCAATCCCTGTCGACTTTCTTGTCTTTGAAGCGTTTCAGCAAGCGGCCGCACCCCGGTCGTTCGTGAAGAGCGGGGCGCCCCAAACCGTGCG
>Ga0302265_1002137_pt1 | contig 10927 bp, 10 predicted proteins | sample III_Bog_E1_1_FD_194556 | JGI IMG/M metagenome (GOLD analysis project Ga0302265, IMG submission 194556) | Peat permafrost microbial communities from Stordalen Mire near Abisko, Sweden - III_Bog_E1_1 | ecosystem: Environmental > Terrestrial > Soil > Wetlands > Peat | place: Sweden: Abisko...
ATTCTTCAATTGGATACAAGACGCCTATCCAGTTTGAGGCCGCTCAGGTCGCATAAGACGCGTGTCCATTTTTTCGGGGTAAGTCCAAAGTGTACTCTTTGTCAAGAGAAGTTTTTCTCTAATTATTGAAACGAGTGACTAGGGATTAAACTCCTAAATAATGCTAGACTGCCGGAACTCTTTCCACGAATTGCTTGACCCACCTTTCATGATGTAAAAAACGAACCGGTACGGCCTTCGACAATCAAGCTACCAGACGCACCGGTTCTTCTTATTCGTCTGGCTGGAAGACCAGCCAGCTCGGGATAATGATCTGGACAAATCCTAATGCACTGAGATGCAATCCTTAAACGGCATCTATCGGGCGAAAATTTGTACTCGCGAGGCGGAAGCCCAAATCGTTGTTCCGGTTGTCGGGGTCGTTGTAGTTGCGATACGCCGACCGGCAGTTCTGGGCATTGTTGTTCCAGCTGCCACCCCGGTTGACCCGGTTGGAGCCTGTTTACGATCCTGACGCCACACCTGAAAATTCCTTTCTTCGTAAAGCCAAACTATTCGCATAAGACCAGTGAGCCAAACTGCTTTGCATCCTCTGCGCCAATTCCAGCTCACTTATTTTTCCACTTCTCTCATAAAATTCAAGTTGTTTCACCTTCTTTCGAAAGCGCACCAGATTCGGCCTTTGAATGCGAATCAAATTTCGAAATACGCGCATCCCTAAAAAGGGAATCCCTTCATGAACTGGAGCAACTCGGGTAACTTTTTCTTTCAACTGAAGTTTTAGATGTTGAGCAAGAAAGACCTTAATTTCACAAAGCACCTTCTGCAAATCCTTTGTTTCTCCAAAAGTCAGAAAGTCATCCACGTAGCGAATATATCCTTTCACTCGAAGCTTGTCTTTTAAAAAATGATCTAGTTCTCCTAAATAAAAATTCGCAAAATACTGAGAACTCAAATTCCCGATAGAAATGCCCTTGCCTAGGGCATTTCCTGGTATAGGATGATCAATGATTTTATCCAACAATTGAAGAAGCAAAGGATCTTTAATGACCTTGCGTAATAATTGTTTAAGAATTTCATGGTCCACTGATTCAAAAAACTTTTGAATATCACACTTTAAATAATACTCATTTTTTTAGCAAACGATTGACACCGTTTCAGTGCCACATGCAGTCCCTTCCCCTTTCGACAAGCATAGGTATCTGTGATCAACCTTCGTTCTAAAAAAGGTTCAAGCACTGCGCACACAGCATGGTGAACAACACGATCACGAAAGGCAGAGCTACAAATCTTTCTCACCTTAGGATCTTGAATTTCAAATACCTGATACGCTCTAGGCTGATAAGTTCCATCCGTAAGCTCCTGCCCAAGACGCAAGATTTCAGGTTCTAATGCAAAATTTCATCTTAGCGGGAACAGGTGTTTTCAAATCGGCGGGAGCACCCGTTTTCATCGATGGGGAACGCCTGTTTTCATTTAAGCGGGAACGGGTGTTTTCAAGTTAGCGGGAACACCTGTTTTCATCAATTCGGGAACACCTCGGTAGCGCCAAACAGTTTTGATAAGTCTTTTATTGGAGGTTTATCAGAAATGGATTTTGAGAGGTTAAGCATGGCGCGATTAGAAGAAATACAAAGGTTGATCAATCAGGGCTATTCAAACCGGAAAATAGCCAAGATCTTAAAGTGTCGAACAGAAGCTGTGAGTGCAGTGAGAAATGGACATTTGACTCAGGAAGTCGTTAAAGGACTCCAGCAAAGCTCTGGCAGGCTTCCCCCTGTCTGGACTCTTCAAGTGAATTGGAAAGAAGTAGAGAAAGAAATTTCACAGGGGTTTGAGAATGTCAGAATTTGGGAGGACTATGCATCCCAGCTGACATCGCATTCGAATTTTTATAAATACACTCAAAAGCGATTTAGCTTACTGCTTCAGAAAACGGTAACCCTTCGAGAGTTTAACGCAGGTGAGTATGCTGAAGTGGATTATGCCGGGGACCGAATAGAGTGGATCGACCGAAATGGAGAAATTCACCAGGCCCATGTATTTATTGGAATTCTTTGTTTCAGCCAGCTGATTTTTGCTTGGGCAGCTACTAACGAGAAAAAAGTGAATTGGCTGCTAGCGCACCAAAAAATGTTTGAATTTTATGGGGGTGTCCCCAAAGTCATCGTCTGCGATCAGCTCAAAAATGGAGTAGTTAAATCCCATCTCTACGATCCCGATCTGAATCCTGACTATGTAGAATTAGCGAAGCACTATGGAACGGCAGTGGTGCCTGCCCGAGTTCGACGACCTAAAGATAAAAGCCTCGTCGAGGGAGCAGTAAAATTGGTTCAAAGATTATTCGGCTGGACCTATCGAAGACATACATTCACCTCGCTAGAGGAGATTAATCTTTGCCTGTCAAAGACTGTTGCTCGGATCAACGCTAAGATTCACACTCGTTTTAGGATCTCAAGAATCCAACGGTTTAAAGACCTTGAGAAACAAAAGCTCCAGAAATTGCCTATGGATCCGTATGATCAGTCCAATTGGAAAATAGCAGTTGTACACCCCGACTGCACCGTCAGTGTTGAGAGGAATTTTTATTCAGTCCCCCATATTCATCGGGGCAAAGAAGTGAGAGTTAAAACTTCAGCCAGCCAAGTTGAAATTTTTCTAAACCTAGAAAGAATTGCTCTACATGTGAAGACAAAAGGCCTCTTGGGGCGTCGAATTCTGGATCACTCTCATTTACCTGAAAACAGTAGAGCATTTAGAGAAGTCACTCCTCAGAATCTTTTATCTCAGGCTAAATTCGTTCACCCGCAACTGCACGAGCTGATTGAAAAACTTTTTGAAAAAGACACTTTAGGAAATTTGCGTCGAGTTCAAGGTCTAGTCAGAAAAGCTCATTCTGTGATTCAACAGTATGGTCGTTCCCAGGCTGAACCTTGGATCGCCGGAGCAGTGGGAAATCTCGATCGCTTCGGTAGAATCACAGTCCAAGCCTTTAACGAAGCACTCACACAGGAGCAGAAAAAGTCACACCATTCCGAGGATCGGACCATCGTTCGATTACCAGGAAATCCAATGGTCAGAGGAGCTGGCGAAATCATTGGATCCCAGACAAGCCAGTTGAATTAATCAATAAACTTGGGAAATACCCAGGTAAAAATACAGAAAAGGAGAAGTACAAATGAGTCTCACTCAAGTGCGACATTTGATGGATGAGCTTTGTTTTAACGGGATGCTGAGCAATTTAGAGGAGGTTCTGACAAAAAACCAGGAAGGATCTCTTACCTTTCTGGAGGGGTTGGACCATCTTCTGCAAGCCGAAAGACAACATAGAGGGTTCAAGGCGACACAGGCCCGGATCATGCGTTCAAAAATCAGAAAAGGGGCAAGCCTGGAGGATTTTGATCTTACAAAGGGGAGACATATCACTCGAGCCCAACTTCGAGATCTGGAGTCATTGCGATGGTGCCATGAAGGCAAGCCCCTAATTCTCGTAGGTCCAACTGGAGTTGGAAAGACCTATTTAGCAAGGGCATTAGGGGTTAGGGCATGTGAAAATGGAAAACATGTTTTATTCATGACAGTCACTGAATTCCTAGAAAACCAATCTACTGCAAGAGCCACAAATGCCTACCTCCGATTTAGGGATAAACTGACTCGTCCCGACCTCCTTATTTTAGATTAATGGTGAGACTTCATTAATGTGGAGTTAGCCTCAATATGAACTCTTTTGATCATATAGTCAGGGCTAGAGTACTCCACATTAATAAACCTCAAAGTTATAAGGATTCCAACCACGTCAAAATAGTAGCATCGGCTCGCCAAGGCGCTAGAGGTGAGCCAGTGTCTGCTATCGGGGTGACCTTACTGATGGCTTCGCGCTTGATGTCTAGATCCACCGTTGCGTAGCGATTTGTTGTGTTAATGCTAGCGTGGCCCAACCATTGGCTGATTGTAGCGATGTCGACTCCGGATTTTAGGAGATGAACCGCTGTGGTGTGTCGCATGCTGTGGGGATGCAATCTCTTTCCGTTTAATGTCGGCGCAGTTTCTCTAGCCAAATTGCAGTACTTCGCAAGGAGATATCTCACTCCAAATCGCGACATTTGCTGACCTCGTTGATTTAGGAAGACCCAGGCCGTTGGATCTAAGTTCCCCCAGTCCGACAAAAGTTCAGAAAGCAGCTGAGCGGTTTGAGGCCAAAGAGGACAAATCCTTTCTTTTCTTCCTTTTCCAAAAAGACGTATCTGAAAGGGCTTGTTGAGTTGAAGATCCCTAACGCGAAGATCCAGAATCTCCTGCACTCTCGCTCCAGTGTTGAATAATGTTACAATAAGTATATAGTCTCTCTGACCACTTTTGCTCGATCGATCTATGGCTGCAAGTACGGATTGAATTTCGCTATATTCAAGGTACTCAACAGTTCTGGATCGCGCTCTCTTAAAAGGGATAGCTAGAATTCTCTGACAGAGTTCTAGACGATGCGGCTGCTTTTGCGCCAGAAATTGGAAAAAGATATGAATCGCGGCCAGTCGGACGTTTCGCGTGGAAGGCGAGTTACCCCGATCTTGTTCCAAATAGTGGAGAAACTTGATGACCTGATCGGGGTTTAGATCTGGCACATCCAACTTGACCACGGGCCGTCTGAGCTCACCGGCAACAAATCTCAGCAACAGGGCCAAGCAATCTCGATAACTGTGAATTGTATGAGGGCTCATCCCTCTGAGTCTTGGCATGTGATCTGAAAAAAATTCCCGCAGAGATCGCGCTAGTTCATTAGGTTGTTTCTTTTCATTCATGTGACGCCTCGGTGTATAGATAGTGTAGCTAAGTTGCCGTATTTCTCGGCAAACCGAGCGCTAGCAGCATCAGCCAATTCATCTATGAATTGAAGATAATATTCGGTAGAGACAATACTGACATGCCCCATATAAATCGAAAGTAGAGGTAACTTTGACTGAGGATCGGATTTTTCTTGATACCATCGTAGGAGTGCCCGGACGGCGAACGTGTGTCGAAAATCATGAATTCGAGGAAGGTCGCCGTTTTGACATCGAATCCCAGTTTTTTCAAAGAGGAATTGAAATGTGGTTCGAAGTCCAGTTCCAGTATACTGACCTCCGACGCCATTCTTACTCCAAATGATGGGGCTATTAACACCCGAAGGAAACCCTCGACTCCGACGAACTTCTAGATAACGTTCAATTGCAGTCCAGCCATCTTGTGAAAGTGGGATTAGTCGCGATTTATGAAATTTCGATTCGCGGATTAGCAAAGTGTGTTCCTTTGAATTGTAATCTCCTATTCGCAACCTGATCAGCTCCCCACTCCGTAATCCGCTCGTGTAAAATAAAATAAAAGCGGTCCGAAACCCAATAGCTCGTAGGGGTGAATTGTTGGATGGTCGCAGGCGGTCAATCTCAACTAAAAGCTGACTCGCTTGCGGATCAGAAAAAATATGAGGCCTAACAGACTGATGTTTTGCAGGAAATAGAGAGGGATCCGGAACATAACAATTGGGCTGGGTTCTGCGTCGATAAATACAGAAGTTGCGAACGATTCGCATCCAACTACGCCGAACAGTGGGAGACAAATTCTCTCGAGTGCCGCACCACTTGGAGAAAGTCCCAGCGTTGAGATCCGTATGCTCTCGCAGCAGAAACGAATCAAGATGTTTAAAGACCTTAAACTCTACAGCATAACCTCTCCCTAACGACTGTTTGAGCTCCAGATAGCGCTCCAACGTAGGACCAAGACAAGACTTGAACAATTGAAGCTCATTATTCATGACCGGCCTCAGTATTGTTGGATGGGGTAGGAAGACTCAGAGGAACGGCGCGCAGATCTTCAATTCCCAATCGCAAGTACACGCAGGTACTTTCAAAACTCCGATGGCCCAGCACATCCCCTATGACTTTAATTGAGGTGCCTTGACGAAGGAGATATACAGCGTAGGAATGCCTTAAACAGTGGGGTCCTTGAAAAGGAATTGGCAAACCACTCTTTCGGACGCAGGATTGAAATGCATCGGTGACCCCAGTTCTTTCTAAATTGCCGATAGGGATCTTGTGCCTAACAAAAACCTGTCGACAGGGAACCGCGGGTCGTCCGCTTTGTAGGTAATCTAAGATGGCTTTGCCCACTTCATCAACGAGAGGCAAAATCAGTGGCGAAGTAGTTTTGGGTTGGAAGACTCGCAGGCGGTTGGTCCGCCATTGGATGTCATCGAATTTCAATCCAGCAACTTCGCTTGATCGTAAGCCGTAGGTGGCAATGAGCAACATCATGGCGTAGTCGCGTTTGCCCATGGAGGTTGATCGATCAATCGAATCAAGGAGCTTTCGAATCATATCCCATTCTAGAGACCGAGGAAGTTTCTCCCCACGATACATACGAGGCGTGTCGATTTGGCTATCCAAACCTAAGGGGACCTCCGCTCTGCTCGACAAGAAACGGAGGAACGATCGCAGCTGTGCAACAATGTGCTGTAGACGGCCCCGATCAACTTCTCTGCCAACATGTTGAACAAAACTCTCAATATCGTCTTGATTTAATCGCGAAAGATGAGAAAGACCACGCCCCTGATTTCTAAGTGCCTCGATAAACCTTCTGGCCGTTGAGACGTGATTTTCTATCGTAGAAGCAGACAACCCACGTACGTTCTGCAGGAAATCTGAAAACTCAGATAGTTTCTGATTTATTGGAGAAAGGGGCACCTCCAGGGGCAGTAGCTCGAGATATAGTTTCAACAACCGGACTGTAGTTGATATCTCAACATCGTCGTGGCATCGGCCGGGAGGCGGGGCACATCGCTGAAGTAGCTCCTCGGTTAGCATCTCGGGATTTTTGCACCCTAAGTGCCGCAATTTGAGATCAATTCGTTTAAGCGCCCGGACTCGGCCCCGAATTGAACTAGGCCTATATCTCTGATTCATCAGAGACTCGGCAAATCCCTCGACCACTGAACCTAGCAATGGCAGCGAAGAATAGCGGGTATGATTTTTTGGAAACAAGTCTTTTAGCATAGAACCTCCATTTTTGGTTATGGACACTCCGATGCTATGATTCTGAGTAATGTGCAAATTAATTGGAGGAAAGTCGGTTCTCCTTGAGAATTTGAAATCTACTCCACATTAATGAAGTCTCACCATTAATCGATTTATGTTGAGCTCAACATAACTAGACGATATCGGGATGAGGAAATTTACTTCTCAAGAAGCAGAGGATTTAAGGGATATCATTGAGCAGCGATCCTATGGCAAATCAACTCTCTTTACAACTCAGCTTCCGCTTGAACATTGGCGTGAAGTCATTGGCGACGAAATCATTTTTGATGCCCTCATTGATCGGATTGAGCCACCTGGAATTGTTCTAAAAATTACTGGGGAAAGTTACCGGAAACAACTAGGGAAAAAAGGAGAAAATAAAATCATAGAAAATCAGGATAAAACTAGATAAGACCGTCGCATGCGCTCCGAGTGTTCCCGCTAACTTGAAAACGGGTGTTCCCGCTCAGTGAAAATTTGCATCTAAGTGAAAAACAAAACAGGCTACTTTAGGTTTGTTTTTCTTTCCCCTTACAGCTTGGAGAGCAGCTTGGTGAAGATTTTTAAAACTCACCACCTGATCAAATAAATGGTTCTGCCTGCGCATGCTCAGAATTCCTTTGTTGTTTGATCCAGCCTCCTAGCATCTTACCCATCTCATTTAAGGATTTCATGGCTTGCTCATACGCTTGCGTGGGTAAGATTTGGGTTTCATAGGCGATCCGAAGCAAAATGCGAATCTTCTCTAACGTGAGATTGATCTTTTTCAATCCAGAGAGTTTGTGAGCCGTGTATCGGGCTTCCACTAAGTCTTCTACTACGCTTAATGCTAGATTGTTTATTCGATCTGAAAAGGTAAACCTCACCCGTTTTGGAAATTTCTCCGTCGTGCTCAAAAGCCATTTTAAAAAATCTAGCCACTGCAAAAAAAGAGGAAAATCATTGGACATGGGCACCTCCATGGGCACCTCCATGAGCATCTTTGGGTTGGTTTGGGGGTTTGTCTTGAGAACCTTCTTGAGAAACAGTGGACCCAGGAATCTGAGTGATTTTTAAAATCTCTTTGCCATACTTTTCCACTTTCCCTTGTCCCACCCCTTCAATTTTAAGAAGATCCGCTAAAGTTTGAGGGCGAGTTTTTACAATTTGAACTAATTGTTGATTGGTCAATACAACGTAAGGAGGCACCCCCTCTTTTTGTGAACACTTCAAACGCCACTGGCGCAACAAATTAAAAAGTCCTAAATCCCCTTCCGCTAACTTTCTCCAGTCCTCATGGCGTAAACGAGCATGTTTTACATGAGACCCCAGATGCAAAGGCAAATAGTAAATCACTAGCGTTAGATACGACAGTTCATGTCGAGTAAAAAAATAATCCCGAATCTGGATGACTTGCTGATCTTTGAGAAACTCCTGAACCACCGTATCGTTAAATTCTCCAAGACTTAAGTCAAATCTTAAAGTAATTACTTTCACCAACATCTAAAAAACCTACCAAAAATATTCGAGCGGCCATCGGATTCTGGGTCTGGAGTGGGCCTCGCTTTTCGGAGCATCCTGGCTCAAACCCTCTTCTACTCTCGTTTTAAGCTCCTTTCGACGGGGTTTGGCCTCGTCTGCTCCGGGCTGGCCCACTCCTCTCCCCTCATCCTCGGCCGCTCGAGTGGGGCCGGCTTCGCATCGGCCAAAAAAACAATGCCAAGGGTAAAATGGTAAAAGTGTCAAGTATTACGCCGGCACAGGCGGAAGCCAATGCCGTAGTTCCGGATCTCAGGGCCGTAGCAGCCGCGATACGCTGACCGGCAGCCCTGGGCAGAGCTGCACCAGCTACCGCCCCGGATGACCCGGCGGGAGCCTGTAGAGGGACCCTTCGGATCTAAACCCTGAGAGCCTTCATAGTTCTCACTGTACCAATCCTGAGTCCACTCCCAAACACCCCCTCGGTAAATCCCAAACCGATTGGCAAGCTTGGACTTCACAGGCTGAGTCTGGTTTTGTGAATTCGCATTATAAATGACATACTTCCCCAGCTGGCTCTCATCCGCTCCTGAAACCCACGCCGTTATCGTGCCTCCTCTGATCGCATATTCCGTCTGTGCTTCTGTTGGCAGTGAGTAGGTGTAACCCTCCCCGTAAAACGCGTGGTTCACTAAACGAATAAACTCCTGAGCATCATCCCAACTCACCTGCTCTACCGGATGATCCGGACACATCGAGATCTGAACTCCTTTCACCTCAATCTGTTTAAACGTGTTGGGACAATGCTTTTGTTCCTTGAATTTAGAGGGATTCGTCCCAGTTATGCTGGCATACTCTACTTGAGTCACCACCGCTTCGGCCATCTCAAAGGGGCTCAGGCTGACTTCATGTTGTCGCTCATCATTGCCACGATCCTTTTCCGTAGAAGGACTTCCCATGAGAAATTTCCCTCCAGGAATTTTAACAAAAACGCCTACAGCAGAGGTTGCTTTTGGAGCTGGCTTAGGCGTCGAAATAACCCCTGGTCTTTGAACAAGTGGAGAAGCTGGCTTGGGCACCGGTACTGGACTCCTGCTCGATCTAGCTCCAGCACTCACGACACACCGAAACTTCCTCACAAAAGGCGCTCTGATGGGACTTTTCTCCAAACCCCCCTCTTTGCCTTTGAAGTAATAGACATTCTGCGCAGCATCCACTGTGGAGGACCAAAACTCTTCCTCTTTCGTCCCAGGTAGTAAATCAGGATCGTAACTTCCATCGGCACGCATCGCCCGGGCCAATGTCTCCCATTCCTGTTGAGTGGGAAGTCTGGCCCCTGCACTTTGACAGTGCTGGCACGCATCTGGATAATTCATTTTCTGTTGAACGACTCCACTCCAAATCACTCCTGCCGATTCAAACAGATCTCCTAAGGCGCTCAAGGTTTTAGAGACTCGAGCGTCATCCACCGGAACATAAATAAAATCATCTTTCGGATAGAGTTGACTGATGAATTTCTTATCCAGGGGGGAGAGCTCTTTATTCTTAGGAATTTCATAGTTGCCTTCTATAATTTCCTTGGGAAAGGGATACATCATGATGGATGCAAAATCTAAACTCGAGTGATTAGTGGCCTGAATTCTAGGACGCAAAATATTTTGCATCACCATGTCCTCATCCCAACCATACTTTGTATGATAGTAATCACAGACCTGCTGATTGGATTTAAATTTGAACCCACACTCCTCTGGGTTTTGAGTCTCATGCACTAAACTTAAGATGTGACCAAACTCATGCAAAATGTCCTCATCCGGAGTATCCCACCGCAGATGGATCGCAGGCTTTCCTTCCGCCTTCTTCAGCTTCGTTGGATGAGTTCCAATCGTGGACCAGCATACCGATTGATTATCAAAAAATAGGACAATATCGTGATCTCCTCCAAAGTCTTTGCCCATATCAAACTTGATTCCTGCATAGCGTGACCAAGTGGAGGCAATCCTCTGGACATGCTCAATGCGGTCTTCAAAACTGCTTTCAGACACTCTTTCTGCTTTATCCTTTGAAACCTTCACTTTTAATGTCCTAGGATACGGACCTGGCCATTTATAATTCTCTGCTGCCGCTGCACACTGCGCATGGCTTGGGGCATCAGAAGAACTACTTGATTGAGTGGACCGGTAACACATCCCTTGCGATAGCTCAAAAGCAATGCGGGCCTCTCTTTCCTCCTCCCAACCTCCCCAACTTACAGGGGAGAAACTTAATAATAAAAATAAACTCGTTATTAAATAACTGAAATAATTTTTAGAATAATTTGGTTGATTTAAAGCATTTTGTTTTTTCATTATAACCTCTTCAATCCTTTAGACTAGGGACTGGGTTCCAGAGTTACCTTCACTTTTTCCCAATCCTCTTGCACTTGCACG
>Ga0302265_1002147_pt1 | contig 10895 bp, 16 predicted proteins | sample III_Bog_E1_1_FD_194556 | JGI IMG/M metagenome (GOLD analysis project Ga0302265, IMG submission 194556) | Peat permafrost microbial communities from Stordalen Mire near Abisko, Sweden - III_Bog_E1_1 | ecosystem: Environmental > Terrestrial > Soil > Wetlands > Peat | place: Sweden: Abisko...
TATGACCTCCAGAAGAAAGAGATAGTATTCCTCTTGAACGAAAATAACATCTCCTTTCCATTCTCCAGTGATCACGCAGTAGTACGATTAGTCGCTCTCATTTGTACTGAATACTCCACTGATATACCATTGGCTATCAATTTCCATCACCCAGTTGGAGGCGATATGCTTACCATTCCATCTCTTGTTGAATGTTCAGGTATTGAAAATGGGAAGTGTGTTGACATCCTTTTGAATACAAGCAGTCAGTTATTGGTGCAAGATAAATTCCGAATTTGGTTTCGTCCATCTTTTAGGGCCAGTGAGAAATTACGGAAATTAATCCCCTTGGTTGATATCAAAAAATGCGAGAATGACCATGGAGTAGTCACTATGATCGATAACAACATCCAAACCCTCTATTTACCAGTAGACAAGGACAAGGAAGGACCACTTTGCCCTCTCGGATTCATTTTTGCTCAATGTTATTTCAAGGACGATACCAAGTTACAAGCAGCCTTAGTTCCCATTCCAAATGCCACCGATAGGAAAGGATTGAAATGCGATCTGGAAACCATGAAACAATTTAAAAAATTATTATTTGAAAATATCAGAGATCCTAGACCACTCATTGTATTCAATAGCTTTAAACTGAATGTTACTCCTATGGCCAAGGTGGACAAATGGAATGCCTCTATGAGGGTAGTTATGTATTATTCTGCACAATAATGAACTGGTTAGATTTAAAAAACTACATCCCCTCCTCTCGTTGGGAACAATTTGATCTTCTTATCGAAACCGATGACAATCTGGTTATCCCTATCAATGGAATCAACACCAGGAACTTTCCCAAAACTAATCTATGGAAATCAAGGGACGAAGACTATATCTCCCATTGGCAACGAGTCGGCTTGACTGTTTTTGACTTTAAGTTCTTACATGGCCATCGACCTGAATACGACAAAGTCTTCAAAATTACCCGGAGATACTATCACTGCAGTATAACATTATTAGTGAAAATGGACGAGTTTTGGATTCAAGAACGGGATCTGGTGGGAGACTACATGGTGAACGAAGACAGAGTGATCAAGAGTGTCAATTGTGGAAGAGCGAAACTTATTTTAGTAGATGTCGTGTCACGCACTTTCTAATTTATCTATCTTTTCATCCTTGTTATATGTTTTAATCTGCACCTGGAATGCTTCCATATCCTCAAACAACTGGTGTAAATTGTTAAACACTCTCGCTAAACAATAATACACCGGATCAATTACATAATTCATTTTTGTGATATTTTTTAAAATAACCCAGATACTCTTCATACAACTCTCTTCTCTTTTTACATATACTTTCTATCTTGAGATTATTAGTGAATTCCATACATGCTAACAAGGCAGTTCTCTGTTCCTCCTCTGTACCATAATCATAGGCATCCATGGCATCAGATTTCAAGTGCTCATCTTTACACTGGGTTACCATATATGGATACTGTCTAGTCGTCATAATAACAACGGGATAACAACACTCCAATTACTTTGTGTATTTGATATATATATAGCAACGGTGGATAATAAACCTATATAAACGAACAAAGAGAAACAGATGGAGCAAGGATTGAGATCTGTCCAACGGGGGCTTGAATAGGTTCTGTATAAAAAATAAAGAAACCAAAATTGTGGCACGTCATATGTGAAAGCCATCGTCTTCGCCAAACAACTATATTCCCCTCCACTGACCGCACACGATAATATACCAATACTCCAATGATATCTACCATACAACATCACCAAGAGATAGGCCACCGAACATCCAAGTATCTTTTTATATTTCATGATTGTGTTTTATTGTGATATATCGTGGACTCAATATGGTTCGTTGTTCGGGGAGCAATGATATAAAGTCAGGAATTCTCAACCATTCTATTTTGTCATGATTTTTATTTTTCTTCAATTAAACAAGGGGGAACTGGTACACACTTTTTTATTTAATCATCACTCCCCGAACAATGAACCATATTGAGTCCATATCAGTTGGATGCGAAGGGTTAATGGGCTGATAGATGGGATAAGGTGGACGGATAGTGATTGGTAGGTCGAGAAGAGATGATATAAAGTGGGAAATACACGACCATTCTGATTTTCATTCTTTTTTTAATTCCCTTCCATTTTCTAGGGGGAGATGAGTACACACTTTTTTACTAAACCACTACTCGCCGAACAATGGAACTATGGGTGATCAAGGTGAGTGGTTTACTGAAGTGAAATCACAAATGCAAGTATTAAAAAGTATCTTCGATGGTGATATTGATAGGATCAGGGGATTGATGCAAGAAGGACTCAATATGAACCGGGGGTATCGAAGTCTCGATGGATTTGATACTCCTCTACATTACGCCTCTCGAGTCAATAATTTCAATATAGTCAAGTTATTGGTGGAAGGCGGGGCCGACGTGAACAATGACAAAGACGGGGAGAACCTTCCTTTATGTGCAGCCGTGTTTAATCAAAGCGAGATCATAGTCAGGTATCTCTTGGAGCATGGGGCTAATGCCAATGTGATGTACCGGGATTACAAAGGGGGCAAGGAAAGCACACATGTATTATTCCTCGCCTTGGGCAAGTCCACCACCATATTTCAACTCTTGCTAAAGTACGGGGCCAATCCCAGCTGTATGGATAATATGGGCGGTGGAATACTGGAGGACGCTGTTCACAGGAAATACCCCAGATTCGTCGAATTGTTACTCGAGTATGGTAGTAATGTCAACATGCTGAACTCTCTCGGGAGATCACCTATATTTTACTGCAAGAGAGGGGAGGATGACACGGCTATATTATTATTACAACATGGTGCCATGACTAATTTCAAGGATTACTATGGGAAGTCCATTCGATACTATCTCACCAGGACCGTGCTAGAATATATCGAGACTCAGCGGATTCTATTGTTGTTTATGATTGGCTTCCCCGATGATTTAGTTAGATTGTTATATACCTTTATCACAAATTAATATGATTAGAGCAATTCTCGACGCCAATATTGACATGGTAGAGGAGTATATCAGGGGTGGCGCATCTGTAAATAGACACGGGATGCAAGATGAATCGATCAATATTTATCCCATCCATGCCGCCTGTGAGAGTGATAATCTGGACATGGTCAAATATATAGTAGGACAGGGGGCCGATGTCAATAAATGCGGAACAGATTGCTCCTATCCCATCTTTATCTCTGTCAATCTTGGCAATCTGGAAATCACCGAGTATCTATTATCCAGAGGCGCCATACCGAATTGCATCACCAGGTACAGAGCAGAACAGGAAGGATTTCATGAACCAGGGGAATATGAAAATATACTCGTCACTGCTATCCCTTATCCCGAAATTTTCGAATTATTATTGCAATACGGGGCGGATCCTGATGCTATCGATGAGGAAGGCCGCTCTGTTTTATATTTCACCAGCACCTATGATGATCACAGATCCCTAGATATTTTACTTCGCCATGGATGTGATGTGAATGCCCGTGATTATTTAGGGAACACCATGCTTGCATACGTGGACAGCGATGAAACACTTACTAAGAAGCTGATTAGTCATGGGGCGAATCCAAGGATTGCCAATTATCATGGACAGAAACTCAACCAATATGTCCATGGACACAAGTTTGAGACGTATGTTAAATGGACTGAGTGCGCAATCTATCTGGTGGACATCTTCCCTGAGGAGTTTAGATACATGTTACCCGATTTTATCACAGACTACTAATTACATCATCCATGGACCAAACAAGGTCTGATGATCTGCAAATCCAAACTGCAATTCACTATCTCTCTCGTGAATCTTGGCCATTATACATTTACATTCGTCAAACGTTTCACACCATTCCACTGGGCAACCAATGCAGAACACATAATAACCTCTATCCTTGTTCAATTTGGCTGCCGCGTCTCTATCTATAACCATTTCACACGGTTTCCCTCCTTCAAACATTTTGCGAGGATTTGCTTGACCTGTAACATCACAAACATGGAGAAGGGGAAATGCCAATCACTCTATTACAATCTTTTGATGCTTTTAGATTTCGAAACTGTATCCTCGCCGCATTATCTTCGTGAATTTTTTCAAACAGAACATTGCGATGCGTTCACGGATTTAAAATCAGCCAGAGAAGCAGTAATACAACATGTTACATCGGGTGTGTGGAAAAGGATTGAAAATATGCAAGACGACCATGAGGATGATGCACTACAAACAATGGTATATTATCAATCATTACTGCTTTCTTCATTGAGTTGGAAAAATCATATTTATTTTCGTGTCATTTATCAACCGTGGAAGGCATTGGCGAGTTTTGGGTTTGTGTCTATGGGTTATGGTGGTGTGAGAGGCGCAATAAAAGCATATAGACAAAAAGAATAAAAAATCACACAAATGAAAAAAGCAATCACCAAGGGAAGTCTACATGAAATTATCAGATTACATAGGGATGGAGTTGATATAAATGGGTTATTTAACTTCAAGGGTAATCGTTACGCTCCTTTATCTTATGCGTGTTATCGTGGTGACTTTGATATGGTAAAATACTTGATTGATTTCGGGGCAAATGTCAATGGACCTCAAATCTGTGATCATTCGTACATCAGTCTGTGCCATATCCCAATTTTCGTCGCCCTTCATAATAATGATAACGAGATGATGATATGTATGTTGGTCCATGGCGCGGATCTCAATATACCGATCCCGATAATCGTTGGTGAACATATATTATTCAGGGCAATCTCAATGCAAAGGGAGTCAATTCTTGAAACATTACTACAATTCGGCGCGAATCTAAACACTATCAATTCAAGAGGACAGTCACCTTTAACTCTCGCAGTTGATCTGAACTATGTGGAGGTGACAAAAATTTTAATCCTCTATGGAAGTAACATCGATTTTCAGAATTTCAATGGAATGACTGCGTTGGGAATTGCTAACAGTAACACCGATATCACTATGTTATTATTATTGGAAGGAGCCAATGTCAATATCAAGGGTTATTGTGAGGAAGACAGAAACGAACATCCATTGGTCATCAGGTGCAGATATGCTGTCCCTTTACTGTATAATGGAATGCATCGAGATATGGTCGACCTCTTTTTGAAATTCATAATTTAATTAAAAAGGACAATCTCATATGATCAAAGCAATTACCGGGGGGGATCTAATCGAAATTACCAAATTGCATAGGGATGGAGTTGATATAGATGGGATATATAAAGTCAAGAGTTATCATCACACTCCTTTATCTTATGCCTGTGATCTTGGTGAGACTGATACAGCAAAATACTTAATTCAACTTGGGGCAAATGTCAATGGATCTCAAACATATGATTACACTCACGATGAACTATATCGTATCCCAATTCTCGTCACTGTCGATAACGATGATGAGGAGATGTTGAGATACCTGTTAGACCATGACGCGGATCCCGATATGCGAATCCAAGGGATCTTTAGCGAACATGTGTTATTCAGGGCAATCGTACTAGAAAGGACCAAAATGATTGAATTATTACTACAACACGGCGCGAATCCAAACACTGTCAATTCAAGACGTTGGTCACCTTTAACTCTCGCAGTTAGTTACAACTATATAGAGATGGCAAAAATTTTAATCCTCCATGGAAGTAACATCGATTTTCAGAATTTCAATGGAATGACTGCGTTGGGAATTGCTAACAGTAACACCGATATCACTATGTTATTATTATTGGAAGGTGCCAATGTCAATACCAAGGGTTATTTTGTGAGAGACGAAGATGAACACCCATTAGTCATCAGGTGCAGATATGCTATCCCTTTATTGTATAACGGAATGCATAGAGATATGGTTGATCTCTTTTTGAAATTCATAATTTAATTAAAAATGATAAATGCCATAGAAAGAGGAAATTACAAGTTGGTCCAAAGGATCATCAACAAGGGCAACGATGTCAACAGGAGATATGTTTTCAAAGATAATCGCGAGAATATATACCTTTATCCATTACTGTTCGCCCTTGAAGAAAAACAGAACGATATCGCAAGACTACTGGTGGAAAGCGGGGCTAATGTAAATATTCGCGACGAGGCACAGAAAACCACTCCACTCATGAAAGCTGTCGATAATGAGGATGTTGTCATGGTCAAGTATCTATTAGAAAAAGGCGCTCATGCTGATATTGCCTTCTTTCGGGATAATTCAATTGATGAACATGTACTATGCAACGCTGTCTATATAAAGGACGATGCTATATTTCGACTACTATTAGAACATGGAGCCAATCCTAATCTAGTCGATGAACACACTAACTCCATATTGATGAAATGTGTCGAGAGATCGAGTATTTCAAAGGTGAGGTTATTATTGAAACACAAGTGCCATGTCAACTATAGGAATTGCAAGGGGGAGACCGCTTTTCAATTAGCATCCTGGAAGAACAATATATCCACCTTGTTACTTGAACATGGAGCCGATATTCACATCAAGGATTATCGGATGTTCAGGAGACAGGATAAATTCACCAAGAGATACGAGACTACTATCCTTCTATGCTCCATCTTTCATCAAGATATAGTTTGCACTCTCTTGCCGTATATCTACTAAATCACCCACAAATTAATGATTTCCCCTGTTATCCCATCTATAGTTATTATCATCGGATTGACCTATGGCTTAGCGATGGATTACAGCACAAAGGGGAAGGTCAGAGGGATCAAAGCTTTGGCTAATGTCAATATGAGAGACCTCATGAAACACGATAACCTAGAACTCTATTTTGCCAAGGAGAAGGAATATTTAGAGATGGTTCAAGCATTTGGGACATTCTGCAGAGAAGACAAACCATCTCCCATTGATGTTAGGGATGCCATCATCAAGCTTCGACATTCCCCATTCTTCAGAGACGACTGTAAGGAAATGTTTGCTTTATTATGGTATGCCACTGGAAAGAAACCCATGCCCGAGTTATTCACTTCAGAGGAGATGGATGATTATTTGGACGTAGTCTTACCATTGGCGGAAGAACGATCTGGCTGTGGAAATGACAGAACATACAAGGAGTTGGTGTTGGGGTTCAATCGCAAATTAAACTTCTTCTAAACACAATTTATGTTGAGAGCCATTTACTTCAAATATTTTAACACTATCAAACGATATGCTGATCTGGGGGGCACTTAACGTTAAACACATGGAAACGACACGTGTCAGTCATAAACCACCACATGTAATAGAAAGAGAGAATGTTACAGATGGATTACATTATTATCCATTACCCTATGCTTGTATTTTCGGAGATATCAATATAATCTGTTATTTGGTCCAACGTGGGGCTGATGTAAATTCTACACGTGGCTATTGGGATCAACCTATGTACAATGCTATGAGATATGGACATCCCATCGCTGTCAAATATCTCTTGGAATGTGGAGTCAATGTCGAAATCCGATATGTTCTCGATGTGATCAATTTGGGTCACGATGATGTACTAGAAGTATCCATAAAAATGCATACTCCATTCAACAAACTAAGTACACAGGGCATACATGATGATACAAGGGCGTTGGAGAGGGTATTACAGCTTAATTGCGATATCAATGGAGTGGATTTGTATGGGTATACTCCTCTCTCTCATGTATGTATAAAATCCTCTGTCCCTTGTATGAAGTTATTATTGGAACATGGAGCCGATACAAGGTTTAAAGGCCCGAGTCATCCGTATATCCACAGGGTTCAACTTGCCATCACTAAGGGATATTATCTGTTTGACAATGGACTTTATCACAAATGTTGGAACTTATTAAAAATGGTAAAGTCAGGAAAGCCAAAAAATATCTCCATAAACATAACGACGAGAATGTCAGTAAATATCTATGCCATGCGTCCGCTTTCAATAATATCAAAATGGTCGAGATGTTGATCCGGAAAGGCGCCAATGTCAATTATTACACGGACGAGATGGAAGCGCCACTGTATCATGCTATCATCAACAAACAACCCCTCATTGTCGAGTACTTGTTAAATCATGGGGCCTTTGTCAACTCCATCACTTACAATAATTATCATATCCACAACCTATATGCAGCATTCTCCTATAGATGCACAGAGATATTCAAGGTCTTACTAGATCATGGTGCTAATCCCGATTGTATTTGTCATGATGATATCCCAATTCTTTGGCATACTGTCTCAACGTGGATGGTGGAGGAGACGAGAATGCTATTGGAACGTGGATGCAATGTGAATTTTCAAGATAAACGTGGGGTGACTGTATTCTCGTTTGTTTCCCAATCAACCCCATTAGAATTATATTGTCTCTTATTGCAATACGGGGGAAATCCAAGGATAGTATCTTATAGAAATCACTCTCATTATCCTCATGCTTCCATACTTCAGAAGAGAATTGTCAAGAGAGGTGAAATAGGTACTCTTTTGATGTCGTCCGGGTGGCACAAGGATGTGGTATATTCCCTGCTTAATTTTCTTTAAATTTATCACAATTTCAAATGTCCCAAGAGGGAGAAACTGTCAAGGACACCGCCCATGCGAGTTATCAACGAAAAGAAGACCCGGATATGAAGCATACCATCATGGATGAGGAAGCGGTGACTTTTCGAGATGATCTCACTAAACGATACAATAATTTACCCACAGTTGTCAGAGGCGAGAGGATGGAAAAATCACGAATGCAATACCCAGAGATTCCCGATTTATTCAAGGACGAGTAGTTGTAATCTTGATATCTCTCTTAATAAAACAATTAATTAAAATGATGTTGATATTCATTTTGGACTACCGCAAACTATCGTCACATTTTTATGATTCCAAAACTGACCACTCCATTACTCACAGGTTGAGAGGCATTGGAGGGAATCTGCTAATTCTCGAGGAGGCCGCATTTATCGATGAACAAACCGTGAAGGAAATTATCACCCCTATTCTTGTCATGGAGTCCAGTTGTTTGATTGCTATTTCTACTTTACACCATGCACCATCCAATGTCTTCACTATGATGATGGAGTCCGGATTATTCAAGGTACATCGAGTGACATATATCTGTAACGCATGTCTTCAGAAAGGTATCCGTACCACTTGTAAACATAAACTAGGCTCTAATCCTAATTGGATCAGCGAAGAGAGAATGTATCTAATGAATCAAATGTTCCCTCAAGACGAATCCACTGCTGTTACCTATTTGAGAGAAACTATGGGTATCGTGGAAGAGGCGAGCAATGCTTGTTTCACAACTGAATCCATTAAACATCTCTTTGATAAACCATTTAGTACTATCACAGAACCAGTTCGTTTTGTTTATATAGCCATTGATCCTGTTGCTGGTAGCGATGTGCCTGAAGGGAAATCAGATTTTGTCATCATGTCCATCGCCGGTTCTCAATGTATTCATTGGTTAGGGGCAGAGGCTTTGGACGTGGTAAGGACAGAGGACTATGAAGATATTTTGGTGGAACATATCAAGAGAATCAAGAAAATCCCCTTCTTTGAGACATGTACCTTGGTGGTCGACGCCGAGGCAGGTACCGGATTATGTGCAGGGAACATCGAGAAGATCATTGAAACCCATTTCTCTCCCGTTGTCTTTATGAGAAGCGGCACAAGAGTACCCGGAACCAGGACAAGCAATGAATCTAAATTACAAATGATGCAACTGACCCGATATCTCTTAGACCATTTCATGATCAATATTTTTGACGGCTTCATCACCACTAACAAAAACAAGATCGACCTTTTCAAAAAGACCAAGGAACAACTCACCAACTACGAACGATTGGTTTTCACGGGGTCCAGTGTCAGAGTCCAGAATAGCGTCATCTTGTCTGGGAAGGGGCTGAAGAAAACAAGGAAGGATGATTTATCCGTCACTTTGCAAAGAGTCATACTAACACGCAAAAACTTTTTAACCGAGGCCCAATACACTTTACTCAGAGTTTAATAACTATAAACCGTAAAAAAATCTCTAACCACCTTTACATCTCTCCCTTTATACTCTTGACAATACAGGGTTTCACCAGATTCCAATATACACCCATGACCACCTGACACACATGAATCACTCTCCATTCTCACCATCGTGTTGTTAATATATATCACATCATGGATTACATTAATATAACTTTGATTCGAGATATAAGTATGCAGATTCCAACTTGATGTATCATTATATAAATTCCAATACACCTCTCCCCTCCATATCACCAATTCACACCTTCTTTCTATGTTCACTAATGGCCATCTTACTATAGTACTGACTGGATAACTCTCATTCACTAACACCGGCAAACCCCTTCCCTCACACACAACTGTACCCCTATAACTACCACTGGTACTCGGATACAGGCATCTCTTTGTCATATCCGGGAAACTCAAGTTAGTACTGGTGAAAAACAATATCGCGTCATTTATCTCTTCAACCGTATTTGGACCATATCCCGATATACAGGTAGTACAGAAGGTGAATGGATCATAATTAGGATGTTCACATTGACAACCACCTTCATCTCCCATTCCCCCGTATATGGTTTGCATTGTATTTCTCCATGGCACAAACGGGGTGGTATCCATATCATAAACACATGATACATTTGGACAACTTGAATCGCTGGTACATCTTCTTGCTGCTAGATAGACGTGATGATATGATTCAAGCAATTCAAGATGGCTCTCATTTTGATAATCTATTGGATTATCTATATTTGAACATGCTGGAAATGGGAATCTCTTTATGTTCAATATCTGATCCTCCCATGACATAACCAATACACTCAGGTTGTAATAAGGGAGCCATGGACTAGTCATTATTAATACCTCTTTAACCCATGGACAATAAATTTCTAAATCCCCAATCGTTATATTCCACTGACTGAAACACATACCAC
>Ga0302265_1002148_pt1 | contig 10891 bp, 8 predicted proteins | sample III_Bog_E1_1_FD_194556 | JGI IMG/M metagenome (GOLD analysis project Ga0302265, IMG submission 194556) | Peat permafrost microbial communities from Stordalen Mire near Abisko, Sweden - III_Bog_E1_1 | ecosystem: Environmental > Terrestrial > Soil > Wetlands > Peat | place: Sweden: Abisko...
CGCTACCAGATGTGCATCGCGGAAGAAGCGCGCATGATGGCGAAACTAAGGCTTGAAGTCGTACGCCAGATGCAGGCGCAGGAGAATGCGCGGGCTGCGTTCGGCGAAGAGGCCACCGCAGACTTTGCGATTGCCTGGGGATGGCTGTAATCCACTGGCGCGAGGAGCGCCCATAACCGCAACGCAGCTCTGAGGAGGAGCTCTCAAAATGGCAAATCAACTGTTCGTCAATCCCTTTCCTTACGGGTCAGACAACACGCAGCGCGATGAAATCATCGACGGCTCGCTGGTTCTCTGCGGCTCCGCAGTATCGACCACGGTTGGAGAATCGATCAACTGGCAGAACCTGCTCAGCGGTTTGGGTTATAACGAGTCCAACTTTCGCGGATCGGGCGGAACGCAATTCGGATTGAACAACGGCTCTGCGCTGGTCACAGCATTTTCGGCTTCGGGCGGAACGGTTACAGCAACCGCTGCGAATAACTTCTACGTCGGCCAGAAGGTCACTTTCCTGGGCAATACCTCCGTTCTCGGCCTTCTGCTCAATGGTGTGACTGTGACGGTCGTCACTGCAACAAGCTCAAACTTCACCTTTCTGAGCGCGGCAACTGGTACCGGAACCAGTGAAGTCGGCATGGCAGTAAGCGGGAAGTTGTTTATCTCGAATGCGTTCTTAGGCCCGACCATCTCCACCGCAATCACGGCAACTTCTGCGTCTGGCGGCTTGGTCACGATCACTGCGGCGAACAAGTTCCAGGCCGGCGCGAATGTGCTGTTTGGCGCAAATGGTACAGGAACCATTCTGACGGCGCTGATAGCTGCTCAGGGATCTGCGGGGTACGAAGTCGTAACAGCCTCGGCAACGTCCTTTACCATCGCCTCCGCGATCACCGGAACGACAGGAACCGGAACGGTGACGGGGAACAACCCCGCAATGCCTTACACGGTCGATTTCTGGAGCGCAAACAACTCCGGATACAACTACGCCTACAACGAAACGACCGGACAGCTCTTCGTTCAGGTTGGAGGCGCTGCGGTCAGTTCTCCCATGGCAAATATTGCCGCTGGCGCTTATCCGGCTGCGGTATTGGGTGACATCATCAAGTACACGGCGAAGTTCGTAAGGCAGCAATAATGCACGGAACTTCACCACTTCCGCCTGTTGTCCTCTCGGGGTACGGAGGCTTGGTCACATTGGCCAAGCCGGATTCCGTACCCGAGGGCGCCTCGCCGCGTACCTATGACGGTGATTACGAGGTTGGCGGGTGGAAGACGCGCGCCGGGCTCACAAACCGCTATGCGTTCGCGGAAGGGGTTTCACTAGGCCCCGATCCGGGTGGCGCGGCAGTTGATACCCCGCTGGCGGCCGGAGGTGCAGCCTGGGCCAACCCTGGCAATGCGCTGCTCAATACCGGCGTCTACGCGACGGCCACGATGACCGCGCCCACGGCCACCGTGATTGCCACGCAGGGATTCGTGAGCGGGACCACGAAAACGCTGGTAGTCTACTTTTCGTCCGACGTTTCCTCTTATGTGGGAGCAGGGTTTGACTTCTCAGGCCTGATGGGCGCGACCTGGGTAAACGGTCAAACGCTGGCCGCCGCTGGCACATACGGAACGAACTCGGCAATGCAGTTCGATGTGTCCAGCATTGCGCCGTTTGTGACTGATACTGGCACCGTTCCAGACACTGGAAGCGCATCGATTGCGGCAAGCACTGATGCGCTAGACATAACGCACTTTAATTTCTCTGTGCCAGCAACTTCCGCGCCGCGGGGATTCGGCTTGGCAATCATCGCCTACGCGTCCGAAGCCGCCACATTGAACGTACAGATGCTTGCAGGTGGTGTTCCACGTGGAACTGCGGTTCCCGTTCCGCTGAATGTTGGCAGCCCAACCACCTTGACGCTGGGCGGCATAGCTGATCTGTTCGGCGGTGCATGGACTTATTCCGATCTGAATAATACTGAATTTGGAATCCGCATCACTGCCAACGGTCCCGTGGGAGCGGTAATTCATGTTGGATATTCCACACTGCAAACCTATTTGCTCCCCGCCGCTGCCAATTTCCAGTATGTGACAACTTTTACCGCACAGGATGGTTCTGTGCGGAACATCGCAATCGATGCCAGCGGCAACTTCTGGTATGAGGATCTGACCAATAATCCCGGCGTGCTGAATCTTGCGACTGAGGGCCTGGCAACGAACGCGCTGGTTACCGCCATCAACGGAACCGACGTGGAGTATGTGACGTTCTGTGATGGCAAGAGCGGGTCGGATATGCCGCTGCAATATACCAAAAACTGGATCGACCGCATTACGCAAGTTGGACCCGGCGCAGCTCCATCATTCACCCCGCTGGTATCGAGCACGGACACCTATGCGATCGCATCGATAACGCAACTGCCTGCGAAATCAGACCCCGGCAACCCAGGCCAGATCAATACGCTTATGCAGAGCGCTGGTCCGACTTCGACAGCACCAGGGAACGTGGTTACTGTCTTCTATGCGCTTTCGCTCGATTACCCGCAGGATTCGGATCTTGTCAATGCATTCAACTCGGGCAATGCGGTATATGTCTATGTGGCTGGCACTTCTCTGACTGCTGCGAATGGGACGTTTCTGGTAACGAGCATAGGCAACGTTATTCCTCCTGGCGGCGGCTATTTTCGCTGGTACTTCACCTATCAGGTAGCGGGTGCAGCGGCATATCAGAAGTTTGGTTCAGATTCATCGCCGGGAACCTATCAGCAGACGCTTGCGACGATCACGACCTCTGTTACCGTCCCTGGCTTGACTGTGGGAAATAGCATCACCATTTCTGGATCGTCCGTTACGTCGTGGGATAGTACGTGGCCAATAACTCAGGCGCTCAGCTCATCGCAGATGGTCATTACCGGGTCTGAAGTCACGGCCTCGGTGGCGACGTTCAACTATTCGCTTTCGGGAGGATCAACGGCAGCTCCATTTGCCGGGCAGCTCGTCACCATCACCAATACGACGAATGGCAATGGCCTATTGAACGGAACGAACCTGACCATCGTCTACGCCAGCGGTGGCACCATCGGCACGTTTAAGGTGGACGTGTCAGTAGCGACGGCATCATTTGCCCCTGAAGACGGATACGCCTCGACTGCGGGAACGATATTTGCCTTCGATCCGGGAATCAACGTAATTGGGACAACGACGAATCCAATCTATGGCAATGCCACAGGTGGCACGCTTATCTTTATCGCTGCTACCGCTCAACTAATTGGTGTAGGAACCAGGAAGGGGAGCGTCATCTTCATTACGCGGAATGGATACTATACCGCTCCTGCGCCGCCTGTCACGTTTACCTGCCCTGAAAATACGACCGCTATTCTCGTGAGCGAAATTCCAATCGGCCCGCCGAACGTCATTGCTCGGGGAATCATCATTACGGAACCTGGTCAGAATGGCGTTCCCGGCGCGAACTTCTACACGATTCCCACGCCGGTAACTTACATCGTTGAAAACGTGAGCTACACGGCAACGTCGCTGCTCGTGCAAGATAACACGAGCACGTCGGCGACATTCAGTTTCACCGATAGTGTCCTGCTGAATGCCCTGGCGGTTGACGTATACGGGTACAACCTATTCAATCAGATCGAAATTGGCGATCCCGGATGGGTGATCAGTTACGCCACGCGAAATTTCTACGGGCTATGCAGGAACAAGATTCAGAACTTCCTCAATCTGAGCTTTGACGGAGGCTATCTATCGAACACGACAGCCCCACTCGGATGGTCGCTGCCAGATCAATACGGTGGCCTCATCGCAAGCGCAAAATTTGGCAACAGCTATTACATCCAAAACACCACCGATGGGACGCTTGCCGTCGCCGGGATGATCCAGCAGAGCGCATATCAGGACGCTTACCTACAGACCATCATCTCACCCAACACCGCGTATTCGGTGCGCATCACTGCGGCGATTCCATCCGGTTTAACTACCGGGAATCTGGTTGTTTCGCTATCTGCTGGTGGGAGCGTCTTCGGATCGTTCACGCTTCCATTTGCGTCCATGACGACGAACTACAAAACTTACACCGGGACATTGCTGACAACCGATTTCGTGACAGTCCCGACGAATCTACAGTTGGTGGTTGAAGCGACCGAAATCGGCGCGGGAGCCGATGTGGAAATTGATCGGTTCGACGTATTCCCCACGGCAATTCCCGTGCTTGGAACGACAGTTTACGGGTCTTATGCTGGGCTCCCAGAGCAGGTGGACGCGGTGACTGGGGAGGTTATCTTCGCCTCAGAGAACCAGCAGCCAGTGAATGGCGCGATGGTGCTCTATGACACTTTCTACGGTCTGAAAGGATGGGGCGGAACCACGCCGGGCAGCTCGCTCTACTCGCTACAGAAGGACTCGAATTTGGAGCCCGCGCAATGGGATGAGCCGGAAGTTGCGCAACGGTCGGGTGGCGCCTGCGGCCCGCTGGCCTTCGACCTCGGTGAGCAGTGGTTCGTGGGGGCCAGCCGTGCGGGGATTTACCTGTTTGTCGGCGGCCAGCCCGGCAAGATCAACCAGGAAATCTATCAGGTGTGGGACGCGATCAACTGGACGGCCGCGGCGACCATTTGGATTAAGGTGGACATTACGCATCGGCGAATTTACGTCGGCGTGCCGATGCCTACGCCAAACTTCTGGCTGCCCAACGCGCCGGTCAATGCCGCGCCCACTTCGCCGAACGTGATCCTGATGTGCAACTTCCAGGGCCTCGATAGCGGACAGGAATTGAAGTCCGAGCCGCAGATGCACACGACCATGTTTGGCACGCTGAATGCTATCGACATGCGGCGCAAGTGGTCCCTCTGGCAGATTCCGGCGCCCTACGCGAACTTCTGCGCGGGTGTCAATGATGAGGAGTTCCAGATTTGCAACGGGCGCGGCAACTCCAAGATTTACACGTTGGATGACACAAACGAGACGGATGACGGAGCAGTAATTGACTCGCTGTACACGACAGCAGGCCTTGTGGAGCTTTCCAAGCGCGCACAAGCGCAGGGCGTCGGTGGCGGCCGCATCCGCTGGGGGCACATGGTCGCCTCTATGGAAAGCGCCGGAAATGTGCAGGTCAAGCTCTATCCGAATCGGCTGCTTGGTCCCGGCGACCCAACCGAAGGGTACAACGCATGGCAGATGCCGGGCGGAATCACCCCAGGCAAGCCAGCGTTCAACGATGCGGAGGCGAATCTCAACTTCGCGGCAACGCGCACCTATATCGAGTTCCGCGAGAACGATGGCCATGGATTCACGCTGAGCAATCTGGCGCTCGAAGCGAAGCAAGATCCATGGAACGCGGTGAGGGGGCGCACCGGCGTATGAGCATCAAAGGCAACGACCTACTTTCGCAGATCGAGAATGCAGGCGATGTGCAAACGCTGGCGGTCAAGCTGGGGATGTACATGCGCAACTATGTGAATCCGGCCATCCAGAAGACTGCGCAGAATGCCGCCGTCTCAACTACTTCGCAGGTGAGCGCGCCGGCCGCGCCGGAGTCCATCTCGGTGAGCACGTCCGGCGAACTGATGCAGGTTGTGGTGAACCACACCGCTCCGGTTCAAAAGGGCGTGCGCTACATCACGCACATTGCCACCAATCCGCAGTTCACCAACGCAATTGTGATCGATCACGGGGCGTCCCGCTGCCCGCCGCACATCAACCTGCCGACAAAGGACGCCAGCGGGGCCGCGCACAGCTATTACGTGGCGACGGTGGCGCAGTACCCAGGATCGCAACCCTCGAAGCCGACTTACTACGGCGGCTCAGAACCTGTGGCGGTGACAATGGGCGGAACGACGCAGATGGACATTCAGCCCGGCACCGGCAGCGGGACGGCGGTCAACGGCGGCCAGGCGCTCGTCGGCCTTGGGAAAAGTCAAGTGCGATTGGCGCAGACATCCAAGAGGTCGGTTTGATTCGAGATTTCCAGCCCGGAGACGCCCCTGCGCTAAAAGAATTGCACAAAGCGCAGGGTTTCGACTATGCTTTACCTGACCTATCCAATCCGCTGTTTCTGGTTCGCAAGGTGCGGGAGGTCGATGGGCGGGTGGTAGGCGCGATGTTTCTGCGCATTACCGCCGAGACCTTCCTGGTGACAGCCGGGAGCCCGGTAGAAAAAGGCCGCGCAATTCTCGAATTGCAGCCTGAAGTTCTGCGAGAGGCTTACGAGAAGGGGCTGTCCGAAGTCGTCTGCGTTGTTCCCCCTGAAATCTCCGAGTCCTTCGCGCCGGTGCTTGAACGCATGGGGTGGTCGAAAACCCGCGACTGGCCTATGTATCAGAAGGAGCTTTAATGCGAAGTGCTGTCAATCAGGCGTCAGACGCATATAACCAGGCGAACAACACATCTGCCACGCTGGGCGGCGAAGCTCAGGGCATCGGCGCAAACCTGACGCCATTCCTCACGCAGGAGATGCTGCACCCGCAAGGGATCGGGCAGACAGGCCTATCCGCGGAGACAGGCGCGGCTCTGGCGGGTGCTGGCGGCGCAATGTCGGCATTCAATGGAGAGGCAGCGCAGCGCGCCGGGGCCTCGCGCAATGCGGGCGGCTTCCAGGCGGCGCTCGATGATGCCAGCCGACAGCGCATGAAGGCGGCGGCCGGATCAAGCGAGGGAATCCAGGCGCAGAATGAGAACCTGAAGCAGACGCAGCAGCAGGAAGGCGCGAAGGGATTGCAGGGGATGTACGGAACCGACACGAGCGGGATGCTCGACTCGCAGGGGCAAGAGGCCAACGACATCAACGCGGAGGTAAACGCGGATAAGTCCGGATGGCTACAAAATACGTTGGGGATTGCGAACGCGGCATCGAATATGATTTCGGCTATAAAAAAGGGAAATGGGAATGGGGGCGGGGGTTCTAACTAATGGCAAACACTTCAGTTTGGGCAAAACCCGATCCCGACCTCGCGGCGCTCCGAGCGCAGATGGCTCCCAGTCCTGAGCCCGCGCCTACGGTATGGGCACCGATGGATGACAGAGCTCCGCGCGCGCTTCCTGCACAACCTGCCCCACATGTGATCTGGGCACCCCCGCATACCGCGCAAGATGATGCGATGAACGCGCAGCCGGTCAATATGCCTGATACCGGCGCGAATCTCCACGCCGGGTTGGAAAAAGTGTTTCCGCCCGCGCAACCACAGGTCGCGCTTGACCCGAACCCACAGCATCAGATTGAGGGTCATTTAACCAACCGCTTACAGCAAGAATACGCAAAGGATGCACCATGGAATCCTGACGATCATGGAACAATGGGGAAGATTGGCCACGTATTCAGCAAAATCGGTGGCGGTCTGGCAGATACTTTTCTTCCAGGCGTGGTTCCTGGCACATCCACCTATCGGCATGATACCGAAAACAATATCGCGCACGAACTGAACTCGACTATCGGCGACGAGTCGCAGCAGGCTTTGCAGGGTGCGCAGGCTGGACAGGCTACCGCTAACGCCGCAAACCTCAAATCAGAAACAGAGAATCGCCCATTGCAGCTCGCAGAAACCGCAGGAGAGCAGGGGTTGAAGGTCGGTCCCGATGGAACGCTCATTCCGCAGACAGCGGAAGAGCAGTCGCCTGGGTTCAAAAGCAAGCAACAGCTAGAACAGGCGCAGATTTACGGCCTCAAAAATCCTTGGGCGAAGTTGCCGGATAAGGAACCTCTCACGAATGTTGACGACATTAACGCGGGGATGACAGACCGCTTTCAGGTGCTCCATCCAAATCAGCCACTTCCAAAGGAATATACGCTTGGTCCAAATTCGACAAAGGGAGATTTCGAGCGCATCGACAAACTCTTGACCTCAAGCGAAGGAGCAACGTCAACGCAGCAGCAAAAGGAAATTGCAAACCAGATGCGAGCGCAAACCTATGCGCTGGCACTGCAAAACTCGCAGAATGCTCAGCAGGCGCGCCAGCAGAGTGAAGATGCCAAGAGTATGAAATGGGTCATGGGAACCGACTCTAAAGGAAATACCGTAGCCCTTCCTTTGGGGCAAGCGCAATCGCAAAATTTGCAAAACTTAGCGGAACTCCCTTCAACGGAATTGAAGGACATGTTCAATGCGCGCCATGCTGTGAAACTCGCTACTCAAGTGGGAGACCCAAAGGCTCCGGAGACAATGGGAACTTTGCAATTGATGGACTCTCTCGAAAAAGACGGGAAATTGGGCATAGCGGCAAGCAGGATGAACAAATTTCTGACGCGGGGGTTAGGGTCAGAACCGGGAGATGATCCACGTATTGCGGCGCTGCTCAATAAGGCAGACCTGTTCACAACAGGAATCATGCTGGCGCACTTTGGAGCTTCTGGAGGTCGAAGCCCTCAAATGCTTCAACATTTTGTTGAGATGGCGGATACCGGGAAGATGGATGGTCCAACGCTCAAGGCTGGAACCAAAGCGCTCGTGAACTATATGCAGGATCGGGCGATGATGCCTCAAGGTGGGCAACAGCAGGGCGGCAATGAGCCGCAGGGCGCAACGCAAGAAGTTTGGCTCGGAGGCAAGCTGGCGGGGCATGTGGTCAACGGCGCGTATGTTCCGCTGGGAGGCAAATAGATGCCTGAATCGCAGATAAAAGGGCTTCCCGCTGGCGCAGAGCTTCGCCCGATCTCAGGGCTTCCACCTGGCGCTGAATTGCGCCCTGTTGGGCAGCAAGGCGCTCCTCTGAATGCCTCCACTGATCCAAGTGGACGCACCCCAAGCGGAGAGCCGGCGCCGGGCGATAACCGTAACATGCTCCAGCGCGCATTTGACAACATGGTCACCCCAGACCCTCGGCGCGAAGAATGGCAGAACCCAGTCAAGACTGGCGTTGATCGATTCTCGATGGGCGTGGCGGGGAATGTGCTTCCGCTGATAGCGCACCCGCTCAAGAGTATTGGCGGGGCGGTATCTTCTGTTGGTCATGCCCTCGCCAATAATCCAGGAAATCCCGTGGGCGCGGGATTGGACCTTGTGCGCCCGATGATCGAAAGCGGGGTAGAGAATTACCAGCAGAACGGTCCCGCGAAGGCAATTCCGCAGATGCTCGGTCAGGGCGTTGGGATGTGGGCCACTGGAGAATTAGGAGGGGCTGCGTCAAGGGCTGTTCTGCCAAAGGTGGCGCAAGCGGGTGGCGCAATTCGGGACGCCGCAATAGGCGACCCAAACGTTGCCGCAGTACGGGCGGCGGGGATGCCCAAGAAAAACGCACTCGGCTTCAAAGCTGATGTGCAGGCGGCGAGGCCCTACCTTGCCGGTTCTCAATCCGTGGAGGATGTGCAAAAAACGGCTGGTATTGGTGGCACAGCCCGCGATGAGATTTACAAGCCCATCAGCGATTTCTTGGCAGAGAATGGCGACCGCGTGGTGCAAGGTCCAGATGGCCCTACAACCCTTCGCGATTTGGAGGGCGAGCGCGGGCAAGTCTCTGCGCAGTTACGCCAATTGAGGGCGGGCGGCCCTGAAGGAATCGCCCTTGCTACACAGAAGGGGCTCAACCAGGCCGATTTGATGGCGCGGCAATCCGCCATTGAAGGCGCGATGGACCCGCACCTTATGGGCGCTGGAATCGACTCGCCGCTCATCCGCCAGACATACGGGCAAGTTGCGCGGGTCGGAGATCAATTCGCGGGCCGTTGGACGCCCGCAGAGAAGCCGACTCCTTACGGATTCGGTCGCCTTATGAATGTTGACCCTCTCAAGCCGCGCACATGGCTTGGACAGCCCGCGCAAGGCGTCCGCGATCTGATCGCAGGCCGCCCGCTATGGAGCGGAAACGCTGGGGATGTTGGTGTGGGGGAGGCATTTCGGACAGGTGGACCGAAGCCGGACTTTCGCGCTCCCGCCTCGGCGATACCGCGCTTTGAATATCCTCCGCGCCAACTTGAAGCGAATGTTCCGGGAAACGCTGGTTATGGGGATATCGACGCGGGCAGTATGGCTGGGATTCCGCACCCTGGGCCGCAGATTACGCCGCCACCATTGCAGAGGTTTGCGCTTCCAGAAATCACTACGCCGGGAAAAGTGCAGCCTATGGTAAAGTACGCAACACCTTACATTGAGCCGTTCGATCCACATCTAAAGCCGGTAGATTTGGAAGAATACCGGAACATGTTCAAAAAGAAGGAGCAATAACCATGCCCGCATCAGGGAAAATTGAGAATCGCAAATTCCCCGAACGCCTCTTTGGCGGCGGCATCGTAAGCCCGTGCCGCGTCTATTGCGGACTTATGGCGAGAATGGTGGATCTTCTTGCGGTTTTGTTTAAGCTGAGCTTCCCATTTGTTTTTGCTTTTGCACCACGAAACACCGCGAAATCCGCTCGTGTTTGCATAGCTGATACGATTCTCTGCGCTTTGAGATGGGTTTGCGGTACGAAGATTGCCGCGACGATTATCCAAAGTATCACCGTTTTTATGATCGCCATACTTCCCGTCTCCAGGCGTCAGTCCAAGGATTTGGCGGTGCATGTAAACTCGCTGCCTTATTCCGTTGACCACAATAGACCGAGCCGCATAGAACGCGCCGCTATTACTCCTCCATGCAAACCACTTCCAAGCAGAAAGAGCGCTAAGGTCATACTCATCAACGAATGCTATTTGACCCCGCGTAAGTTCAATCGCAAAATCTTGATGTTGTTCCACTGGTACACCCCTCTATATGAAGGTACCACCCGACAGGAGAAGACGCTATGCCTCAGTATGTGAATTCAGCTTTTCAACCGCCTCAATTGCTTCAAAAAGGAATACCTGCTTACCTCTTCGGCGCGTTCTCGCAGCAGCGTGGAAACACCCTGCTAGGCCTCTCGACCGACGCCATTGCGACCAACGTAGCGACGGTGACCGCGCAGCTTGTCAATGGACCACTGCCGAACATCGGGG
>Ga0302265_1002157_pt1 | contig 10860 bp, 15 predicted proteins | sample III_Bog_E1_1_FD_194556 | JGI IMG/M metagenome (GOLD analysis project Ga0302265, IMG submission 194556) | Peat permafrost microbial communities from Stordalen Mire near Abisko, Sweden - III_Bog_E1_1 | ecosystem: Environmental > Terrestrial > Soil > Wetlands > Peat | place: Sweden: Abisko...
ATTGTTGTATTTTCTTTTGACATGTGTGTTAGTTTGAAGTTTGAAGAGTATGAAGTTTGAAGTTTGAAAAGTTACACGTTCCGTGTTCAATGTTCCGCGTTCCGTGTTCTGCGTTTACATAAACCTCAAAGCGTACGAAGTATTTTGAGCGTTTTATTGTGATATCTGTTTAAACCTCAAAGTTTACGAAGTATTTAGAGCGTTTAATTATACAACTGATATTAATGCATTATTTTGTAAATCAGTTCTTTCATTAAATCACCTTCGTCAGTACCCGGATTGTCAATTCCTTTATAACGGGCATCAGTTTCGCGGATAAAAGAAATAATATTCATTGTTTTCCAGGCCCCGTAAACCTGGGAAGCTTTCTGGTAATCTTTTACAAAATAGGGATTTATCTTTAATTCAGAGGCAACAACACTTTGACTTTTATCCGGTAAATAATGGTATAACATCAATTCGCTGAAAAACTTGAACAATTGTGCCAGAATCAACACCATTGGATTTGCCTTTTTATTCTCAGAAAAATAATGAATTATCTGGTTGGCTTTCATAACATTCATACTAATAAGTGCTCCCTGCAATTCAAAAACATTAAAGTCTTTACTGATACCAATATTTTTTTCAACCAGTTCAGGTGTTATGCATTTCATATCTGCCGGTTTGGTAATCACTAATTTTTCCAGCTCATGAACAAGTTTACTCATATCAGTACCCAAAAAATCGGATAACATGGCTGCAGCTTTATCATCTATGGCAACATTCTTTGACTTACAATACTTTGTAATCCAAGCTCCAACCTCATAATCCCTTAATTTGGAAGATTCATATATGACTGCAACATTCTTAAGTTCCAACACCCATTTTTTTCGTTTATCGGGTGTCCCGTATTTATAACAGAAAACTAATATTGTTGATTTCAATGGTTTTGAAAGATAGTGAACCAGATTATCCCAGTCTTTAATTAACTGAGCCTCCTTCACGATCAACACCTGATGACTCCCCATCATCGGATACCGTTTGGCTGCATTTATAACTGTATTAATATCAACATCTTTACCATATAAAATGGTCTGGTCAAATTCTTTTTCAGTTTCGTCTAATACATTATTTTGAATAAAATCAGACAACTGATCAATATAATAAGGTTCTTCTCCCATTAGAAAATAAACAGGATTGTACACTTTTTTCCGAAGATCTGTCAGAATTTGCTCATATGATGTCTCTTGTTTTGCCACGTTCAGATTTTTTTATTTGTAACTGTTCTTACTTTATAAGTTATTAAAAACCATTAAAGCATATTTTACTTACTACTTACTAATTACTACTTTACTTACCTCTTGCTTCTTATAGAGCTTGCGATATTCTCATCTATCGGGATCACTCCATCATCTCATTATCACATCACCTTGCTTTTTTCACATTACCGCCCCAAGCCCAAAGGGGATGTAAAGATCGGTATCAGAAGATATTTATAAGCTACAGTCACTATTACATGATAGCCCTCTTAACATCCCCTTTAGGGGCTTGGGGCTCTTACCTCTTACCTCTTACCTCTTACTTCTTACTCCTTACCTCTTACTCCTTACCTCTTACTTCTTACCTCTTGCCTCTTACCTCATTCCTCATTCATACCGTAAGTGTTTGACTGTCCGGCTATTGTTTATTAACGAAGAAAGTGATTTCACACCGATTTTTATATGCTCTTCAACAAAACTTGTTGTCACTTTCAGGTCGCTTTGTTCTGTTTTTATTCCTTCTTCATGCAAAGGCATATCCGAGACCAGAAGCAACGCTCCAATCGGAATACTATTATAAAAACCGGCAGAAAAGAGTGTTGCCGTTTCCATATCGATTGCAATTGCCCTGGTTGAACGAAGATATTCCTTAAATTTTTCATCATGTTCCCACACTCTTCTGTTTGTTGTATAAACTGTCCCAGTCCAGTAATCTTTACCAAAATCACGTATGTTGGACGAAACGGCCCTTTGAAGCATGAAAGCAGGTAAGGAAGGTATTTCAGGTGGAAAATAATCATTGGATGTACCTTCGCCCCGGATTGCTGCACTGGGTAAAATATAATCGCCTAATTTGTTTTTATCTTTCAATCCTCCGCATTTCCCTAAAAATAATACAGCCTGGGGATGAATGGCCGACAAAATATCCATGATCATAGCCGCATTCGGACTACCCATTCCGAAATTAATTATAGTAATTCCGTTTGCAGAAGCATTTGGCATGTTTCCATCACGTCCCACAACAGGTACATTATACCATTCGGCAAATAGTTCTACATAATTATTGAAATTAGTAAGTAATATGTGATCTGTGAATTCATCCAATGGACGTTTTGTATAACGTGGCAGCCAGTTTTCTACAATTTCTTTTTTTGTTTTCATTTAGTTCAATATTAAATATTGTTTTTGTAACTTCGCCATCAATTCTTTAATGCAGAAGAACTATACCCCAGTTTGTGAAAACAAAAATACTAAAAAATGTTCCAATTAAATCTTCCGGAGTATAATTTTAGAATAAAAAAGCAAGACGAAAAGGTACTCATTTTCGATTCACAACGTAAAAGATACGTTTCACTTACTCCCGAAGAGTGGGTTCGCCAACATTTTATTCGTTTTTTGATAGAGGTAAAAGGGTATCCTGCAGCTTATCTGGCTGTTGAAAAACAATTAAGTCTGAATGGAATGAAAAAAAGGTGTGATGTTGTTTTATATAATGATCATGCCATCCCCATCCTGATTATTGAACTTAAAGCTCCGACAATCCCCATCACTCAGATTACTTTTGATCAGGTCGCTGTATACAATGCCAAATTAAAAGTAGATTATTTTATGATAAGTAATGGAATTGAACATTATTGCTGCAAAGTTGATATTGTAAATTCACGTTATGAGTTTTTTAATGAAATCCCTGACTATTCAAAACTAATCTTGCCTGTAAAAATATAAATTGATATAAACGTCTGTCTATCATTATTTAATATCTGCAATACAGTGTATGGATTGAATAATACAATCATTTTATCAGTTTCTCCCTATGTTAATTCTCATCATTTCTTTCTCTTTAGTATATTTAAATTTATTTTATTGAATTTCAGCAATATAGACCTCATTTTAGATCTTTCTTAAAGTTAAATAATAGCCTAAAGAATAATATTTAACTGCAAAGATGTCATTTATATGTTTTAAAACATGTATTTTTGCATCGTCATATAAATCAATTTTGATATAACAATCATCTGATACAAAGAATACCCCTTAAAAAGTCACCGGGAATTCTTTGTTTTTTTTTGTTTTTAAGGGAATTAGAATTGTGATATAAAATTTTAAAGTTATGAAAAAGATTCTTGTTTTAGTTATGGTTGCTTTTGCCACCAGTGTGTTTGCCGTCAATCCTACAAATTATAAAGCGATTTACAAATTAAATAATGAAAAGACATTTAATACGTTGGTTCGTTATTTAAATGTGAGCGATACTCAGGTTGACCAATTAAAAAATATGTTTCAGTTAAGTGAAAACAAAATGAGAGTAGCCCTGAAATCCGGGAATGAAGAGGCAGCTGATAATGTTTTGCTTTACAATGCCGGGAATGCGAAATATATTTTGACTTACAATCAGTACAAAAAATATCTGACTGTTCTGAATTTAACAATTAACAATGTAAATGATGATTTTCTGACTCAGAATTAAGATTTCAGAAGTTTCTAAAAATAAAGGTGCCCATTCGTTGAGCACCTTTTTTATTGTTGGTTAATTGGTTGTTTGAAGTTTGAAAAGTTTGAAGAGTTTGAAGTTTGAAGTTTGAAGCTTGAAAGGTACCGTGTTCCGTGTTTCTGGTTGATGATTTGTTTGATTCCATTGGTTGATTGGTTAATTGATTGATTTGTTAATCGGTTAATTGGTTAATTTAAATGTAAACAACTTTTAAAACCGAACAATGGTAATTAGTAAATGATAAAATGGTAAATAATTTTTGTGTATTGTTAAATCTTATCATATAAAACATTATTTAACTCATAAAATGCCATTTATATGTTTTAAAACATGTATTTTTGCATCGTCATTTAAATCAATATTTATATGACGATAATCTGATACAAAGAATACCCGTTAAAAAATCACCGGGGAATTCTTTGTTTTTTGTTTTAAAGGTATTATTAATTGTGTTTTAAATTTTTAAAAATATGAAAAAGGTTTTAGTTTTACTTATGGTTGCTTTTGCAACAAGTGCATTTGCCGTCAATCCATCTAATTACAAAGTAGTTTACAAATTAAATAATGAAACTACATTTAAAGCATTAGCACGTTATTTGGATGTGAATGATTCTCAGGCAGACCAATTAAAGGATGTGTTTAAAGTAACGGAAAACGAAATGAAAACAGCTTTGAATTCAAATAATATGATAATTGCTGATAATGTTTTGTTATACAATGTAAAGAATACTAAATATATTTTGTCTGATGATCAGTACAAAAAATATTTAATGGTTCTGAATATGTCATTTAACAATGATAATGAAGAACTCTTGACTCAGAAATAAAGATTCCAGAAATAATCATTTAAAGGGAGGGTGTTCAAACGAATTGAACACCCTTTTTTATTTACAATTTATTCATTTACAATTTACAAATGGTCGGTTTCAACTGTATTTGCATTCAATCAACCAACGGAACGAAGTGACGTTCCGTTTAAAGGATTACCAATATCATCAACCCGAAACACGGAACACGGAACAATTAACACGGAACAAATTAACCAAATAACCAATCAACCAATCAACTAATACCTGTCATATCAAAATCAGTTTTACATGCTTTTATCATCAAAATCACATATAGTTCTTATTTACAATAGCATAACCAACTATATCCATTTACAATAACGTTAAATCTTATCATTATAAACAATGTTTAACACATTATATGCTGTTTATATGTTGTAAAACATGTATTTTTGCATCGTCATATAAATCAATTTTGATATGACAAATCTGATACAAGGAATACCCGCAAAAAGTCACAGGGAATTCTTTGTATTTTTAATTTACTAAATTATTAATTGTGTTTTTTAAATTTTAAAGTTATGAAAAAGGTATTAGTTTTAGTTATGGTTGTTTTTGCAACAAGCGTGTTTGCCATTAATCCAACAAATTACAAAGCTGTTTACAAATTAAATAATGAAACTACATTTAATTCATTGGTTCGTTATTTAAATGCAGATGAAACGCAGGCAGACCAATTGAAATATGTATTTGAACTGACAGAAAACAAAATGAAATCGGCTTTGAAATCCGAGAATGAAGCAGCAGCTGATAAAGTTTTGCTGTTCAATGTAGGCAATGCAAAATATATTTTGTCTGAAAGTCAGTACAAAAAATATTTAGCAGTTCTGAACTTATCAGTGAACAATGAAAATAATGAATTATTAACTGAAAAATAAAGAATAGAAAATTTATCATTTAAACTAAGGGTGCCCATTTATTGGAGCACCCTTTTTTATTTACAATTTATTCATTTACAATTTACAATTGGTCGGTTTCAAAAGTATTTGCATTCAATCAGCCAACAGAACGAAGTGAAGTTCCGTTTAAAGAATTACCAATATCATCAACCCGAAACACGGAACACGGAACACTTAACACGGAACAAATTAACCAAATAACCAATCAACCAATCAACTAATACCTGTTATATAAAAATCAGTTTTACATGCTTTTATCATCAAAATCACATATAGTTCTTATTTACAATAGCATAACCAACTATATCCATTTACAGTAACGTTAAATCTTATCATTATAAACAATGTTTAACACATTATATGCTGTTTATATGTTGTAAAACATGTATTTTTGCATCGTCATATAAATCAATTTTAATATGACAAATCTGATACAAGGAATACCCGCAAAAAGTCACAGGGAATTCTTTGTATTTTTAATTTACTAAATTATTAATTGTGTTTTTTAAATTTTAAAAAATGAAAAAGGTATTAGTTTTAGTTATGGTTGTTTTTGCAACAAGCGCGTTTGCCATTAATCCAACAAATTACAAAGCTGTTTACAAATTAAATAATGAAACTACATTTAATTCATTGGTTCGTTATTTAAATGTAGATGATACACAGGCAGACCAATTGAAATATGTATTTGAACTGACAGAAAACAAAATGAAATCGGCTTTGAAATCCGAGAATGAAGCAGCAGCTGATAAAGTTTTGCTGTTCAATGTAGGTAATGCAAAAAATATTTTGTCTGATAGTCAGTACAAAAAATATTTAGCTGTTCTGAACTTATCAGTGAACAATGAAAGTGAAGAATTATTAAGCCAAAAATAAGAAATAAGATATTAATCATTTAAAATGAAATTGTGTTTTTAAAATTTTTAAAGGTATGAAAAAGGTATTAGTTTTAGTTATGGTTGTTTTTGCTACAAGCGCATTTGCTATTAATCCAACAAATTACAAAGCTGTTTACAAATTAAATAATGAAACTACATTTAATTCATTGGTTCGTTATTTAAATGCAGATGATACGCAGGCAGACCAATTGAAATATGTATTTGAACTGACAGAAAACAAAATGAAATCAGCTTTGAAATCAGATAATGAAGCTGCTGCTGATAAAGTTCTTCTGTTCAATGTAGGCAATGCAAAATCTATTTTGTCTGATACTCAGTACAAAAAATATTTAGCTGTTCTGAACTTATCAGTCAACAATGAAAGTCAGGAATTATTGACTCAAAAATAAGGTTTTGAAAAAAATCAACATTAAAAATTAAGGGTGCCCTGTTTGTTGGAGCACCCTTTTTTTTTCTTTTATTTCAACATTTCTTTGTTAAGTTTCCTGTTGATTCTGGCAATGACATTCGTGCTGTTTAATTCACGGATTGCATCTTTTGCAATCCAGCGGGAAGATTTAGAATCCTGTAGCAATAAATGTTCGCAGGTTTCAATAGCTTTTAATCTTAATAGTTCGTTTCGTTTGCCAATCTGACGGATAGCCCAGTTCACTGCTTTTCGAACAAAATTCCGGTCATCCAATGCTTCCCGTTCTATTAATTCAAAAAAATGATAAAACAGTTCATTGTCAACATTTTTATGGTGTAAAGCCTGTTCGCACATTAATACAAAAGCTGTCCGTTTAACATATTCCTCAGGGCGGGATGAATACTCATCTATTTTTTGAAGTGAAAACTTCGTTTGGCCTAATAAACTGCAACTTTGATCACAAATATCCCACGAATCAAAATCTGCCACCCAGGAATCAATCTGTTTTTCTGAAATAGTTTTTGGATTCTCAATTATGACGGCAAGCAAACGGGCCTCGTGAATATCAGTTTTCCAGAGTTCTAACCCTAATTCATGGTTTATTCCGGTTTTTTTAGCAATTTGTCTTATAAGTGGAACTTTTACTCCAAGTGCTTTTGAATTATCTATTCCAAAATGGCTCATCTTGTTCAAATGATCCGGAGTTGACAAAGCCTTTAATTCCGAAAGGATCTTTTCTACAGTCATAAATGTAAAATTTGAATAGTATGAACCGATAGATTATTATATACTACGAATAAATTAATCTGACATAAAAATTTGCAAAACATTAATCTAGTGTATATTCTGTCTTAGTTCCTGGTTCCTGGCTCCTGGTTCTATATTAATAAAATCAAATTTCTTCTAACGCACCAATAATATCATTCACCGACAGGTAATGATGACGATCCAGGTAATCATTAATTCCATCAATCACTTTGATCGTAACGGTCGGATCAATAAAATTAGCTGTCCCGATTTGAATTGCCGAAGCGCCGGCCAGCATAAATTCAATGGCATCGGAAGCAGTCATTATTCCGCCCAGACCGATTACAGGTATTTTTACAGCCCGGGCCACTTCCCAAACCATTCGTAAAGCAATCGGTTTAACAGCGGGACCTGACAGACCACCGGTTATAGTTGATAAAACAGGTTTCCTTTTTTCCGAATCGATGGCCATTCCCAACAAGGTATTGATCAACGACACCGAATCGGCACCTTCGCCTTCTACAGCCAGTGCAATCTCCGAAATATCAGTTACATTCGGCGAAAGTTTTACGATTAATTCTTTTTTATAGGCCCTTCGCACTGCTCTAACTACTTGAGCAGCAGATAAACAGTTGGTTCCAAAAGCCATTCCACCTTCTTTTACGTTCGGGCAGGAGATATTTAACTCTATAGCTGGTATATTTTCGAGTGAATTCAGCTTTTCAGCCGTCTCTACATACTCTTCAACAGTCGATCCGGATACATTCACAATTATATTTGTATCAATGTCCTTCACAGTTGGATAGATGTTGCTTATAAAGTAATCAACACCCTTATTTTGCAGTCCCACAGCGTTTAACATGCCTGAACTGGTTTCTGCCATACGTGGATAAGGGTTACCCTGACGTGCGCGAATAGTGGTACCTTTCACAATTATACCACCTATTCTTGATAGATCCAGGAAGTCTGAATACTCTGATCCATAACCGAATGTACCGGAGGCTGTCATCACCGGGTTTTTCAGTTGTAATTTGCCAATATTGATGTTTAAATTTGCCATTTCAGCTTTGTAATATTAAAAACAGGTCCTTCCGTACATACACACACATGTCCTTCGGTTGTGTCGGTGACACAGCATAAGCATGCGCCGATTCCGCAAGCCATGGTATTTTCAAGTGACACTTCGCAGTTTGCCTTTGTCTTAAGGGCATGACGTGCTACTGCCTTCATCATGGGTGTTGGTCCGCAGGTATAAAAATAATCGAAATTTGAGTTGTTTAAAACAGAATGTTGCGTAACAAATCCTTGTTCACCATGTGAACCATCTTCGGTAGTAGTAAATACATTCCCGAATCGTTCATATTCACAAAGTTCTATTAAGTCGTCTTTCGTCCGGGCACCAAGAAGGAAATTTACATGAAAACCATTCTTTTTGAGATTTGCTCCTAAATAAAGCAGGGGAGCAACACCACAACCACCACCTACTAACAGGATCCTGGCTTCTTTATTCATTGGTTCATTAAAGCTGTTTCCAAGGGGGAAAAGAATATTCAACCTTTCACCTGCTGTCATAGTTGCAAGCCTTTTGGTTCCATCACCTTTGATTTGAATCAATAACCAGAGTTCATTTAGTTCATAATCAACATAATGAATGGATATGGGCCTTCTTAAAAATGTAGTTGGCGATCCGTCTACACGTACTTCGGCAAATTGACCGGGAAAAATTTCAGGTATTTTTTCTTTTGAGGTAAGAATCAGAAGATTATATTGATCACTTAATATCTTATTTTCTTTAAGTATCAAATCAAGCATGTATTTCTTCATCGATAGTAACATTTTATGTTTCAATGTATTGTACATATTGAAACGGGTATTGAAATACAGAGTTTATTGTGTGCAAAATTACAAAATAATCCCGATTCATACAAGAGTATGGATTGTAAAGGTTAAACTCTTTAAATCGCCTTATACACACTTTAAAACATGCCATAACAGACTGTTTAAGTAAACGCGGAAAGCTTATGAAGCAAGAACCAAGAACCAAGACAAAAGACAAAAGACAAAATAACACTGAACCCGTAACACGAAACACGGAACCCGGAACGCGGAACGCAGAACACGGAACGCAGAACACGGAACACGGAACACGGAACACGGAACACGTAACGCGTTTATGACATAAATTCCTGAAAAGTATTATCGGTATAATAAACAATTATTTTACGAACTGATTTTAGAGTGGGTTCAATCCGGGGTATAAATGGAACCTGAGCTGTTTCTGCAGGTGCCTGAACAGGTATTTCCTGAGCAGGCATAGTTTTTTGCTGGATGACTGCAGCGGCCGGTATGTTTTTTTCAACAGTTTTTGAGTCTGAACTGCTTGATTTTGTGACGTTTTCGTCTAATGTATCGAAGAGTGTAAGCGTCTGAGGTTGCTTTTCTGCACGATACATTGATCCAATGCCTAAAATAAGCCAATCTGAGCTCACTGTGCGGAACCGGTTTAGAATTTTTTTAAGTACTTCCAGACTCGGATTATTTCTGCCATTCAAAATATGGGAGAGCGTAGAACCTTGTATGCCTATTTCGGCGGCAAACACTGCTGAATTCATTTCTTCCTTCAACATGATTTTTTCAATTCTTTCTTTTTCATCCATAATACACGGTATTTATGTGAAGTGTACATTTCTATTTACTTCACAAAGATATGTGAATCAATTCACATATGCAAATCAATTACATATGTGAATACATACATTTGTACATTTACATATGTAATAAAGACCCGCTTATTTAAATTACAGCGGTATTAATGATTAAATCCTTATAATAAAGCACCTGTAAACTGTATTTAAACGAATACATTACTTAAAGCCATATAATAGATATATTAAGCTATAAATGCTGAATATCATATATATAAATAATATTTTGTATTATATGATGTTGAAAATGGCCAATATAGTATGGATGTAAATATATACTTATATCTTTAAATCAACTATTTTACTTATTTATCTGACTATAAAATATATATCGGCACATAAACTACTCATAAAAGGTGGTTTACAAATAGATATTGTACATTGTGAACTAATGTACTTTTGTAAATATATCACGTTTACTTCTGTAAATTTAAGGTAGATTTATTTATTGTACTTTTGTAATACAGGTAAATATATTTGTGAATTCATTCAAATATTACATTTGTAAACTAAACTATTTGTAAAGAATCAGTACTTAAACTTTTAATTTTGATTTTCACAAATGGTAAAAAGATTGTACTATAGATTAGATTTAAAAAGTAAGCCTTTTGTGGATTATACAGA
>Ga0302265_1002158_pt1 | contig 10854 bp, 12 predicted proteins | sample III_Bog_E1_1_FD_194556 | JGI IMG/M metagenome (GOLD analysis project Ga0302265, IMG submission 194556) | Peat permafrost microbial communities from Stordalen Mire near Abisko, Sweden - III_Bog_E1_1 | ecosystem: Environmental > Terrestrial > Soil > Wetlands > Peat | place: Sweden: Abisko...
ATTAAGAAGCTCGTCCCTTCTCGTTGTCCAGGGGACATAATCTAAATCAAATTATAACAGAATTTCGTTTTGAGTTCAATATGAAACTTTTTTAAATTTCGATTAAATCCGTCAAGCCCGACTCATTAAATTATACTGAAACAAATATTAAATCGCTATGCAAAGTCTGTTTTCATCTTGCAGATCATTAAAAATGAAGAAAACCGTAATTTTATTATATTGCATGACCTTTGAAAGTTAAAGAACCATTTTCTAATAAAATATTAAGCTTTTGGAACTTTTTAGCAGATAAGACTTCTCAGAATGTTGATTTGGCATAATTATTGATTAAAATAATAGAATGTAAACTCTAAAATATATTTAATGGGAGAATATTAAAATTATAAAGTACGATATTTTATATTTTTTACCCAAGTTCTATTCATAGACTTTTTCTATATTTAATCGATTGATATTGCTATACTGCTAACTGAATTCACATATTTAATGAAAATCACTAATTCATAGAAAAAGAACGATCTTTATTTTATATGCTACTCCCACTATTACGCTCAATTATAAGTGATTAAAAGATATTTTTCACTTTTTCCTCATTAAATTATCCTCATTTATATCTCATAAACATAAACGAATAATCAAATACAACAAATAATTCAATTGAACTGCAATCATGATTAACAAACCATTTTAAGAAAATAATAATACCAACAATATTCTTATTTTGTTCCAAACTAAATTATTAAGCTCATTAGTATTCAATTAATATTAACAATTACCAATCTCTAAGAACACAAACCAATCAATCAACTTCCTCCATCTTGTTTGAGCTTTATGGAACTGCAGCCTCGGGAGCTTTTTAGAGGGAAGGGAGTTCTTCTTCGATCTTATCGTCATCAATAGACAGACCCAGCTTAATCATACGATGAATTCTAGTCGCAAATGAGGAGGGTTCATCGAGAGAAAATCCTGAGGCAAGGAGAGCTGTATCGAACAAAAGCCAAATAAGGTCTCTAACTGTCTTATCACTTCTGTCTTGATCAGACTTCTTCTTGAGTTAGATAACGATGGGATGTTCTGGATTGATCTCCATGGTCTTCTTAGATACCATGTAATTGGACATTGACGAATCTCTAAATGAAAAAATATTTACCTCAAAGCTTGAGCTTTCATGATACGTTCCATGTTGGCAGACCATCCATATTAGCCAGTCACCAAGGCGCAAGGTGATTCACTGAGTCTTTGGCCGACCTGAACTTTCTCCACTTTATCTCCAAGCACTTCTTTGCAGAGCTTGCAAAGACCTTCAAAAGAAGCTTTTTGTTCTTCAAGTTTCTTTTTCTCATCCTCACTGTTTTCAAAATCAAGTCCGTCCTTGGAAGCATTTTTCAGTTTATGACCATCAAAGTCCTTAAGTTGTTGGGTAACATACTCGTCGATGGGGTCAACCATGTAGATAACTTCAAGATCTCTTTTCTTGAGTGCCTCAACAAAGGGTGAAGCAGCAGCTGCGGCTCTTGACTCAGCAGTGATAATATAGATGTCCTTTTGACCCTCCTTCATTCTAGCAACATATTCCTTGAGGCTGATCATATCCTCTCCAGATTTAGAAGTGTGGTATCTGAGGAATTCTGAAAGTTTTGCTCGATTGGTGTTGTCCTCGTGAATGCCAAGCTTGATGTTCTTGCTGAACTGTTCATAGAATTTTTTGAAATCTTCAGCATTCTCACTAATTTCTTGGAAGAGTTCAATGCACTTCTTGGTGATGTTTTTCTTAATCACCTTGAGAATTTTGTTGTGCTGGAGATACTCTCGAGAAATGTTGAGAGGGAGATCCTCTGAATCAACAACACCTCTAATGAATCCAAGGTATTCAGGGATAAGATCTTCGCAATCATCCATAATGAATACTCTTCGGACATAGAGCTTAATATTGTTTTTCTTCTTCTTAGTCTCAAACATATCGAATGGAGCTCTCTTAGGTACGAAGATGATGGATTTGAATTAGAGGCCTCCTTCAACTGAGAACTGCTTAACAGCGAGATGATCCTACCAGTCATTGGTGAGACTTTTGTAGAATGCGGCGTAATCTTCTTTGGAAACATCTTCTGCCTTTTTCATCCAGATGGGCTTGGTCTTGTTGAGTTCTTCCAATTCAGTTGAGACTTCTTTAATTTTCTTCTTTTTCTTTTCGCCCTTGTCCTCCTTAATTTCAACATCTTCTCCTTCCTTCTTCTCCTCTTCCTCATCGTCGGAAATTTCTTTCTCAGTTGTCTTTTCAACTTGCAGATAAATAGGGAATGAAATAAATTCAGAGTGCTTTTTCACAAGATCCTTAAGTTTTCTCTCTTCAAGGAATTAGACATTATCAGATTTGATTGAAAGGATTACCTTGGATCCTCGAGTAATTCTGGGTCCGTCGTCTTCAACCACAGAGAATGTTCCTCCAGCAGTTGATTCCCATTTCCACTGGTGGTCATCTTCAGCAGATTTGGAAATTACTGTGACCTTATCAGCAACAAGGAAAGCAGAGTAAAAGCCAACACCGAACTGTCCGATCATAGAAATATCAGCACCTTGAGTTAAAGCTTCCATAAAAGCTTTAGTTCCTGACTTAGCAATAGTTCCGAGATTAGTAATGAGCTCTTGCTTGGTCATGCCGATGCCTGTATCTCTAATAATAAGAGTGTTAGTTGCTTTTTCTGGAATGATTTCTATCTTGAAGCTGGGCTCATCTTTAACAATATCGGGGTCTGTCAATGATTTGTATCTAATCTTGTCGAGGGCATCAGAAGCATTGGAGATGAGTTCTCTGAGGAAGATCTCTTTGTTGGTGTAAAAAGTGTTGATGATGAGGCCCATCAACTGCTGAATATCAGCATTGAAGGCAAAGTGTTCCGTTTGTTGGGTCTAGGCCATTTAGGTTTTATATATCATAAATGAAGTTGAAGTCACAACTTATACAGCCATTTTATTCTAGAACAGTCCATGGATTTCGGTAGTTGCAAATCGCCTCTAGAGGGTAATGGAAAAGAAAAAACACGTCTGAGTAACTTATAACTGTCTTTTATGACAAAGAGACCATTTCCTGAATTATGAAAAAAATTAAAATTGGAATTAACATTATAAAACAAATAGAAATTAAATAATCATGATTAATTTGTCGATAGAGTAGTTTTCAGTTAATGCATCTTAATTTGAGGCTGAGCTATAAACTAGCAAGCCACCTATAGATTGGCTTTCCAACAGTCCACCTTGTGCCACTACATCACTTTGTCGGCTTCTTGATTCAATAGGAAGTTCATATATTTCATGGCTGACGGCACATTTGCTAATTTATGCTTGATTACAACATAAATTATGACTAAAAGCTTATCTTCCTTTGCTACTGTTAGAGATTGGCTAATATTATCTTCTTAAAGTTAAAGTTAGATGCTGTACTAGATTTATCTTTGTAGATTGGTTCGAAATGATTTCAAATTTAATACCATTTAAGCTAAAGTTAATGCCTTAGTGAAAGACTATATAGATTTTGCTGTTTCTTCAAAGAGGTTTCCTTTTTTAGTAATATCCAAGATATTTGGATTAATTTCTAAGTTTTAAAAGTTATAATTTTATGGGAAGAATAATTTTTAGTCAATAAAGTATCGGTGAAGGAATGAATTATAAATATTTGTCCATTCTTTATTTTCAGTAATAATTGAAACAGCCGTTTGCAGGCGTAATTTATTCTCAACAGGATAATTTTTAGAAATAAGGTTCTGAAGACAGTTCGAATAGAGATAGAGACTGACTTTGGTGATGAACAGACAAAAAGAGTTATAAAATGCTTGAATCTGCTCTAAATTAAGTAAGCGTTAAGTTTTAAACCAGTGATTCCAAAGTAAGTGAATTCCTTTCAGTAGGAGACTTTTACTCCACTATATCTTGACTTACTGTTCTATTGAAGTAAAAGTATCGTATTTGAGAGTTGGTTCTAGGTACAGTAACTTATTCAGACGACTTTGAATGTCAGTACGCAATTAACTCCAATCTGACTACACCCATTTCAAGCACAATGCTTCAAAAGATGGAGAAATTAGATGGAATTACTCTTTCAGAACAGTTAGAATCGTCTATCTGAACGTTTGGGGAGTAATGGAAACAGACTGATATTTTTTTTGCTGTTTACGAGGAAAAATCCTGACAGGGGACATATCTAACTCTGGGTTATCAAGACTGTCAAAACGGTACTAAATAAATTTGTGATTAAGTTGGGTATTGGTCTTGTTTCCCTCACTCAACCATAGGTGGCGCATCAATAAACTACAATAATATTCACTATTATGCAAGGCTATCAGTTAAATTTAAAGCACAAACAATATGTTCGACAAATTCTGAAAGGTTCAGCTGCTTTTTCTTGAAGAGTGCGATCAATAATTTCAAAAAATTATCCTCTTTAGTGGATTTGAATTCTACAGTTTCTAAAAGTAGAAATGATATTTTAAGTAGCTTAATGTTTAAATTTTTAAATTTTAGTGCTTCCATCTTATAATTAAAATATAAAATAGCATAACCATATCACGAGTGTCAATCAGTTACAATCCAAGAAAGATCTTCTCATATGAACAATTCTATGCTAATGGGGGCGGCAATTAGTTAATTTTTTTAATAAAATTCTGGTATAACTTCTGAATTTCAACCAATTTGTCAGCATTATCCAGATTGATTATCATTTAATAAACTTTATAAATTAAAAAAGAAGAAGCAAGCGTTATTTCACTGTTGCTTAATTTTCAAGGCGAAAATGTAGTAGTCAATAATTTAAAGTGACTAAATATCTTTTATAACATCATCAGTGCCTATTAATTTGATTTAAACTCATGTTGTTATGTTCCATCCTGAATAATAAGTTTATTTATTTGTACAAGTAATTCGCCTTTTAATGTATATTCACAAACAGCCAGTGCTAAAAGCAGGGTTAGCAGTAATAGATAGTTTAATATCCCAAAATGTCATTTTTGTATGAGAAAAATGCAAAGTTTTTTCCGCTGAAATATATATATATTCAGAACCCAGCCTGCTAAAAACTAAAATAATGTTAGAAAGCAGTCAATAATTGCAGACAAGAAATATCCTAAACTCCTGCCAATTCAATTGCATACGTAAAATAGGTAAAGGAGGTTTCGGACACGTTCTACTTGTTACCAAATCAACCTCTTCCTCTGGCTACTATGCCGTTAAATGCTTGTCAAAAAAGAAAATGATTAAGGACCCTTAACTCAAGAAGAGTCTCATTCAGGAGATAAACACTATGGCCACGTTGGATCATCCAAACATCGTCAAACTCTACAAGACATTTGATGGTACTATTATCTCTATTTAGAGGGTGACTGGTACTTTCTCATGATGGAGTACTGCGACATGGGAAATCTTTACTCAATACAAAGCAAACTTCCCAATAAGGTCTTTTAGCTCGACGAAGCCATTAATATTTTCAACCAGATACTGAAGGGAGTCGAGATTATGCATAGACAAAAAATTGTGCATCGTGACATCAAGCTTGAGAATATCTTCGTGCGCAAAGTAGAGAAGAGCTCTTTGGTTTGCAAAATTGGTGATTTCGGACTTGCCAGATTTGTATAGATCACTGCTAATTCTAATTGTGGAACTCAAAATTATATGGCTCCATAAATATTGGAATAGGTACCCTACAGTCAATAAGTGGATATTTGGTCCTTGGGAGTACTGTTGTTTTATATGCTTTTTGGGGAGTTCCCTTTTAAAGGTATGCTAGTTTCTACTTAGGAATAAATTTACTGAATGACATTAATACCAAATGCCAGGGAGGATTTAAACTGATCAAAAACATAAAAAATAAAAATTATTTCAAGAGTTAAAAAGAGGAAGAGGCGTTTAAAGACATCTTTTAAAAAATGTTTGAGATGATATCAAACAAGAGAATTAACATATCCAATCTCAGGGAGCATCCAGCACTTAATGGGAAAATAGTGGAAGAAGAGTCCACTTCTACGGAAGAAGATTTAGTTAGCGAAAGTGTTTCCGCTATCTAGTGGGAAATTAATCAAATTAAGTTCATACAAAAAATAACATTTGAAATAGAAAATAGAGACTTTCTGTCAGAGTTTTTGTTGGCTGGATTTAAATTCTATGTTAACAAAGTACTACTGTATTTTCTTAACAAGGATCCTATCAGAAAATATCGAAAAAGTAAAGAAGGATAACCAAAATTACTGAAGATATTAAATAATATAGAGGTTGAGTTAGGGGCCAATCTTTAGCGATTATTAAAACAAATTAAAGAAATGAAAGAAAGAAAAGAGAGCATACATAATTTTGAAGAGGGCCTTAATGCCAAGTATCAAGATTTTACTAAATTCAAACTGGGTTATAGAAACATGATCGGCAAGGTATATGAATAGGTCCATCGAAGATATCCATAGAACACACACGAGCGTGCTTCGCTCAAGCTCAAAGTATTTTTGTGTCACATTATAAATCGAGTATTTGTAGGAAATTTGAATGCGAGTCTTTTTCCCCATTTAATCAATTGGATGAAGAAAAAGGGTCTAAAAATGACTAAATGTTATGATTTTCAGCGAATAGAGGAATGGATCAAGGAGGAGTCAATATAAAACCTGTCAAAATCGCAGGAAGTTATCAACACAGCTTTTTATAAATGATTTAAATAAATTAACTTTATCACTCATACATTCTATACTGATTATCACACTCAAACGGATAATTTTAATGATGTGATATTATAAATCAATTGAATGAGATTTTTTTTCATAAATAAACTCTTATAAAATCAATTTAATTGCGGTTCAGTAAAAAAGGAATGATCAAGCACCTGTTTAGCAGTAAACCGTGAATCAGGGTCAATTTGAAGCATACCAGAGAGCATTGACTTTGTTTAGATTGAAGTCTGCAAGAACTCTTTTTAATCAAAATCGATAATGCAGGTTTTTTTTGAAGATATCAATTAATTTATTTTTTTCTCATAAGAGGGCAGTTTGCGGAACAATCTTTATAATGAAATCCTTACATACAGAAAAATATGATACCCAAGGAAAAGATATCGCATTGCTTAGTGTAAGGCTTCTATCTTAGTAGTATTTCTGGGGCCATATATCCATGAGTTCCACAAATTTTTATTGAACAACTTTCTCTGGTAGCTAAACCATAATCAGCTATGATTGGTTGTATATTATAGTTTCTGTCATCACGAATAAGAATATTTTAAAGTTTTAGGTCCCTATGCATAATACCTTCTTGATGTAAGTAAGATACTGACTATGCTAGTCTCTTCATCATCAAGTTGCATTCCTTAACAAGTATAGTTGGAAATTTTTATAAATGTCTAAGTAAATCTCTTGTCTAAAGTTTCATAACCATTAATATTTGATTTTTTGATTAAAAAATTTATAAAAGTTGGCATGTACCTGAATGAGTTAGAGATTTCATAATTGATACTTATTAAAGTATCCGAATCTAAATAATAAAACAACATACATATTTGACTTTTTCACGATTAATACATCTCACTGCAACGATGTCAGAGGAAGTCTTCGAGGAGGATTGAAATACAGCAGCAGAGGAACCGCTTCCAATTTTGGTAATTAAGGAAAAATAATGATCAAAATTAGTCTGATAAATTTTTTAATTTTTCAGGCTCTGAATAAAGATTTCAATGGTTTCCAAATTCATAGATTACATCAGGATGTAATAATTTTCTGGCGAAAAAAATATGAATTTAATCTAAATAAGACCGTTTTAGCTCTTTGTTAAAGTATTTATTTACTTTTTGTATTTCTATTTTGTATTAGAGTGAGGCTTGAAATCCAGAGATAGTTTTGCCATTTTGATTCTATTGAATGACATAATCATTGAAAATATAAAGCCAACAGACAAATTGATTGTTTGGAGATGAGATAAACTTAATTATTCTCTGGAATCGTGGGCAATTAGAAGACAAAAGTTTAAACTGATACCGAATCTTTGATTAAGGAAGATCGGAAGGAAGAGATGTCTTCAAAAAGCACCTTTCATCATCAGCAAACATTGTATTATATTTATATAAAATTATATAATATCTTTTAAAATATATAGAAGAACTCTAATTATATTATAGCTTACAAATGAAATAATGAAAAAATAAAGTAAGATAAGATAAGAAATAAAATTTGTAAATCATGACCATAAATTTGAGTTTAATATCATTTAAGATTGCATTTTATAGCAGATATAACAGTTTTACCAGACTAAAGGTTAACGTCAACATATATTCAAGATAATTATTTTTATATATAATCGTCTGTTATTTTTAATTTGATTACTTATTCCATCTTATATGGTCGTGATTTAATTAAATCATTATCTTTTCACAATACCTTTATCATCTCTAATTTAAAACAACTTAATGTTTTTTTGTTTTAATTTAAATTTGCTTTTAGAATAGATTCGTTAAATTAATTAATCATTAAACTGTTTTATTGGCCGCTAAATAATATAGCTTACCCGCTTTTCCACCAGCCAGATATTTATTGTTTATAGTGCTGGAATCGCAGGTATACAAAGACTCGTTTTAGGGGAGCCTAAACTACACCAACTCTTCATGATCATCAGTTGTAAACATTTTCATTTGATTTCCTCCGGCCGCAATCACAGTGTTTTTGGAATTAGGGCAAAATTGGCACGAATTTAGGAAAATATTGCTGTTCTGAATAAAAAAATAAACACTTTTTGCTTAGGATTCCAAATATAAGTATGCAATATCTAACGAGTACGATAATCCCAAATCTGAAGCTGATCGCTAATGCGACTAGCACCAGTTAGGATCAGATCCTCCCGGAAATCTATAGCGTCCCCTGTGATTCTAGGTCCAACAAGTGTTGATGTGGCTTCACCAACTCTTAAGTCCCATATATTAACCTAAATAAGCACATTAATACGTTTTGATCCCATCCTCCAGTTGCCACGATGGCAGGATTTTATGGTTTGAATTTAAGAGCAAATATCCTATTATTGTGTCCAGTCTTGTTTCTAAGTTCTCCTCTAAGCTCATTTTTAATCTTTTTGCTTTCCTCATCATATATCCTCACAACATTATCACGGCCAGCTGTACCAAATGTACGAGAATCGCTAGAATAATCCAATGCAAATATTTGGTTATCTGACTCAACTCCATGCCAAATTTGCTTGCCTGTCTTAGCCAAAAATTGGAATAGATGTCCATTAGTATTAGCAGCTAAAACTACAGCTCCCACAGACTACAATTTTTATGAGGCTGGCCTCCACCGAATGGCGTTGACAGGAGTATTACCACCCGACTCTTTGTCCTTGAGGTTGGTATTAAACTCTGCGATTTTACTTGACTTGATGAGGTTGTAAATGCGCACAATACCATCACCGCAGCCGCATGCTACCAAAGAGTCTTCATGGCCAAACTTAGCGAGCATGATTTCACTTTTCTCTTTGATAGTTGTTTTTAAAGACAGTTTCTGCTTGGTGCCCTCTTTTTCAATGATTCTATTTTAATCTCTAAATACTCAATATTTCCTTCCTCCTTCTGCATGATATGGATATCAAATTATATATATCAAATGTTTAAATCTGCGTCATTGCTACTGGAAATAAATCTTAATAAAATCAACTATCATTTTACAAGAGGGTCAATAAAACGATAATTGTTATTAATTGAATTTAGAAATATTACACACTTGCAATGGAAAGCGTTGTCGCTAAGGACTATAAAATTTCCAAAAAACTGGGATCAGGAGCCTTCGGATAGGTCTTCATGGCCATTAATGTTAAAAATCACACCGAATATGCTGTAAAACTTGAAAAATCTTCAACAAAAAGTCCCCAGCTTTTTTATGAAGCCAAGATTCTGGGTAGCCTCCAAGCTGATGATCTCTCAGTGGATCACGGTTTTACCAATGTATATTATGTGGGCTCTTAAGGCGAATACAACATTATGGTCATGGACTTATGTGGAAAATCTCTTGAGGATTTATTTAACTCTACAGGTAAAAAATTTGATCTCAAGACCACTCTAATGATTGGTCACCAAATGCTGGAGCGTATTTAACACGTGCACAATAAATTGTTTATCCATCGTGATATGAAACCAGATAATTTTGTCGTGGGGTATGGTAAAAAAGCGAACAAAGTTTATATGATTGATTTTGGATTAGCCAAAAGATTCTTGCTCAAGGATGGCAATCATATTCCATATAAAGATAATAAAAATCTAACGGGAACAGCCAGATTCGCGTCGCTTAATACTCACTTAGGAATTTAACAAGGGAGGAGAGATGATCTCGAGGGAATAGCTAACGTCTTACTTTATTTAGTAAAGGGGTCTTTGCCGTGGATGAATCTTAAAGCCAATAATAAAAAGGAAAAATACGAAAAGATAATGGAAAAGAAGTTGTCTATTCCCATTTAAAAGCTATGTGATAACTTGACGGATGAGTTCAAACAATTACTAATTTATAGTCGAACACTGGAGTTTGAGGAGAAACCCGACTATCAATACTTAAAAGATCTATTTAAGAATGCTATGAAAAGAGAAGGCTACGACTTTGACTTCAACTACTGCTGGAATAACTGGAGCACAAACCGTTGATATGATTTTTTAAAAAAGAGCGTTCTCTTCAGCAGAAGAAACTAATATGATTGCTATGAGATAGTTTTGAATTTTATTTTCACCTGAACAGTTCAGAGGTGATTCAATATATTGTACTTTGCTATATTTGTATATTTTCACAAGTTTATTCTCTTACTAAATCACTGGCAGTCGATAAACTCATTATACGAATGTTTTTCCCCTGAGCAGGCTTTCTTTATTTG
>Ga0302265_1002231_pt1 | contig 10603 bp, 4 predicted proteins | sample III_Bog_E1_1_FD_194556 | JGI IMG/M metagenome (GOLD analysis project Ga0302265, IMG submission 194556) | Peat permafrost microbial communities from Stordalen Mire near Abisko, Sweden - III_Bog_E1_1 | ecosystem: Environmental > Terrestrial > Soil > Wetlands > Peat | place: Sweden: Abisko...
GGAGGATAAAAAGATGCTGATATTGATTTTAAATGATATTTTCAGCGATAATTATCAAATAAATACCCCTGAAGTAAAAGCGAAGATACAAAATGGAATCAACTTAAAATGCGATTCATTTTTAGTAGCTTATCCCCATTCCCGGTATGAACATTATGTCAGGAATTATATACGTCTGGTAGTTGGACCTTCTTACTGGGGTTTTGGAATGGATTTCTCATTAGGATATGCAAATGCAGGATTAAAAAGCGAATCGATAGTTGACGGATATGTTGTTGGTATTGGTTGTGATTTTCATCATAAAAAGCTGGGACTATTTACCCGTGTAAATATTATAGGAACAACCACGAGAAAGAATTTCTATTTTACACCCTCAGCCATATTGCCTGCCGGGTCATCGGTTACTTATCTTAACCCCGAACTTAGCTTAGGATATGAAACTTTAAATAATAAGACAGTAACGTTGATGCCATTTGCCGGAATCGGTGGTTTTTTCTGTGATCCGTTACAAAATGATCAGAATAAAATCCCTGAATTAAAAGATAAAGATTTATCCTCTTTTAGTTATCAGGTCGGGTTGAATTGTGATTTTAAATTCAAGACCATCAGAGCAAATCCGTATCTGATAAATGAATACAGTTTCCAGTGTATCCGGTTGCGGTTAACGTATTTAATGCCAGCCACAAACACTCCTGAATTAAAAGGAAATCAACTAATGGTTACTGTTGGATGGGGTTTATTAGGGTATGCTAAAAGAAGAACAATATAAGATTTCATTCTTATAGAGCCAGGAACCAAGAGCCAAGACAAAAGACAAAAGATAAAAGACAAAAGATAAAAGATAAAAGACTACGGTAACCCTGAACTTTCAATTGGAGCTTGCTACATCCCGAACTTTCGGGACTTCAAACTTCTTTTTCAAACTTTTTGCCAATGCTAATCTTTTTTTCGTCGAGGAACAAGACACAAAAACGTTTTATTCATCACACAAAAAAAACGGTAAAAGCACTTCATCCTTATTGAGATTAATATCTTCTAATAACTTGAAAAATAAATGAGCGAGGCTTAAAGGTAGCAGGTTTTCTATTAAGGGGTTAATATTTAAGGAAGGTATTAAAATAATATTTCTTTCACCAAGTGAGAATATCAGTAATTATCAATAACTTACTACCAACTACCAACTACTTACTACTTACTACTTACTACTTACTACTTACTACTTACTACTTACTACTTACTACTTACTACTTACTACCGACTACTTACTACCGACTACCGACTACCGACTACATACTACATACTACATACTACCGATTATTCCTCATTTCTTTTTTTTTGAAAAATGCTTCCATTTTTTTGAGTTAAAAAAATAAATTTGATTGAAAAATAAAAGGAATCTTCTTATTTTTGCAGCATAAAATTTCAACTGCAAAGTTGTACACTTTCGTTCAGAATAAATGTATACTTTCAAAAGTTCTTTCCAAAGTTTTCCATACCCGTTTTCTTTCAAAAAAGCATCCGGTTCCTATTAAATCCGTTACAGACATTCCTGTCTGCCACCGTTCTACATCCCATCACATTCCGTATATATCACAGTGATATCACAGTGATGTCACAGTGATGACACAGTAATAACACAGTCCTATATAGGACTGTAATATGTCTGTGTTATATCTGTAATAATACTAAAACAGCATAATATTTTTCACGGAATGTGATGGGAGTGTCACAGGAATGTCAGGATAGGAAGAAAGAGGTAAGAGGTAAGAAGTAAGAAGTGGATGGAGTTGGTAGTAAGTAGTCGGTAGTAAGTAGTAATAGTGTAATCGGGTAGTGAAGCCCTCACTAATTGAAGCGATACCCATATTTTTTTATACAAATAGTCATTAACTAAAAACTTAGTGAGGGTTTCACTTGGTAAAGTTTGAATTACACGGTCGTAACAAGTATCTCAGTAGCAAAAGTGTAAACAGATTTCAGGACTATACAGTATTTTGTTGAAAACCTGATTTTTTGAATTCTTTATTTTCAGCAACAAAAATAATAATTTCTTTTATTCAGACTAAAAAAAAAGAACTCCATATATTGAAGTTCTTTTTTTTATAATTACTAATATTTCTTCTGTCAGATTATCCTACAATTTTCTTAAACAGATTCTTCATATTGACCAGATCACCGATAATATGATGAAGTTCTTCTATTTTTACACGTTCCTGTAACATGGTGTCCCTGTAACGAATGGTGACACAATTGTCAACTAAAGTATCATGATCGACTGTTATACAGAATGGTGTTCCGATAGCATCCTGTCGACGGTATCTTTTCCCGATGGAATCTTTTTCATCATAGGCGCATTTGAAATCAAATTTCAACTCATTCATGATCTCACGTGCTTTCTCAGGAAGGCCGTCTTTTTTTACCAACGGCAAAATAGCTGCTTTTACCGGGGCAAGTACAGGAGGCAAAGCCAGTACAACGCGCGTTTCACCGTTTTCAAGAGTCTCTTCTTTATACGATCCGGCCATGATCGACAGGAAAGTGCGGTCCACTCCTATCGATGTTTCGATAACATAGGGAGTATACGATTGATTGAGTTCGGGATCAAAGTATTTGATATTTTTACCTGAAAACTTTTCATGACTCTTGAGGTCGAAATCGGTACGCGAATGTATTCCTTCCACTTCTTTAAACCCAAAAGGCATTTCGAATTCAATATCCGTAGCTGCATTGGCATAATGGGCCAGTTTATCATGATCATGGAAACGGTATTTCTGATCTCCCAACCCAAGTGCCTTGTGCCATTTAAGACGGAATTGTTTCCAGTGTTCAAACCATTTCATTTCTTCTCCAGGGCGGACAAAGAACTGCATCTCCATTTGTTCAAATTCACGCATACGGAATATAAACTGACGGGCAACTATTTCATTGCGGAATGCTTTCCCGATCTGGCAAATACCAAATGGGATTTTCATTCGGCCTGTTTTCTGGACATTCAGAAAGTTCACAAAAATACCCTGTGCCGTTTCCGGACGAAGATATATTTTCATTGATCCGTCAGCCGAGCCGATTTCAGTTGAGAACATGAGGTTGAACTGGCGTACATCAGTCCAGTTTTTTGTTCCGCTCACGGGACAAACAATATTATTATCTTCAATAATCGCTTTTAATTCAGCCAGGTTATTATCGTTCAGTGCTTTTACAAAACGGACGTGGATTTCATCCCGTTTGGTCTGGTGTTCCAGTACACGTTCATTTGTTTTGCGGAACATGTCGGCATCAAAACTATCGCCGAAACGTTTAGCTGCTTTTTCGACCTCCTTGTTGATTTTATCATCGTATTTTGCCAGTAAATCTTCAATCAGCACATCGGCACGGTAGCGTTTTTTACTGTCCTTATTGTCAATCAAAGGATCATTGAAGGCATCCACATGCCCTGAAGCTTTCCAGGTTGTGGGGTGCATAAAGATACTGGCATCAAGCCCGACAACGTTTTCGTTCAGTAATACCATACTGTCCCACCAGTATTTTTTGATATTATTCTTGAGTTCTACACCGTTTTGACCATAGTCGTACACTGCAGCCAGTCCATCATAAATTTCGCTTGAAGGAAATACAAAACCGTATTCCTTGCAGTGCGCAATCAGTTTTTTAAAAACATCTTCTTGTGAAGCCATAATATAGTTACAATTTATTTATTTACAATTTACGATTTGTCAAGAAAGGCAAAATTCAGTATTCCAATTACATACTCTAATGATAGAAAAATGGACCACATAGGCACATAGGACACGTAGAAATATGTACAATTTATTCACAATTTACGATTTACCGCTTAGTTACTTTTTTTATTCCGGTTTTAGTTTTAAAGCGGAATTAATAGCTCATTAATATAAACCGCCCCAAGCCCCTAAAGGGGATGTAAAGATCTGTTTCAGTAGTTATTTATCGTAAATAAGTAGTGATTTTTAATTTTTATTTCTTAGAATAATCGATACAATAATAATTTCAATATATTGTTAATGCCAATCCGTCTATTTATTCCGATTAAGGTAATGGTATTGTAACATACCTTTATTTTTTGCAGCAATCTCTAATACCTGCAGCCCCTCTTTACATCCCCTTTAGGGGCTTGGGGCGGTGTTTCCTAGCCACTTAACTCCTACTCTTACCTCTCATCCTTACCTCTTCCTCATTCCTCATTCCTCATTCCTACTTCTTACCTCTTATTCCTTGCCTCTTACCTCTTACTCATTCCTCATTCCTCATTCCTCATTCCTACTTCTTACCTCTTATTCCTTGCCTCTTACCTCTTACTCATTCCTCATTCCTCATTCCTCATTCCTATTTCTTAATATCAAACCCGTTACTTTCCACCTGTTTCTTTTCGATTTCAATCTGTGTTTCTTCTTTACTCTTAAATTCACCAAAATGATAGGTCAGTTTAAACCAGAAAGTCAGCCCATCATTCAGGTTCGAAAAATTGGTAGACACATTCGGGGTTTGAAAGGAGATTTGTTGTTTTACGTCCTCTGTAGCCTCTACAGTTAATTCAAGGTTATTCTTAAGGAATTTCCGTGTTAAGTCAACCAACCAGTACTGAACAGGCTGGTCAACCTGATAAATCTGATACGTCCCTTTTGTCAGAAAGAAATACTGTAAATTCAACCTCAGTTCCAGTGGCAAAACGATTTGCGAATTCAGTACAAACACCCAAAACGGATTCGGTCCTCCATTGGAATACGGATAACCTTGAATAAGCTGCCTGTTGTAAGCAACATAAAGATACAAAAAACTCATCTTATTAATATCCATAGTCTGTTTAAAAAATTCTTTTCCTTTTGTGATCAAATCAAAAGGAACAGGGAGACCCAAAGAGACATTATAATTCCGGATGTTCCCGTAATTAGTAAAAGTCTGAGTCGAAACCAATGACTGCGGTTCTGTAGTTAATGTCATTAAACTGACATTTTTAGTATACGAATAATTGGCACCCAGGTTTACATAATTAAAAGCAGAAAGTTTGAATGAGTAATTATCGTAGAAGTTCGGTTTCAGTGACTGATTTCCAACGGAGTTTGAATACTGGTCGAAATATCCATTGTTATTTGGATCTAACTGACTATACGGCGGCATGGCCACTTTACGCGAATACCGTGCTGACATGTTCAGGTTGGTATTAAATTGATATAACAGATTAAATGTAGGATAAATGACAGGAAGTTGACCTTCAATTATAGTGTCTTTTTGTGCATCGGTTTTTGCAGAGCTATTAAATATCAGGTCTTCCATCCTGACACCTGCTGTAGCATGCAATTTCCCGAAATTCTTTTTAAACTCAGCATACAACGCCAGATTGGTCTCGTTATAAGTAAAATCCAACTGATTCAGATAGACCGGGGTATTGAAAATTGATGAAGATGCATTGTTTAAATTATATTTTCCTACATCGCCTGCATTCACTCTGTTGAATTTACCACCTGTATTCAGTTGGAAATTTTTGAATGGCAATTCAAAATCATATTTCAGATAGAAATTAGTCAGATTCAGGTTCAGGTTATTGATGCTGTAAAGGTTTGTACTATTTTGGTTCAGTAACGATTTACCCTGTGCGTTTTTATCATAAATGGAATAGTAACCTGTGACCTGCAATGTTTTACCTAATGTATCTAACCTTGTTTTGTATTTCATCACTAACTCATGATTATCGTTATTATTCTGATTGGAATAGAGATTGGTATAATTTATTGCGGGAGTCAGGGAGTCAGTGTGAACTGTAGCCGGAGTAATTAGTCTGTTCCCTGCGATATTCAGATTATAATTCACAATCAAATTGGAGGTTTCATTGATTCTGAAGTTAACCATGGGCCGGAAATAAAAGTTATTATTTAGTTCTTTACCTGTTCCATCCTGATTAAACAGGACATTGGGAGTAAAAGATGTAAAGGTCCGGTCCACAGTATTATAGTCGGTCACTTCCTGTGAATTATATCCTGTTTGCAATTGCCAGTTAATCGTTTTCTTTCGTCCGTTCAACATGATGGAAGGCGAATACTTATTGTTATTGCTCGTCCCGTAATTCAGGTTTAATGTCCCGCTAAAACTTTTAAAAGTATCCGACCGGGTGATGATATTGATCACTCCCCCATTTGTATTTGCTTCATATGCTGCTCCTGGATTTTCAATCAGTTCAATTTTCTCAACGGCATTGGCGGGTAAGCTCTGAATATAATTCTTTAAATCCTGACCCGAAAGATTCGATGGAGTACCATCGATATAGATGGCTACATCTTTTCCGTTCAGGTTCAGATTCCCTGTCGGACTGACAATTACACCCGGTATTTTACGAATGGCATCAGACATGGAACCCGATGAAAGTGCCGGATTCTCCTTAACCAGGTAAGTGGTTTTATCGGCATCAACCTTTATAAATTCTTTTTTGTTTCCAACAACAGTAACTTCATTTAAACTGATAGCCTTTTCATGTTTAAAAAGGACCGTATTCTCGAGTGTTATCTCTTTCTGTCCGTTTTCTACCTTAAAAATGAGATATTGCTCAACGCAATTGAACGAGTTGACGATCATTTTAAAAGTTCCGGAATCCAATGGCAATACGAATTCATTTTGACATTTGGTGGATATAAAGGTCTTTACAGGTAGAAATTGACCTTGTTCTGATTTCCTGAATTCAATCCGTCTGGTCGTTGAATCGTTTTCGCATGAATTGCCGGCTATCTCTATGTGCGCTTTGATCAGCAGTGTTTGTGAATTAGCCAAAAAGCAATTCACCAAAAACACAAAAAGCAGTACTCGGTACTTCATAAGTAAATCATTTTAAGTTCTGAACTGATTCTAATCGGTCATTAACTTTCAAACTTTGAAAATAGGAACGCAAAGTTACGGCTTTTTTCTTATTTTTACTTATTTTTGTCGTTGGAAATGTAAAATGTAAGCCCCCTAAATCCCCCAAAGGGGGAATTAAAGACTTTGATCAGATTAAACAGAACAAAGTAAAAGCAAGTTTCAGAATTCTATTTTATTAATAAATCCATTTAAATCATAGTTCTTAAGTTCCCCCGGGGGATTTAGGGGGCTCAAATACTTTATAATGAGTACAGACGAAATAATTGATTCAGAAGACGAAGAAAACGAATTGACGGAAGCAGACGGTGAGATCGAAACTGAAGCCGGATCTGCATCCCATTCAACGTATAAAGTACCTAAGATTAATAACGATACAGTGAAACATCATTTATCGGGGATGTACCAGAACTGGTTTCTGGACTATGCCTCGTATGTGATACTCGAACGTGCCGTACCCGATATTTATGATGGATTAAAACCCGTTCAACGCCGTATCCTTCATTCGATGAAAAGGCTGGATGACGGTCGTTACAACAAGGTGGCCAATATCGTAGGTCATACCATGCAGTTTCACCCCCATGGAGACGCCTCTATCGGGGATGCACTGGTTCAACTCGGACAGAAAGATTTGTTGATCGACTGCCAGGGGAACTGGGGGAATATCCTGACCGGTGATAGTGCCGCCGCACCCCGGTATATTGAAGCCCGCCTTTCAAAATTTGCACTCGAGACAGTATTTAATCCGAAAACCACCGAATGGAAAGCATCTTATGATGGACGTAACAAAGAACCTGTTGCATTTCCGGTAAAATTTCCTTTGCTTTTGGCCCAGGGAATTGAAGGGATTGCCGTTGGATTGAATTCAAAGATCCTGCCTCATAATTTCAACGAGTTGCTGGATGCTTGTATTGCCCATCTGAAAGGTGAACCTTTTATTCTTTACCCCGATTTCCAGACAGGCGGTTCTATCGATGTCAGCCGGTATAATGATGGCGAACGTGGTGGTGCGGTCAAGATTCGTGCAAAAATAGGGAAGATTGACAACAAAACGCTTGCCATTACTGAAATCCCTTTCGGCACCAACACATCTAAGCTGATTGAATCCATCATCCGTGCCAGTGATAAAGGAAAAATTAAAATCCGTAAGGTTGATGACAATACATCGGCCAATGTGGAAATTCTGGTTCACCTCATTCCCGGCTCTTCGTCCGACAAGACGATTGATGCCCTTTTTGCATTTACCGATTGCGAGCTGAGCATTTCACCAAACTGTTGTGTGATTCACGACAATAAACCACGGTTTTGCGGCGTGAGTGAAATGTTGCGTATCAGTTGCGAACATACGGTTGAACTGTTGCGACTCGAACTTCAGATACAAAAAGGGGAGCTACAGGAACAGTTGTTCTTCACTTCGCTTGAAAAGATATTTATCGAAAACCGCATTTACAAGGACAAAGGATTTGAGGAAAGCGGTTCACAGGATGAGGTGATTGCCCATATCGACAGCCGTCTGGATCCTTTTAAGCCTGATTTTATCCGTGAAATCACACGTGAAGATATTCTGAAGCTGCTCGAAATAAAGATGATGCGAATCACTAAGTTCGATGCAGACAAGGCAAATGATACCCTGCTGGCTATTCAGAAGAAAATAGAGGAAATTGATTATCATCTGGCACATATTATCGAATATACAATTTCGTGGTACGAAGGATTGAAAACCAAATACGGGAAAGATCACCCACGCCTTACTGAGATTCGCAATTTCGAAACCATTGTAGCCGCGAAAGTAGTTGAGGCCAACGAAAAATTATATGTCAACCACGATGAAGGATTTATAGGCACTTCGCTGAAGAAAGATGAGTTCGTCTGCAATTGTTCGGATATTGACGATATCATCATTTTCTTCAAGGACGGACGGTATAAAATTGTAAAAGTGGTCGATAAAATGTTTGTCGGCAAAAACATACTCCATCTGGATGTATTCAAGAAGAACGATAAACGAACGGTATACAACACGGTGTACAGGGATGGTAAAACAGGACCTTACTATATAAAGCGTTTTGCCGTAAACGGAATCACGCGGGATAAAGAGTATGACATCACCCAGGGAACAGCCGGATCGAAAGTGGTGTATTTCACTGTCAATCCGAATGCCGAAGCCGAACTGATCCGTGTAACGTTAAAACCAAAACCCCGTCTGAACAAACTCGTCTTTGAAAAAGATTTCTCTGAAATTGCCATTAAAGGACGTCAGTCAATGGGAAATATCCTGACCAAAAACGATATTCATAAAATTACACTGAAACAAAAGGGCGGTTCAACACTGGGCGGTCGACAGGTCTGGTTCGACAGGGATGTATTAAGGCTGAATTACGACAACCGGGGTGAATATCTTGGTGAATTCCAGAGTGATGAACTTATTCTGGTCGTATCGGCCAAAGGCGAATATTACACCAGCAATTTTGACCTGAGCAACCACTACAACAAAGACATCATGGTAATTGAGAAATTCGATCCCCACAAAACATGGTCGGTTGTACTGTATGATGCGGAACAGAAATTCAATTACCTGAAGCGTTTCCAACTGGAATCCTCCCAGAAGTCATTAAACTTTCTGGGCGAAAGTGCCGATTCGCGCTTACTGTTAATGACCGATGCCGACTTTCCACGTTTCGAAGTGGTGTTTGGCGGGAATGATGCTTTCCGTGAAACGCTGATCGTGGATGCCGAAGAATTTATCGGTATTAAAAGCTACAAAGCCAAAGGGAAGCGTCTGTCGACATTCGAAGTGGAGACCATCAACGAACTGGAGCCCCTGAGGTTTAACACCCCTGCCCCTACGCCAGGAAACGACGAAGGAAACGACGAAGGAAACGGAGAAGATGATGAGAATGAAGGTGGTGAAGATAGTGAAGGTGGTGAAGGAGGTGATAACATAGCCGGTCCTGCAGATTCAGAATTGAACGGAGTTCCGGGCATTGAGGACTATGAAGATATTATTGATCCTGAAATTCCGGTTAAACCGATTAAACCTGAAGCTTCCAAACCTGAAGCAGCTGAGGCAAAACCTGTCAAACCAAAGAAAGAAAAGCCTGCTAAACCTGTTGAACCCTATACTGACTCTGAAGGTGAAATTATTGATAACAGCAAAATCATTGATGACATCACCGGGCAGCTGAATCTGTTCGACTGAAACGCGTTCCGTGTTCCGCGTTCTGAGTTTATCTGTTGACAATATTAATTTATATAATTATCCATAACGTGTACTAATTCAAATTCTTTTTACTAAATCCGAAGGATTTAAATATGATTAGCCATGTATGCAATGCATGGTAAAATGACATCAACATGAACATAACCCCGATAGGGGTTGAATAACAAGATATAAGGATAGAATTGATAGAATTATTGAAAAATATGGGATTGATTTTGAGCAGAAATATTTGTTTTTGCACCATATATGGTTTGGAATAAAGTCAACAACCAGAATCAAGTTTTTGGAAATTAAGCAAATTGAACCTCGATATTACTTCGTTTTTACAAGCTTGCAGTTCAATATTTTACAATGACAAAACATAAAAGATATGACAAGAAAAGAAGCTGCAGAATTCTTAAAGCCAAAACAACCCAAAAAGTATTCTGAAACCTTTTACGAATTCATGAAATATGCAATAGCAGATTCCGAACCAAATGACAAAGCTTTTAAAAAATTATTATCATGTGGTGAATTTATTTGGAACGC
>Ga0302265_1002239_pt1 | contig 10557 bp, 8 predicted proteins | sample III_Bog_E1_1_FD_194556 | JGI IMG/M metagenome (GOLD analysis project Ga0302265, IMG submission 194556) | Peat permafrost microbial communities from Stordalen Mire near Abisko, Sweden - III_Bog_E1_1 | ecosystem: Environmental > Terrestrial > Soil > Wetlands > Peat | place: Sweden: Abisko...
CATGCAGCAAAGGAATATATCATTGCACAGAGATTTTACAAAAAAGGAGTTAACAATGCTGCCGACTCACTCGAAAGAGCTTCAGTGTTACAGGAAATAGCCATCAATTTTTACGATCGTCATCAATACGATTCGGCAATATTTTATTTCAGACAAGTCATTTACTATCCGTATATAGGGAACAACATGGCAGTGCGTTATTCTTATTTTGCCGACTTGTTTCTCGATTTAAGGCAAATTGATTCTGCAACCTTATACGCAAAAAAGGCACTTAATTTTCATACGGATTTTGTAACACAACGCGAATGATATCGTATTTTGACTAATACCGCATTTTTAAAAGGGAATATAAGGCAAATGAAAATATATATGAATCAGTATGTTGTCTTAAGCGATTCAGTACGTAAAATTGAAGGTCAAACCAAAGGAAGTATGGTTGATTAAATTCGCAGCTCAACATTAGAATTAATTAAAACTAAAAACAGAACCGGATATATTGTTATCGGATTATTGTTTATGTTTATAGTGGTTGTATTGATACTTTATATCTTTTTAAAAAAAAGAAATGCACTTAAAATTAAGATGTCAGAAATTAATTCACAACAACAAAAAACCGATAGCCGGAAAGAATCCCTGATAAAATATAGTAAAACTTTGATTCAAAAGATAGAAACCATTAAGGCAAATCAATCCGCAGAGCGAAAAAAAGCAAGTCGATCAGAAAAAGAAAAAATGGACCGTAAAATATATGAAGAAATCCTTCACCTAAACGATATTGAACTATTCTACAATAACATGGATATGATCCTCAATAACATGGTAAGCAAACTCAGAACAAGGTATACAACAATTACTACCAAAGAAATAATCTGGTGTTGCCTTTATATCCTCCATATTCCTACAACCGACATCTATCTGCTGCTCGATTATAAAGTGGATAGTTTATTAAAAATGAAACAACGATTTGTACAAAAAACAAACGTAGAAGGAGTTATCCAACTCTATGATTTTCTAAATAATATTATTGCAGAATAAATCTTCTATCCATTTCATATCCTCAAATAATATCTACTTTCATCTTCTTTTCTTAAAAAGAGTACCCCTAAAATGTTCATTTTTAGGGTATTTTTTTGTCAATAAAAACTGTGTCCATCTATTTTCTTTAAAATATAGTTTAAATCATTGGTTTTCAGGATGTGTTTTATTTGTTGTGTCCATGTCTTAACAGCCCTTAAATTTGGTGTATTAAACATTCTGTTCTTAAATTAGCACCGTTTTCAATCCCACAAATCTTTAGTTTGGTTTTCGTCTTCTTTTCAATCAGGTTTTCGAATGACTAATTTTTAAGCTCTCTTTTTTTGCAGAACTTGTAAACTTTTAATATTCACTTCTAAAAAAGAACAGTATGAAACGACAATTAAAATCTATCCGAATCCTTTCCTTTTTCTTTTGCTCTTTCAATTTAGTTGCATTAGTCAGTTGCAAATTATTTTTTTTACCTGCTTATAATGCTCAACTCTCCAACAAGATTGATGTTACTTCTAAAGCGGTGGATACGTTCTATTCATCCATGCTCGATTCAACTTCTATATCAAATGATGGTCGTGCATATTCTAAATTTGCAGACCAGTATCTTTCCATTGAGACTGATCTGAATTCTTTACTTACCAAAAACACCAACCGTCCGCTAAATGCAAATTCTAACCGTATCTGCCAGATTACCCTCCAACTGTGGGTGAAATACAAAGAAGAGCATAAAAAAAGCAATACCCTAAGCGATGGAATTATCAAACTGAATCAAAAGACATTCAGTGACTTGTTCAATGCCATGCAAGTCGCGGAAAAAGGAAAAGCTATGATGAATAGTTTATAGTCGGTAGTTGGTAGTTGGTAGTAGGTAGTCGGTAGTAGGTAGTAGGTAGTGGGTAGTCGGTAGCCGGTAGTTGGTAGTGGGTAATGGGTAGTGGGTATTCGGTAGTGGGTAGTCGGTAGTCGGTAGTTGGTAGTTGGTAATAGCTAAATCTCAATGCTCAATGCTCAATACTTAAAGCTAAAAACTCAATGCTCAACACTCAACGCTCAATGCTAACCACTAATCACTAATCGCTAATTGATACTTATAAAACTATGTATTATGACCGGATTTTAAAAGATTTTCAAATAGCATTATTAGTAAAGCCTGACATGGAAAAACTAAAGCAGTTTTATGCCGATTGTATTGTTTCATGTTACGAAAGATATGTTGTGAAACAAATGAAAGAAATGATTAAACTTGTACGTAAAAGTGCAATAGATAAACGAAAAGAGTTTATTATAAAAGTAGGTGATAGTGCTAAATATCTATTCAAGACATATAAACTACCTAATAATTTAGGACATTTAGAAGATATTGAAAATATTCGTAAACAATTTTATAATTAACAAAATCTGAATTACCACAAATCGAGTAGGTAGGGGATTGCTCCCCTTACCTACTCGATTATTATTTTAAAGCATGTTGTGTTTAATGAAAAAATGAAAACGGATAGTAAATCGCAAGTAATATGCTCATCGAAATGAATGCAAAACTCTTTTATTTACCTAGGGAGAGTGCATCGAAGTAGGTGCAGTAAATAAGTAAGCATAAAATGTGTGAATTATGTAAATATATTCCATAATTATATAACACAATTTCAAATATAAGATCGGAAATTTGTTGCATTTTTTTGGTGCTATATGAGAGGTAACATATTAAGAGCCATTAATAAATAGCCTCAAGACTTTATTAATACTTTTAGATCAGAAAAGAGGAATGATTTCGAAATTTAATGCCAAAAACTGTTATTATTGTTGGATCAGAGATGGAAAAACGTGAAAAAACCAATGAGTTACTTATTGTAAACAGAGAAAATCTCATTCAAAACGAAGAGAAAGAAAAGCTGGCAGCAATGCTACTCCTCGCTGACAAAAAACTTGTTTTTAAAAAAGATGAAAAAGAAAAACTGGCAGATGAATTAATCATAGCTAATCAACAACTTGCTTTTCAAAACTGGGAAAAAGAAAAAAGAGCAGATGAATTGATCATAGCGAATAAAGAACTTGCTTTTCAAAACATAGAAAAAGAAAAACGGGCAGATGAGCTCATCTTAGCTGACAAAGAACTTGTTTTTCAAAACGAAGAGAAAGATAAAAGAGCTGCAGAATTAGTTATAGCTAACAAAGAACTTATTTTTCAAAATAGGGAAAAAGAAAAAAGAGCAGATGAATTGATCATAGCGAATAAAGAGCTTGCTTTCCAAAATCAAGAGAAAGAAAAACGGGCTAATGAATTAATCATAGCAAATAAAGAACTTGCTTTTCAAAACACAGAAAAAGAAAAACGGGCAGATGAGTTAATCATTGCCAACAAAGAACTTGCTTTTCAAAACACAGAAAAAGAAAAACGGGCAGATGAGTTAATCATTGCCAACAAAGAACTTGCTTTACAAAATGAAGAGAAAAAAAAACGGGGGGTCGAATTAACAAGAAGCAAACAGCTTCTGGACGAGACTGGAAAATTAGCAAGAATTGGCGGTTGGGAAATTGACCTTAAAAAAAATGACCTGATTTGGTCGGATATGGTATATGAGATACATGAAGTCGAACCGGATTATCAACCAACAGTCGAATCTGGTATCAATTTCTACGCTCCTGAGGCCATACCGGTTATCTCTGAAGCAGTGAGACGAGCCATTGAGGAAGGCAAATCTTTCGATAAGGACCTGCAATTGATTACAGCAAAGCAAAACAGAATTTGGGTTCGGGCAATTGGACAAGCATACCGTGTCAATGGGGAAATAGTGAAAATTGGTGGCGTGTTTCAAGACATTACCAGTCGCAAGCAGGCAGAACAAGAATTAATTCTTGCTAATAAAGAACTTGCCTTTCAAAACAAAGAAAAAGAAAAACGAGCAAATGAGTTAATCATTGCCAACAAGGAACTTGCTTTTCAGAACGAAGAAAAAGAAAAGCGGGCAAATGAGTTAATCATTGCCAACAAAGAACTTGCCTTTCAAAACAAAGAAAAAGAAAAGCGGGCAAGTGAATTAATCATTGCCAACAAAGAACTTGCCAATCAAAATGAAGAAAAAGAAAAGCGAGCAAATGAGTTAATCATTGCCAACAAAGCATTTCTCCAATCTGAAGAAAATTTCCGGCGTTCCATTTCAGAATCTCCTTTGGGGATACGTATTATTTCCATCGAAGGAGAAACAATTTATGTAAATAAAGCTTTCCTTGATATTTATGAATTCAATAGTCTGGAAGAATACAGAAGTATACCTGCAATAAAAAGATACACTCCCGAAAGTTATGCTCAACATCAGATAAGAAAAGAAAAAATAAAAAATGGGTCTGATATATTTGATTATGAGCTAAGTATTGTACGTGGAAACGCTGAAATCCGCTATTTAAAAGTTTGGAGAAAAGCAGTTTTGTGGAATGGGGTCAAGCATTATCAGACATTTAATCTCGATATTACGGAACGAAAGCTGGCGTCGGATGCTTTGAATAATTCTCAGCAAGAATTGAGAAAATTTGCTACGCATCTCCAAAATGTCCGGGAAGAAGAAAAACTTTCGTTATCACGCGAAATACATGATGATCTGTGTCAAATTTCAGTCGCTTTAAAAATTGATCTGGGCATGTTTAAAAATAAAATATCGAAAGGAATAGAAGTTACTACTTCAGAAGAACTACTTTCTAAACTGAATGATTTTTCCAGTCAGGTTGATAATACCATTAAATCGGCTCGAAGGATTATGAACGGTCTACGACCCGAATTGATTGAATTGCTGGGATTTGAAGAAGCATGTAAATCATACTTGCGTGACTTTAAGGAAACACACCACATAAGCTGTCAGTTTGAAAGTGCAATTATGATCCTTAATATTAATTTGGAACAGTCAGTTGCATTATTCCGAATACTCCAGGAAGCACTCAACAATATTATCAAACATGCCAAGGCAACTTTGGTGACAGTATACTTATCAAATCCTGCCGGCAAATTGGTGCTTCAAGTAGTTGATAATGGGGTTGGTTTTGACGTAAATCACAACGGTCGACAAGATTCGTACGGTTTGATTGGCATGAAAGAAAGGGTCTTTTTGTTGGACGGTAATTTGGTTATTACAAGTAAAGTGGGTAAAGGAACAAGTGTGAGAGTTGAGATACCCTATTTATTTAAGTAATTGTAGTTAAAGTCAGGCAGAACTTACTTAACTAATTGTCTGAATATAATGTCATAATTTATAAAAAGAATAGAACGAGGATGGAACATTTCGGCTTAACGAAATTTCATGGATTAAACGGATATTTACTGATAATAATTAAACTGATTTAAAACTGATTATAGTCATGCAAGCATGACTATGATGTAAGTATCTGAATATCATTCCAACTTGTCGTAATTAAAATTAGTTTTTAAATCAACTATGTCAGTGAAAATCATCATTCTATTCTTTTTGCTATTTAAGTTGATTTATACGACATTAATTATTCCTACTTACTTATTTCAAGGCATAAGAGACATTATACAAAAATACAACATCATATTTTGGTATAGGTATCTATAAATTTATTGCAAAATAGCTTTTCCAATAAATTTAATTATTATTTTGTATATTTTAAATAAGTAACATAAATTATAATTAGTTAATGTAGTCTCATGTTTTAAATATTGTTTTTTTCATATTATTTTCATATAGTTGAATGATTGGATTTGTATTTAATATTTACGTTTGATTTGAATATTCTAAATTTTACTACATATAAGTTATGAGGAAAAAACAGATACTAATTGATGCACAAAAATCGGGTAAGACTCTTAAAGTAAAATATACTAATGGTAGTCAACCTAATTGTGCTCGTGAAATTATCCCTCTTAAAATTGAGAAAGACAAAGTATTAGCTAAATGTTTGAATTCAAACACCGAAAAATATTTTGGAATTAACAAGCTAAAGCTTTTGACCGATCATCAATATGCCAATCATGAAAAATGGGAACTAAATGCAAGCATTTTAACTGATTATGATTATTTTGTCATTCAAAAAGCAAAACGCGATAAGTTTATCCGGTATCTTTTAATAAGTATTATCCTACTTGTAATATTGGTTTTATTTTATAAATTAAAGCAATAAATAGTATAAGCAAATCAGGTTTGATTGATAATGTGATTATTTCAGCAAAAGTGAGCCACCATTCCGGCAAAGTGAGCCACCTGAAAAAACTTTGTGGATTTGTATGTAAATATACTAATTTATTTGATATTTCTCTTTCGCAAAGATTCTCACAGTCGCCGCGGATATGGAGATTCTTCTATGAACACAAACAATCTCGTTTGGAACGCATCATTAGTCACTTTTTCCTGAATGATAAAATGATCATGCGACTGGAAGGATTTGACCTGCTTCATCAACTATCCAGTGTGCAATATTAGTTGAACGGACAAGGATTGACTGAAACCTGGCATAACTCCATTCCCAGTTATGTGATGTTGCACCTGATATACCGGCTCAATTTCAATCCAAAGAAGAAATAGAATATCTGACAATTTCTTATTAGCAGGCTTAGGGTCCCCATCCCTTTGGATATATACAAACATATTTAAAGGTATAAAAGGTGGGGATTTGTAGGTGGGATCAATTATCCTGCTTTCTGGATCAAAAGTATTTGTAATTTTAAATGAAGAAATCCGCTTTGCAAATGTATATGTTACTGGTTTATAAATCTAATGAATAAAAGAACTGGGTTTATAAATTCCAGTAGTAGTATACAGATTTTACATATTTAATGTTTATATCCGGGAGCATCGGAGTAAATTTAATCACTAATAAAATATCACATATTGGATTAATAATATTTAAAATAAAAATCAATCATTTTAAATAAATATATTAATAAAACTTATTAAATTACTCAATAAATAAATATCTTTTCTATATCTTTGAATTTGATTTTTTATACCTTTAAAAGCAATAGAAACCATAAAAAAACAATCTTTAAAGTTTTAAAAACGAAATACACTCCGAATTAATAAATTTAAGTCAGATAATTATGAGAATTCATCTTAAAATCGAATCAACGAATCACACCATTCCTTTCGACCATCAACCTTTGTTGGTGGGTACCATTCATAAATGGTTAGGATTAAATACCGAACACGGCGAAGTTTCATTATACTCTTTTTCGAGGATTGAAGGAGGCAGAGCTACTAAAGAAGGGCTGAAATTTAACAGGGATGCCTCTTTCTTTATTAGTTCGTATGATATTGAATTTATAAAGAAACTTGTCTGGGGAATCCAACAGGATAAGACTATGTTTTGCGGATTAGCGATAAAAGAACTTGTTTTGGAACAAGACCCTGATTTATCCGGCCGTGAACTCTTTTTTGTGGGAAGCCCGATATTTATCAAAAGAAATTTTGAAGACTTAACTGAACATATCCTTTATACCGACGAACGGGCACCCCAGTTTTTAAAAGAAACATTGCAAACCAAGATGAAACTGGCCGGATTACCAGATGACCAGTTTGATATTCGTTTTGATACTTCTTACTCAAGGGCATCGGAGAAACTGATTAATTACAAGGGAATCAGCAATAAAGCAAACTGGTGCCCGGTAATCATTAAAGGAAGTCCCGAAACAAAACTTTTTGCATGGAATGTGGGATTAGGTAATAGCACAGGAATTGGATTTGGGGCGATTAAATAAAAAAAGTGTGAGAGGGTTCTCCTCTCACACAAGCAACTCATTTCAAACGAATGATCTAATCTAAATTTCAATTCCTTCAGGTTCAATTCAATTTAATTTCAATGCAAATGTAATAAAAATAATTCATTTCTATCTGGTTTTTTGTTGATTTATTGATGATATTTGAAATATTTTTAATTGAATAATATATTCTAATGGAATTTTATGTATATTTGCAGAATAAAATATTTGATTATGCTACACATTAGAACGCTAGAAGGGCAATTTTTGGATATAGATGATAGTAAAAAATACATCATATTTAATTTAAAATCAGACTTCATTAAAAGCAGTTTTTTATTTGGACATTTTATCGAAACGCAAAAATTTGCCATTTATACGGCAATCCAAATTGTTCATATAGCGTAATAATTGTATTTGAGCTGATTTGAATCTAGGTGTTTCGTTGATTTCTAATTTTACCAATATCATATTCGCAGAACTTTGGATTCTGCCAGGTGCCTTTATAAGTGCTTCTAGCACAGGTATAGTGTCACGCATATCTGGCAAGTATTGAAAGATTCTTTCTGTCAACTCCTTTCTGCTATTCCAAAATAGGCTTTCGCATATTGCCCACAGGTCGCCCCCTTCTTTATCAATCACCTTGAATTTGACATCATCAATCTGATCAAGGTTGATTCGTTTGGATATGCCCTCTAAAACTATTTTAGCTTTTTGTATATTCTGCTTGATGACTATACAGTTCTGGTTGAGCTGCTCTCTGTGCTGATTTTGGCGTAAGCCGCCATCCTTATTTTCTGTAGCTGGCTTTTTTCCCAGATCTCTTTCTGTTTTGCTCAGCTTGTTTTTCAGTTGCGTCAATTCTTGTTGAGCTTTCTTGTATTGTGGGTTTTCTATCTCTTGGTACTGGCTTTCTGCTGCTATTTCTATTGTTGGGTTGTAGTGCATATTTGTTCGTTCACCCATAAATTTGAAAGTGTTTTCATTACTACCCCAGCGAGATAACATTGCATCTGCGATTATCTTTTTATCCTCTGAATTGTCTGTAGTTACAACGCACAACCTTCTATCTATGCTTTCGTTGTGCATAACAACACGGCGTAAAACTATCAGATTCTTGTCTTTGTCGCGATACTCCTTTTTGTCCTCAAACAATTGCCAATGGCGTTGATTCTTGTAGATTTCGTCCGTAAATAAAGCTATATCTATTTGTTGTAATTCGTCTTGGTTGCTGAACTTCTCCCAGGTAACGATTCGCTCATCTTTTAAATATATAAAGTTTTCAACACCCCAGACCTCTCTGTCTACAGTAATTAACGGCTTAATCCCTTCGTTAAGGCGACTAATATATTCACTTGTTTTTTTTAATGCTTTCACTATGTCCCCTTTCCCTTCCTGGGTTTCAAAATAGACTACTCGACCGCTCTTGTCATGAACAAACATCTGGGTTTGACCCTTAATCATTAAATCGCGCTGGGTATAAAATCCTTTGTGCGTTTTTTCATTTCCATAATAGGGTATGAAATGACCATCGACAAATAAATTTTCCAGCCCAACTAACCCTTTAACGCACTGATAATTAAAAACTTTATCATGAAGTTCATTGCTTTTGCGTTGGTCGACCCCTTGATGTATGTCTGTCCATAAAATAGGCATGCTCTCAAGCTTGTTTTTGCCAATAATACGACCGAATTCATGTTTATGAACCACTTTCAACTGCTCAACCGAAGATATTTGGTTGATATGCATAGCCATAAATAGATGAATAAAATCGGCATGACCATTATAAACGCTTGCAGACAATGATGAAAAATTGTATAGATGCTCCAGCATACCAATGACCAACATGGTGCCGGCGTAACGATTGTTTTCAAGACCGTATGTATCTGTGTACAAATCTGTTTTAACTTCCTCTAAGTCGTCTGCATCGGCTTTGAAATCAATGGTAATCTCCAGTGATTCTTGCTTCTGCGACTCTTGAAATCTGTCGTTTTCCAATTCTCGAGCCTTGTTGCCCGTAAATCTTTTTGAGTTTTTCTTCCAACTATCTTTCGTGTTGTTTATCAATCCTACCGCACCATTTTTAGTATAGCTATCTAACCAATTGTCAATGGATTGCCGTGACACTTCAAGCAATTCTGCAATTCGCAATTTCATTGCCCCATAGTTGTTGACAAGTTCTACTACGGTAAGCCGTTTCTCAAAATCTTTTGAAATAGGTTTGGACTCTATAAAAACATCGTTTTTGTATATATCGATTTTGTCACCATTGATGACTGCGTGCAATCTATTGCCAATCAGTATTTTGGCTGATATTTCTTCAAACTCGAACAATGTACCCATAAGTCTTTATTATTTGACTACAAAGATAGTTGAAAAATAATCAATAAAATTTATATTTGCTATTGCATATATGCTATTTTATTTGTATATTAACTTTATGAGATTGTACCGTGTCCAATTATATCGCATTTTATCTTGAAACTGCCCTTAATCAAGGGTTTCAATTACATTAATTCGTAATTTTTAACGAAGTCTGATTTTCAAATTCATATATCATTAGTTATTCATCTTTAAAAACTAAAGTTATGGCAATTGTAAAAAATTTTCTACAAATTACCGGCAGTATTAAGGGTGTATCATTTTACACCCGTGTCGGAAGCGACAAAGTGATTATGCGTACCAAGGGTGGTATAGCAAGGAGACGATTCAAAATGGACCACGGTTTGAAAAATTGCGTAAACATCAGGTTGAATGGCAGGGCTGTGTCAGATTTGCACAATCCATGCGGCATGCTATCAGTGAGACGTACCGACTGTCGAACTTCA
>Ga0302265_1002245_pt1 | contig 10539 bp, 10 predicted proteins | sample III_Bog_E1_1_FD_194556 | JGI IMG/M metagenome (GOLD analysis project Ga0302265, IMG submission 194556) | Peat permafrost microbial communities from Stordalen Mire near Abisko, Sweden - III_Bog_E1_1 | ecosystem: Environmental > Terrestrial > Soil > Wetlands > Peat | place: Sweden: Abisko...
CAAATCATTCGGACCAGGAGTTTTTGAAATTGTATTGAACAGCGATGCCACTACCTTTGGCGGACATAACCGAGTGGATGATACGATTGAATATCATACCAACAGTGAAGGTCAATTGAGTATTTATACACCTAGCAGAAGTGTGTTAATATTTAAAAAGAAAGAAACAGCAGAAGCTGAATAAAAATATAAGGCAGCAGATTTCAGATAATCTGCTGCCTTTATTATACTGCCGGAATCTCCCCAAATAATTCCACTAATTTTTTGTATCGAAAATCAAATATCTCCTTGATCTTGTTTTTCACGATAAAAGGATGAGCCGCTTTACCAAGTATACCCAAAGGTAATTTATAGCTCAATATATCCCTCATTTCAATACCATTGTCAATTTCCTTAAAATGATGTTCGTGATGCCAGATCGCATAAGGCCCTACCCGCTGTTCATCCACAAACATATAAGGCTTCTGAACATGGGTAATCTCTGTAACCCAGCTTAGTGGAATATTGAACAATGGTGTAACCGTATATTCAATAAACATACCCGGATACATCGGTACGTTACCACCCGACTTGATGATAAAACCCATATAATCCGGTGTAATTGTTTTCAGATTCCCCGGAGAAGAAAAGAAGTCCCAGGCTTTTTCGATGGAGATAGGTAATCGCTGAATGCATTCAAGTCTATACATGATTTTTATTTATCTAATTAATCTTACCCAAACCCCTTGGAGGGTTTATCAAATCCGTATCTGAAGTATATTTCCTGTACAACAACTAAAACTACAAGCCCTCCAAGGGATAGAGACTAAGAACTACCAAACCCCTTGGAGGGTTTATCCAACCCGTATCTGAAGTATAAATCAGTCACAATAATTAACTACGAACCCTCCAAGGGATTAACAATCCACCAATCTTAATTCTTAATATAACTCACAAACTCATTCCGCTGCTGATCATTTTTAAATTTACCGGAATAATGGGCCGTAACCGTTTCGCTAGTAGAATCCTTTACCCCACGCATGGATACACACAAATGCTTTGCTTCAATCAGTACGGCAACATCTTCCGTCTGAAGAATCTTTTTCAATTCATTCGCTATCTGAACCGTTAACCGTTCCTGAACCTGAGGGCGCTTAGCAAAGTATTCAACAATACGGTTTAATTTGGAAAGCCCTATCACCTTTCCATTCGAAATATAGGCCACATGCGCTTTACCAATAATAGGCACAAAGTGATGTTCGCAATTGGAATAGAAACTGATGTTCTTTTCCAGCACCATTTCATCATACTTGTACTTATTATCAAACAATGCAATCTTAGGCTTATTAGCAGGATTCAGACCACTGAATATTTCCTTCACATACATTTTAGCTACTCTGTTCGGAGTATCTTTTAGACTATCATCCTGAAGATCCAAGCCAAGAATCTCCATAATGTCCTTAAATTTTTTACTGATTAACTCAATTTTAAGTTCATCATCCAGCATAAAAGCATCGCTTCGTAAAGGCGTCTCCGGGTTGGAAGAATAATGATCATCTCTCAACTCATCCAACAACAGGCTATTTTTACCATTTGTTCTCATATACAAAATCTTTATATCTTCCTTAAACTAATTTTTAACTCTTCATTGATCGCAACACTCATTCATCGGACTGAGTGATATATTAAATCCCTCCAAGGGTTTTGTGAATATTCGCTACTATTAATAAAATTGAATCAATAGGTTTATAGAACCCTTGGAGGGGTAATTACTTATATTGTTGCAATCATGTTATACAAAGCTGTATTCATGTTTCAGTTTTCCCATAATCTCTTTGCGGGCAATAAAGATTCTGCTCTTTACCGTTCCAATCGGTATTTCAAGTTCCTCTGAAATTTCCTTGTACTTATACCCGTCCACAAAACGTATAAACGGAATTTTAAATTCATCTTTTAAAGAATTAATTACCTGCATCAGATCCTTATAATTGATTTGTGATTCTGTTGTATTCAGGTAAATCGTGGATTGTATTTCATCCTTTGCCAGATCAAAGGCTCTACCAATCAAATCATTCTTACGCACGTTTCGTCTATACGAATTAATGAATGTATTCTTCATAATTACACATAACCAGCCCTTCAGATTGGTTGAGCTGACGAACTTATCTTTATACTTTATTGCCTTCAATAAAGTATCCTGCATCAGATCCTTCGCATCCTCAGGATCCATGGTCAGTTTCAGAGCAAAGCTTTTCAGCAGACTCTTTTCTTTCATAACCAGGGTGTAAAATTCCGCGCCAGACATACGTGTATCGTTTTTGATTTTGTTTAACAAATATTGTATTTAATTAAACAAAACCAAAACTATTTGTTTAATATTTTTATAATTTCATTAAACAAAATAGCAATGAAAATTAAAATACTGATACCAACTATGTTATAGGTGAAGAGTGATCAGAAATGACTGCGAAACGAGATTAAATCCTTATTTAAAAGGACATTATCTGGAAATTCGATCGATTCCAGAGAAAATTGATAGCCTGAAAGATAAATTTTCTTATCCGAAAAATCCTTACCCAAACGGTCTACAAATACCTGTAGCGTACCAACCGGAAAAGGATTGCTAATGAGCGATACCAGTGCATCCGGTTTATAAAAATCACAGACCTGCTGCAGATCTGTATAAGGCACCGATTGGCCCAGGTAAATAACTGCATGTCCGGCACTTCGCAACACATACGAATAAATCAATAAGCCAATCTCATGCAATTCAGATTCCGGTAAAAACAAGACAAATTTTTTCCTGTTTTCAAGCGTTGGTATTTCAAGCGAATCAATGGCCACAATAATCTTCTGCCGTATCAGGTTTGAAATAAAATGTTCCTGTGCCGGGTTAATCGCTCCCGTTTGCCACAGCACACCCACTTTTTCAAAAAAAGGATAAATAATACGCTCAATACAAGTCAGAAAACCTAGGGTATTGATATTAGAACTTATAATAGACTCAAAGCGTTGTTCATTAAGCTCAACCATAGCCATAATCATAGCCTCAACCTGGTCGCCATCATCCTCCTTCAGATCCACAATCGTGCGAACCTCCTCGTGTATTTCTTCGGGGCTCAATTCTGCAATTCTCGAAATCTTAATTCCGTGGTTATTCAGAATACTGATGTTCAGAATTCGTTTCAGATCCGCATCGGTATAATAGCGTATATTGGTATCCGTACGCTGGGGCTGAATAATATTATAGCGTTGTTCCCATATCCGTATGGTATGCGCACGTATGCCCGAAAGCCGTTCTAAATCCTTAATCGAATATTTTACCACGCTAAAATCTGTCTATCGAAGGTAGAACAAAAGTACAAGGATTATGTTTAATAATCTTTGCAGATATTTAAACAGTTTTGAACATTCTAGATATACAGTATGTTTCGCTCGATGTATGACTGTTTTTTTGTTGGGGGAAGGTAGTTTAAAAGTACCTGTCTTTCGGGGCGAATTCAATTCGCCCTTACAGGAAAGTGGACACTTTCTTTGGGGCGATGCAATTCGCCCTTACTGTTTATGGGTTTTATGCTATGTTATTTTTTATTCCGAGTAACGGAATACTTCATCACAAAAACAGGCTTGCGCAGCGAGCTATCAAAAGCTACATAAATATCCCCGGAGCCATCCACGGTCATGGCTTTTATGCCGGAATCAGAATTGCCATTTGTTGCAGTAAATAGCGAACGATCCCCTCCTACTTCCGACCAATTTTTTCCGTTCCATTTGGCAACACCTGTAAATGCCCTATCTTTAATACTCAAAGCTCCACCTACATATACATTCCCATAATCATCCAGGGCCATAGTCAAATCACCTGAAACAGCCTTCAACGTATTTATTCCAATACCCAATTCAGTCCATTTTGTACCATCCCATTTCAAAACATTTATATGCTGCGAATCATATTGAAAATAACCACATACATAGACATTGTTGGAGGAATCGACTGCAATTGAAATTTTTGAGTCGTTCATAATACGAATGGTATTTGAAGCACCCATTGTAGTCCAATGTCCACCATGCATCCAGTTTTTTTGGGTAATACCGTACTTGTTAACGACTAAATATTTCTCATCCTGTAAAGAATCCCGACCTATAACCCCGGCAGCATATACATTATAGTGACGCATGTTGGGGCTATTGTTTTCAATAAAGCCAGTAGTATACATATCCGTTTCCCTCATTACTGCCAATGCGCTTATACGCGAACAATTCAAAAAAACATTTGTCGCGGAATCCAATTCAGAACAATTGCGCTCCGAACATTTATATACATAACAACTATTACTGGCATTCATAAAATCTCCAGCAATATACAATTCACCAGTATCATCAAAAACAAAAGAATATATACTGCCATCTACATTAATACTATAATTGTGTCTTAGATATTTATATCTGTTATTATAGCTTTTATATCTTTGTAAATTCAGGGATCCAGACCATTGAGAACCATCCCATTGTGAAACATAACACGCCCCATCACCATTTGCTAAACTTCGAGCAACAAAAACACCGCTTTCGGCTGTAGCAATAGCCAAAACACTATCATCACGATTAGCTGGAGATAGTTTCTTCCAGTGCATATGATTCCATTTAACAACATCACTAAAACCAGTTGAATCTACAAAACTACCTCCGATGTAGACACAGCCCATAGAATCCAGGGCTATGGTCGAGACCTGTCCACGAACATTTAATGGACTCGTACTGCCTGCACCAAGCTCAGACCAGCCTTGTGCCATAGAATAAAGTGAACCTATACAAAAACAAACTATTACAATACAGTATTTAAACATAGCAGATAATTTCATACTTCAAATATACCCTTTATCTAATTTATCACAGGCAACGTAAAATAAAATATAGTTCCTTTATCACGCTCCGATTCTACCCAAATTTTACCGCCATGTCGTTCAAGAATATTTTTAACCACCACAAGTCCAACCCCTGTTCCTTCAAATTCAGAAGGTGAATGCAGGCGTTGAAAAGCTCCAAACAGCTTATCGGCAAATTTCATATCAAAGCCGGCACCATTATCGGATACAAAATAACAAACGATATCCTTATCCACTGAACAGCCTATTTCAATGCTAGTCAAGTCCTTCTTTTTTGTATACTTAATGGCATTGGACAACAGATTCATCCATACCTGCTGTATTAATGTGCGATCTCCTTCCACTGGCTCAAGAGGGCCAATACTTACATCAAATGTACGCGAAGATTGTTGTGTCAACAATTCATCCATCATCTCATGCACCATCTTATCCATATCAATTCTTGATCTGGAAAGTTCCTTGCGTTCAATCTTCGAAAATTGTAAAAGATCATCAATCAGTGTTTTCATTTTTGAAACATTGGCGATAATCCTGGATGTCAGTTTTTCAAACTCATTATCCTTTATACGGTCTGCATAATCTTCCTTTAATATGTTTGTAAAACCGCTTATAGATCTTAGCGGGGCCTGCAAATCATGTGATACAGAATAGCTGAACGATTCAAGTAAATGATTCGCCTGCTTCAATTGGTTGGTACGCTCCAGCACCTTTGTTTCAAGTTCTTCATTCACTTTTATCAATGCAAACTGAGCCTGCTTAATGGGCGTAACATCAATCAGCACAAACATAATGGCAAATATCTCATCCTGTCCATCACGCAATGGCACCACATTCATCAGCGTATAATACGAGGATAATGTTTGCCGTTCCGTTAAAATGGATTCCCCTGCAAAAACCCTTCGGATAACATCCTGGTAATAGCCGGTATAATTTTCAGGGGTAATTACTTCCGATATTTTCTTGCCCGGCATGGTTTCCTTGGTATATCCCATGGTTAACAGGAAATCACCTTCGGCAAGCAGGTACCTTTCCTCCCGATCCAATATCGTGATGGCAGTACCAGGAATATTAGCCGCTAAGATCCGGTATATATGATCCGCATCGCCGGTCTTTTTAGCATTGTTCTGAATGGTAACATCCGCCAGTTTTCCTTTAAGCCGGTAGTTCTCTTCCTCCAGTTCTGATAGTCGCTCAAGCAAGCTCTCCGTACCACCGTGCCTGGCCTTCCAGCCATAAAGTGTTGTTAAACTGATACCATGCTCCCGGCATAGCTCCGTTGCATCTTTACCTTGATCAAATTGCTCTAGAATAGATCCAATCTGTATGGTTGAAAATTGTTCGTTTTCCATTCGCTGATTTAAAAAGTATTAATACATTAGCTTAGTACAGATTAAACAATCTGCTAAAATCTGAAACGAAGTACGTAATTTTAAATCATAAATAAAACGCTAAAGCATGAAAAGGGAATTGAACAGATTGGAAGAAATGCTCAAAAAAAAGGGCATTGGGCCGGAAGGTAGTAAAAGTCTTAAAAAAGAGGAGCTTTCTGAATTATCTGCTTTATTTATCCATCCTGATTATAGCCTTACCACCAAGGCGACCCTGTTAACGGCTTTATTAATGCTGCCGGCATCTGCAGAGGAAAAAAGCTGGCTGGAACAATTACAGCAAAGCTATACCCAATTCATTCCCGAACCCATTCAGTTTATTATTACAAAAACTCATACAACACATCCCTTTCAAGAATATCTCTGCACAAGCATACTCGGCATTGATTTGAATTATGAACAAGCCAGAGATGCCATGGAAATGCTACTGACGGATGCCTCAGCACCTGAATACTGGAAAGGTGCGTTCCTGGAAGCACAACGCCTAAAACGGGAAAGCTTTGCCGAAAACAAGGCCTTTTTTGATGTGCTATGGAATCATACCATTCGAACGCAAACAAAACTGCCGATACTGATTGATATCTGCGATAATTATGATGGTTTTAATCGTTATAACAACTTAGCGGTTTTCTTTGCGGCAACCATCGCTTCCTGCGGCTATCCCTGCATCGTTCATGGGATAGACAGCGTTGCACCAAAGTACGGTGTAAGCAGTAAAGAGATCCTCGAAGTTTTGAAAGGAAAAACAAACCGCAAGGTTGGCGAAAGTATTCAGCATCTTCAAAACCCAGCCATTGGCTGGACCTATCTCGATCAGATGAATTTCCACCCTGCTTTATATAGCCTGAAAAACATTCGGCGTGACATGATTAAAAGACCTTTCCTGGCAACCTTTGAAAAAATTATGCAGCCCATAAGAGCTGTGGATGGAAATTATATCCTCACAGGTTATACGCATGCGCATTACCGCACCGAAGTAGCCGAACAAATTAAAGAACAAGGAAAAGCCAAAGCAGCCATGGTCATAAAGGGATTGGAAGGTTCCTCCTGTCCGCCCTTAAACCGGGAAACCGTGCAGGTAATTTACACGAATGGTAAAATTACCGATCAGACGATTCGCCCTTCAGATTTTTTATACGAAGCACATGAGCAGCTTCCTGTAAAAGAAATAAACGCTGAATATACCGCAACGATGGGAATGGCAGCCTTACAAGGAACTAAAAACGAGGCTTATTATCAGATATTATATTATGCCGGGATGGTGCTATCGGGATTTGAATTGGAAGACAAGCAAACAATCATTGAAAAGGTAGAGCAGAACCTCTTATCAGGTAAGGTATACCAGGCTTTTACAAATGGTTTAGCATAATTACTTGGCCCAGGCGGGTGTTGCAATAGCATTCATCTGATTCCGTATCCAGACAATACGACTGCTTACTCTGGCATTTGGTTTTACTGGCGACCACTTTAAAGGTAAGGGCAGAATAGCGGCAATAGAAGCTGCTTCAGTGGCTGTGAGATTACGGGCTTTCTTTTTAAAATATTTTCGGGAGGCCGCCTCTACACCATATACTCCATTTCCTGTTTCAATCACATTAAGGTATACTTCCATAATACGTTCTTTGGACCAGAACAACTCAATCATAAACGTAAAATAAACCTCAAGCCCTTTACGTATCCATGTTCTGGATTGCCATAGAAAAACATTTTTTGCTGTTTGCTGACTGATGGTAGAAGCTCCGTGTACTTTCTTCCCTTTCTTCGTACGATTATACTTCATGGCTTTATTGATAGCCGTCCAGTCAAAACCATGATGTTCTAAAAACTTCTGATCCTCGGATGCCATAACAGCCTTTACCATATTCGGTGAAATAGCATCCATGGAAACCCAGTTTTTATGTACTCCCCGGAATGAACCAGTTTCAAAAACACCATCGATACAGCGTGTAATCATTAATGGCGTAACAATGGGATTGATAAATTTATGAATGATTACAAGCTGTATGGTATATACAAAGAAATACAGCACACAGGTTATAAGAATAATCTTTACTTTTTTCATGTATTGCAACACACTAAATCATAACCCTACAAACAATCCTGCTCATCTAAATATCATTTTGTATGGACATTTATCAGCATACAAAGCTAATTAATTTTCAATCACGTATTCCATTCCGCAGGATTAAAAACCTTTCCCTAATTTCAATCTAAAATAGTAACTTGCTTTAAAATAGGGCACAATGAATAAGGAAAAAGCGGCCAAACGTATTGAAGAGCTGAGCAATCTGCTGCATTATCACAATCATTTATATTACCAGAAAGATACGACGGAGATCTCTGATTTTGAATTTGATCAGCTATTAAACGAACTGATCCAATTGGAAAAAGAATTTCCAGATTTACGCAAAGATGATTCTCCTTCGCAACGCGTGGGCGGGACCATTACAAAGGAGTTTGCTTCCGTTGCGCATAAATACCCTATGCTTTCACTTTCAAATACTTATTCCGAACAGGAAATACGGGAATTTGATGAGCGTGTGCAAAAAGCGATCGGCAAACCGGTTGATTATGTATGTGAAATGAAATTTGATGGTGTTGCCATCAGCATTACCTATAAAAATGGAATTCTTCATCAGGCTGTTACCCGTGGCGATGGTGTTCGCGGAGATGATGTAACCAATAATATTAAAACCATCAAAAGTATTCCGATCAAATTACACGGAAAAGATATACCCGAAGAATTTGAAGTGCGCGGCGAAGTATTTCTTCCTTATGAGATGTTTGAGCGCATTAATAAAGAACGCGAAGATATTGGAGAAGCAATACTGGCCAATCCACGAAATGCAGCCAGCGGAACTGTTAAAATGCAGGATTCATCGGTGGTTGCCAAGCGACAGCTAAATTGTTTTCTATATGCCTTGCTTGGGGAATCGATAAACGTCGAGACCCATTCTGAATCATTACATAAAATGAAAGAATGGGGATTTTTAATTTCTGATTCCTACAAAGTTTGTTCTTCTATTGAGCAGATCATTGCCTATATTAATCATTGGAGTGAGTCACGTTTCAATTTACCATTGGCTACGGATGGCATTGTAATTAAAGTAAACAATCTCCAGATTCAGCAGGAATTAGGCATGACGGCTAAGAGTCCGCGCTGGGCCATTGCCTATAAATTCAAAGCGGAAGAAGCCTCCACTCCTGTTCTCTCGGTTGAATACCAGGTTGGAAGAACAGGCGCCGTTACTCCGGTTGCAAACCTAAAACCGGTTCACCTGGCAGGTACGACCGTAAAACGCGCCACCCTGCATAATGCCAATGAAATGGAACGGCTTGATTTGCATGAAGGAGATACGGTATTTGTAGAAAAAGGAGGAGAAATCATTCCTAAAATAACAAGGGTAGACACAACCAAACGAATAGCGGGAAGCAAGCAGATTACCTTCATTCAGGAATGTCCGGTATGCGCCACGCCCCTTATACGCATTGAAGGAGAAGCAGCTTGGTACTGTTCGAATGAGAAAGGCTGTGCCCCGCAGATAAAGGGTAAAATTGAACATTTCATTCAGCGCAAAGCCATGAATATTGATGGCATGGGATCTGAAACCATTGAAGTATTATTCGAGAAGAAATTAATTCACAATGTTGCCGATATCTATTCTTTAACCAAAGAGCAGTTACTGGCATTGGATCGTTTCGGAGAAAAATCAGTAACAAATCTGTTAAACGGAATCCAGGAATCATTGAAAACGCCGTTTAAGAGTGTGCTCTTTGCTATTGGTATCCGCTATGTTGGTGTAACGGTTGCCGAAAAACTTGCCCTGCATTTCAAAAGCATTGAAGCCATTAGTAAAGCAAGCCTGGAAGAATTGTTAAATGCTCCGGAGGTTGGTACAAAGATCGCTCAAAGTATCCTGGAATGGTTTAGTGATAAAGATCATCGACACTTGATTGAACGTTTAACAGCAGCAGGTGTCAAGATGGAACTGAGTGAGGATGAAATAATAAAAACAGAATCAGATAAATTACTTGGTAAAACATTTGTGGTTTCAGGCGTCTTCCAGGGCTATGAAAGAGACCAATTGAAAGAAGTCATTATTAAAAACGGTGGAAAAGTCATTTCAGGAGTAACGGGTAAATTGGATTATCTGGTGGCTGGCGATAACATGGGACCTGCGAAACTGGAGAAGGCACAAAAGCTGGGAATTAAAATTATTTCGGAAGCTGAATTCAATTCCTTGATTGAATAAGCAAATGTTTTACACAAAACTAAAAATAGACTG
>Ga0302265_1002247_pt1 | contig 10538 bp, 6 predicted proteins | sample III_Bog_E1_1_FD_194556 | JGI IMG/M metagenome (GOLD analysis project Ga0302265, IMG submission 194556) | Peat permafrost microbial communities from Stordalen Mire near Abisko, Sweden - III_Bog_E1_1 | ecosystem: Environmental > Terrestrial > Soil > Wetlands > Peat | place: Sweden: Abisko...
ATTTTTATGTTGATAGGATGATTGAAATGATGTCATTAGTGTTAATACTATTTTTTTATTATTTTTAATTAAGAATACTTGATAAATAGAATCTGTTAGTTCTATTTCAAAATTATAAATAGAACTAAAAAGCAAATTACAAAATTATTTAGCTTTTTATCTGCTTCTCAAAAATCAATTCAAAATCTTCCTTAAAAATTAAATACATAAGATATGAATTGCACCTTAAATAATTTTGCTGAAAAATAACACAATATATAAACAAAGTGATCATAGATTTCCAATGACTGGCAATAATTTTCTCCTTCTCCTCAGGTGCTCAGATTTGGAAACGATTGATATACGTTTTGAAGTCAGTATGGCATTGATACTAACTTACTTAAAAAAATATCTCGCACATCGGCGAAAAATTTGGCAGAGTTCATCTATATTTAAGAAGCCCAACTACTAAAATTTGTATTTTATCTCACTCAGGTATTCAGAGAACTATTCCTCTGTGAAAAGTTTTAAAAACATGGCCATGTTAACATATTTGCGTCCTCTCTTGCAATTTATAAATCTAATGGTCATATAAAAGATAGGGAGTATTTTTTAAATTTATAAACTTTATTTTTTAATCAGCCGGGCGCAATTTTCTACAATTTTCTGTGATTTGAACCTATGACTAAAAAATGAATAGAATTGATTAATAATATTAGACTAACTGTTCTTTTTGGCACTGAGAATCTCTTTTTTGGCGCTTCTTTCCATTGTCCGTCGTTTCAAGTTCTAATCAACTGCAGGGAATCTTTAGTGTATCTAAGTACCTAATTGAGCATTAGAAGGCAATTGTAAATTATTTGTATCACATTGTGTTAGTAATGAGCTTGTTTTCTGTGACTAAAACGCATTAAAGCAATTTAGTACATATTCATAGTTAAAAAATAATCTATGTTAATTTGGCATGGATGAAGTTTCGTAATTGAATAGTTGAAATATCATCACATTTTATGGAACGCGAATGTATGACATCTTCTAAGTATTTTTAAATATTATATGATTGATTATCTCATTCTTCTATTTATAAACTGGAACAGTGGATATTTTGTAAAACCCCTTTCGGATGTGTTTGAGAGAATGATTTTAAGAATAATCAACTCACCGAAGTTTGACAGTCTTTTAAAGGGAAAAGATATTAAAATCATTTCTTGGTGATATAAATTGATGAATAGTGGTTTGAAGATTTGCAAAACTAGCCATCAGTTATCAAACAATTCATATTTAGCCAAAAAAACCTGACGATTTAGACTAGGTCTTCTAAATAATAGATATCCCCTCTCTAACAATAATCGCAGAATTCAAATTCTACAGATTCGAAATGATTTTTTGAGCAATTCTTAATATTCATCAATAATGTGTCTGTTGGAAATGCATCATCCTTGTTGATGATTGCAGAACTTCAGTTACTTTGTTACGACTGTATGTATTTTCGTTTGGTGTAAAATTATAATATCCCCCGTCTTCTACATCTGCTTTACAAACTGTAAAATGATGATTTAACCATCAATATTACTTCTTTTAGCCTTAATTTTAACATAGATAACTTATGATGTTATTGAGGACTTGGTTAAGATGCCAGGATTAAACACCTCAAAAAACATGATGAGCTCATCATTCTATTTTTTTACGGAAATCATGAATAAAATCAATAGTTAATGGGCCTGCTGAGGAAGCTACATAGTTAAAGATAATTTCACTATATATTAAGGATTAACGATACTTCTGTAGATGATTTTTTTAATATAAATCTTAGAGTTTCGAATAAAAAATTAGAACCAAACAACTCGATAAACAAAGTTTATTCGCTAGGAGTAGCTATAAATTTACCTCAATGAATGGAATAAATGTTTAACAATTATGATGAACAATAATAGCTGTGAGGTAAAACTTGAAAATTAATTAGTTGAAGATTATAGAATAATAGCTATTTCAGGGATTTTGATTTTTAAAAATTAAGGAACATTTGAATCAGCATGGAGTGACAGTAGAGATTAATAAAAACAACTCTCCTTGGTTATTATTTTTCTTCGCATTTTCATGATTTTTACATAATTTATGTTTCTAAAAGTTTATAAGTTTAATAAGGATAATTTAAACTGATTAAATAAAATCAACCAAATCAAATAATAATAAATGGCTTTTCTCTCTTAATAACATCCTTCCTAATCAAAATTTATCCTGAGGGATAAGAATGCAATCATTATGATAAAAAAATAAAATTAATTTTATAAAGGAGTTAAAGGTGATCCAATATTCCCTTAAATCATAATCCTAATATTTAAAAAAATAATATTTTATCAAATAATATTTTGTTGGAATCATTCTCACTTGATATATTTTACCAAAGAATTGCGGAAGGCGCGTGCTCTATCTTTCATGTTTTGAACATTCGAACGATGAGGCTATGCCATGCATTTTAGTGTTTGAGAGTTGGTAAATTCTTCCGAAATATTGAGACCAAAGGGCTTCTTTTTGCTCGGTATTCCTCCTGCTAAACTTGTTGAAACTCTTACTTCACTGGAAGTTTGATTCTTAGAAGCTCCTACTAGAAAACTGTCTTTTTTTGGATTATAAATTAAAGGTTATGGGTCAGCATCAACATTTTGATATCTTTGACTTAGCTTTTGAGTTCCTTGAACTGAAGTCAACTGATTTGTTTGGACGGCACTGCCTTGATTGCTTTGCTGTTGTTTAGCCACACCTGATTGAGATAATTGATTAGTTTTTACTAAAGGAGATTAGGTGTATTGAGGTTTTTGAGGAAGGAGAGGTGAAGGAGGTTGATTATATGTATTGTATTGCAGTTGAGAAGATGGACTAAATTGATTGTACTGAGGCTGAATAGATGGACTGAATTGGTTGAATTGAGGCTGGAAAGGCGGATTCACTGAATTATACTGAGGTTGATTAAGTTGTGGTGATGGACTATATTGATTGTATTGAGGTTGAGGTTGAGGAGATGGGCTATAATTGTATTGAGGCGAATAAGAAGAATTAAATTGATTTACTTGATATTGCTGCTTCAATTGACTGGTTTGAGGAGATTCATTTATTTTATTTACTGGCTCAATGAATGTTTCCTTGATTGGCTGAGAAACTGTAGGAGCAGGTTTAACAATTTAATTTATTTTACTTTCAGCAAAATAGTTTGTTTTTTCACTTATAGTTTCCGAGTAGCTGCTAAATTAAGTAGCCTTATAAGTAGCGAGTTCAAGCTCGTTTACTATATTGTTAGATTAGCCATATGATTTTGATTCCTATTTAAAGTGAGAAGATTAATAAGAATAAGTGGGCTATTTTGGAATTTCAGAGGTTTAGTGATCTAAAGTCCCCGATTATTTCAGTGGGCCTTTCACCTTTGCATTTAAATTTGTCGGTTAAGTCTTTGAAGTATAGTCCATAAATTCATCAGCAATGTAACTATCCTTAATGATCTCATTTCTTTTACTTCCGCCTGTAAAATTTGTAGGATTAATTTAAACCTGTTCATAGGCAACTGGCTGAGCCACTGGAGGCAGAGGTTCTTCTTGCTGATAAGAAGCTGTTGCTGGGCTTTGGCTTTGGATTTATCTTTCATAATCCATGTATGCCATATAAATAGCATTCTGATTGAATTCATAAACGAAGATATCGCTCTCTACGTACTTGATGCATTAATTATGCATTTCGATTTCCACTCCGAAGTAAGGGCATAAAAAGCCAAGAAGCTCATCTCTTGGAATGTACGAGTCCAAAGAGTCCGCCTTTTCCATCAAGATGAGGAAACTGCGAAAGAAATTGACAAAAATGTAGTCCATGATAGGGTAGTGACTAAGTGAGTTCTGAACGTTGCCATGACCTTCTCCTAAAACTCCAAAGAACTCCATGATAAGACTCTTTGCTTGAGTGTCATTAAAAATTTCGGGGTTATCGTCTTCATAAAAGATGAAGTGAAAGGATGAGTTAATAATTTCCTCGATTTTGCGAATGTAGAAATCAAAGTTGATGTTTTCTAATTCAAAGCACAGTTTGAGATATTGATAGTAAAAGATGCGGATATGTCCTTGAGGGTCGTTGGCGAACACTTTGACGACACGTGCAGGGTCGACCAGATTGGTCTAGAAGAACTAAGGAAGCACAACTGCATCCTGGAAGACTTCTCCGTCAGCAGCGAATTCGCTTAAAGATTTCATATTGATAAATAAATAGATAGTAAAAATCTTAGTGGATTTATTGAACAACTACTACATAAGATATATTTTTATTTATTATTTTATTGACAACAATTTAATTAATAATTATGCTCAATAATAGACCATAGACAATCATATTCCAGCTTATCCCTGGAATTAATTTAAATCATAATGTTTTAATCTTTAGAACGATATCTTCTTAAGTACAAAAATGGCTGATGAATCTATTGTTAATTTATTTAAAGGCAATTAAAACTCTAATTCGGATGTAAGATTACTTTGACTATCAATTGATTATCATATCTTATCGGATTAATAAATGTAGTTCTGATCTGATATTTGGCAGCATAAATTTCATCAATTTATAAGCATACTTATGATTTATTGGGCATTATTTATTATTTCAATACACTTACCCGAACTAAACTCGCTTGACTCGTTAATTATAAATAATAATTCCGAGCATGAATCAGAAGACCAAATTTTCGAAACTTTCCCCGCAATAACAAACTATAATTACCGGCATGAAGAATTGGTTATACTCTCATGGAGCTCTATATGAATCCCTCTCGATTGTTTATTTTCAATAAGGCTATCGAGGTGCAGTATCAGTCAAACCCATACAAGTAACATAAAATCTATTCAGAAGAAGGAGAGGATTGTTTTCATTCCTCGATCATAGTTGATTACTCTTGAAATGGCTCGCCTTAATCCCATTTGCCTGTAAGTTATACAGAAAAATATTGAATTGTTTTCGCCAAAACATACTTTTTTGGCAGTATTTCTTCTTGATGAGATCAGTAAGGGTGAGGCTTCACATTGGAAATTGTACTTAGATATATTGCCAAAGGATCATAGTAGCTTCCCTATCAACTACACCAATGAAGATTTAATTTAACTCATAGGATCGCCTTTCCTCTTGCAGATTCACGAAAAAGTTTTTGATCTGAAGAGAGATTATGACAGGGTCTTCGCATGTTCTGAATCTTTTCGCAAATATAAATTTAAGGATTTTTGTTGGGCCCGTACTATGGTTGGAAGCCGCATGTTTGGATTGCATATTGATGGAGTTAAAACAGACATCCTCGCTCCATTTGCAGATATGCTCAACCATAAGCTTCCCAAGGAAACATCCTGGAATTATATACAAGCTTAACAAGGATTTGCAATTGAAAGTCTAGTCGATTTGCCAGCAGGAGTCTAAGTTTGTGACAGTTATGGCAAAAAATGTAATTCTCGATACCTTCTCAATTATGGATTCCTGCTTTAGAATAACCCTGAAAATCAAATTGTAACTTATCCTTTATTCAGTGTTTGAAAGTAGAGTTGGATGGGTCCTTTCGGGCCAAAAAACTTTAAATGATAAAAAAGAAAGAAGGACTGAAGATTTTACGCATCTCTAGATGTATGGACGATAACAATTTTTACTAATCAATGGGTTTTCTTCGATTTAAGAATATTGAAGACTATAATCAGCTTGCAGTCCTTTAAGTAAAATGCCTCTCATTCAGAAAATTTCAGGGATAAAAATAACAAATGATCCTTATTTACCAGCAAAAACTCCTCCGCTAACCATGTAGGTATAAATAGCTATATGGAATGACTTAAAAGCAATATGCGAGAAAAGTTTAAAATAATATCCGACAACATAATAGGAAGATATAGTGAAATTAAAGTCATCAAAATTGAGTTAAAATTTGAGGAATATTATAATTTTACGATTAGGCGAGAAGCAGTTATTTAAAAATTACATCACAATATGCTCTGAGGTTATTGAAGTACTCAATCGTGGTTACATTTAAACCTTTCAGCACATATCAGAAAATAAGGAGAGGCCTTGGTGCAGATATGTCTTTAAGATACTAAACATTATGCCACATGACCAGAAAAAAGAAGTACCTTCTATTAATTTTGCGCCAGTGGAGGAAGTTTTAGCGCAACATTCAGAGGAGGAATTATCTGATAATTGATTGTTGTCTATTGATATATGTGATATAATTTTATCAATTTTGTTAATTTCAATTTTACTGGAGATACTTAATAATATTAATCAAAAGAGACTTGTTCTTCATAAATATTTTAAATGATTTCTCAGATATTTTGAGCTAATAGTAATATTGTTTATTAGGGGATACATTTTGTAAAATACCAAATTAACAAGTATCGAGACAAATCTCCTTCAATACCAAAGAATAAAATGCAATAATTGGCTATTTTCGATAAATATATATAAAAATGATAAGGAAGATTAAAAAAATAATTTTATCTTATAATTTATATCCTATTACTATTTTATAGTGATAAAACCTTTTTATTTCACTCAACTCCAGTTTTTAGCTTGATGAATTAAAACCATCACGTACTGGCAATTTATACCGTTTTATCATTGCAACACTAGTTCATGATCATAATAAATGTCGTTTTTTGATAATTTATATAAAATGTAAAATAAGGCAACGTAGATGTTCGAGATACGTTCCGCATCATCGTATGAGATGTCCGATGGTTCTGCGGAGGGATCTCGAGGATCAAAGGATCTGGAATCAGTCATAATGGATAATGATGAGATAAGTGAAACGATAAAGTAACTTATTCTCGAGGAAAAGAGGAAAAATTTTATTAGTAAGACTGAAAATTTTTACTAACCGGTCAACTTAAAACGCTGCCACTCTGCTTCGATTGTCCATCACAATAAATAAAACATGACTCTGCCTTATCATCTTGAACGCATGCTGCATTCAAATCGAAAATGCCCAAATATAGCAACTGATGATTTACTTGATTCAGTGTATGGAGCATTTTTTGGCTTTCTTGTGGGAGATATCGTTGGTGCACATATTGCTTATAAAATATACAATGTACCAGAAATTCCTGGGGCGCTGATCATGAACGGAGGAGGGACATATAACATTGGGCCCGGTCAAGGCACAGATCAGACAGAAATTATGTTGTCTGCAGCATATGGACTCATAGATGGAGGATCCATTTACAATAGTGATATGATGGCTAAACGTTACTTATAATGGCTCGAGAGCAAACCTTTTAACGTTTCAGCAATTTTTATTCTTTCGTTAGTAGAAATTCGACGATAAAAACACCAATAAAAAACCATTTAAATTGAGGGTTTAGGGGAAGTCCTTAAGAAGAATTCATAAAAAAATTGTTTGCAGGAAAGTAATCTGGGATTAGTGAGAGTTCTACCATTGGCGGTTTGGGGCCTCAATCTAAATTAACGAGATTTTTGCAAATTAATAAAGGGTATAAATTCATTAAAGTAGATGAACTCTCACTCATTTGCCCTAATTAGTTGGTCATTGAGACAGGAATCATTTATGGAATGATGCTTAGGACCATCTTCAAGACTCATGATCAAGAACTTGCTTTTTACGAAGCCTCGAAATGGGTGTATTCTCGAGGAAGTTAAAAATTAAGATAATTGTGGCGTTATGTATAGTTAGATATTTAAATTCAGGGAAGGGGTAACGTTGGCAAACTTAAAACGTGTTTTACTTATTCGTGCATTGAAATCAACAAAAAATAGGTCAAATTTATGGAAAGCTTATTGAAGACTCTTCTAAAAGGAGGCGATACTGATGCCAATTGTGCAATTGTAATGGCTTTAGTGGGCAGTCTTATCGGCTATAACAACATTCCCAGCTACTTCAAACAAAAGATAATAAACTCTCGGATGTCTCAAAGTTCAAGACCTCGTCCTGACGAATACACTCCTTATCAAGTCATCGAAATCGTCTAGAAATTGATGATTATTCGACCTGACAGGTACATAAAATAACACTACAAATAACTGCCTTCATCTTAAAACTCAATAATTTGAGTGATGTTTCCAATCAATTAATACTCTTTTAAAATCTGATTTCTATTAGATTTTATCAATTACTCATACAATTCTTTTCTGATTAATATTCAAATATATTTTTTTGAATTAAGATATACACAATATAAAAATGATGAGGCAGCAGTCGAGACACGCAGATCAAGTACTGACCATTTAAGAAATGATTTAAAGAGCAGGAAACAATCATATTTATCAGTTTAGAATGCTCATTAATTTTACACTCGTCTTTCTTTTCTCATCTTTCATTCAGATGGGCTTCCCCATAATCTTCCAACATGCTCAATTTGTTTGTTAACCGGGAGAGGATTGCAGTGAAAAAGCAGTTTGCGCTCGTGAAACTCACACTCTATCACCTGACATTAAAAGCGTTGCATATAGTTTTGACCTTGTCTGTGATCGCAAAGCATATCTGCGTACTTGCTTTTAGGCTTTTCTTTATGGAGGATTTATCGGTAGTCTATACTATGGAGAAGTAATTGAGAGAAAAGGACGCAAATATGCAGTTATAGAATCCCTCTTAATGATGATTGGAGGATTGTATTTGAGCAGTGTTTCAGGTAGTGCTTGGCTTTTCTCGTTCGGTGTATTCTTTTTTAACGCTGGCTTTCGAGGATTTTATAATGCTTCTCTTCTTTCAATTTCTGAAGTAACTGGTGAAGTGACTCGAGCAGCAACACCAATGGTGCTTTCAATCGGATGGGCTATCGGACAAATTGTACTTGCTTTAATTGGCCTCGTTCTAATCAATTGGAGAATTATTTTTCTTTTAACAGCTATACCGCTCACTGTTCTACTTTATTTTGTCTACTATCAGGTTCGGGATTCGCCTAGATTCTGTCTTACGAAGCATTAATTCGGAAAGGTAAAATCTATCATTGAAGAAATAGCCTATATCAACAGTAGAAAATTTGCAGGATATCAGCTTAAAGAAGAAGTGGATTACAAATAAAAAATGGATAGTTATGAAAGGATATTGCAAGGTGGAAACATTTCATCCTATCAAGTACATCATTCGTATGCCTCCCTCTTAAAATTTAACTCCATCCGTATTCGTGTGATCATTCTTAGCATCATATGGTCTGTTATCAGTCTCAGTTATTTCACAAGTGTTAAAAATCAGCTGAATCCTCATCGATCCTACTCTTTCAATATTGCTCTGGCAGGAGTTATTGAAATTATTGCGTACCTCGGATCAATCGTCACCAGTCTCAATTGGGGTCGTGTTTTCGTAATAAAAAGGCTACTAGTGGTGGCAGCTGTCGTCCATCTCTGTTTCTATTTCATACAGCCTCGTGATGAATACTTTGGATTCTCTAAAGCAATAGTCTTAATTCTCGACATATTTATTCGCATTTTAATGAGTTTCGGTAACACCTTTTTAGCAATTTATAGTATTGAACTGTTTCCAACCTCAATCAGACACTTTGCATTAGGCATTCTTGGATTTATTACTAAACTCATGTATATGGTATCCTTTATCTTTGATAGCTTTTTTTCTGAACGCTTTATTCACCCTAACTTTATCATTGGTCTTCTTTTGGCAGGTTCTTATTTCTTTACAGTTAAATTACGAGAGACCAAGGAGACAGGATTTAAAGACAATCTTTCTGAGGATGGAAATAGTTTGTTGATGAACTAAACTGTGGCTGAAATATTTTGAGAATGATTTGAATATTTTTAACTCGTTATTGCTTAATATGAATAATTATCCTAATTATGATCTTTTGAATGAAAATCAATTGATTTATAGAAGTGAAAGACCCTCATCAGTAAATTACTCGCTCTTTGTGACTTCCAAGTAGTCATCCTCAGTTGTTGATAAATAAAACGGAGAGCTTTATACGAAATAGGGATGGCATTCGTCATAGAGACCATTTTGTTTTAACGAATCAATAATATTGAAAAGTTCTTCTTTGGAACTAATTTCTTTAATGTTGGTATTGACTTCCTAATAAATTTTTGAAACTTTCCTCACTTCTTAAATTTCTTGTTCATTGTTTATCTCTTCTTCCTTGATTTGTTTTGACAGCTCATCAATTTGCTCTGAATACTTGATTTTGTACCTTGAGTAATGCAATCTTAGCTTTTAAAGATATCTCCCTTTTTGTTTTGGAAGGTGAATATTTCAGCTAGTAGTTGAGCCTTAATTATTTAGTCAATACATTTCGCTTATACTTGATTAATGCTTATTGTTGGGCCAATTCGTTTAAATTTTTGCTATTGAATTTTAGTTCCTACGGAGGTAAAAATGTACGATATAGTTCTGGAAAGGAATTTCTTTGAAGGTTTGCATATTTATTAAATATTATTATAAATGATTGTTGTTTATTTTTAGGAGGGAAATCGCAAATACAAAGCATTATATTTAATATGATATTCCTTTAAAAAGGATACCCAATGTATATTTAACTAAATTATACAATTTGTCCTTAATGACCATTTTGACGATATTAATTAGTAAATAATTACTG
>Ga0302265_1002253_pt1 | contig 10513 bp, 6 predicted proteins | sample III_Bog_E1_1_FD_194556 | JGI IMG/M metagenome (GOLD analysis project Ga0302265, IMG submission 194556) | Peat permafrost microbial communities from Stordalen Mire near Abisko, Sweden - III_Bog_E1_1 | ecosystem: Environmental > Terrestrial > Soil > Wetlands > Peat | place: Sweden: Abisko...
TCTTCTTCATCCGCCACGCCCTGCGCGCCGGCTTCACCATCGAGGAGATTTTCAACCTCACGAAAATTGACCGCTGGTTTCTGGTGCAGATCAAAGAGATTGTGGATTTTGAGGAAGAACTGGCGGGCGTGAAGAATTAAAGTTGGGAAAAATAAACGCTATCCGTTATATTTCAGACGTGCGCAAGCTTGATTCAATCATTGGAAAAATTCAACGCGAGGACACGCAGTTGCTGATGCGTGAACTGCCCAATGAATCATTCGACCTCATCATTTGCGACGGGCCTTACGCGGTCACAACACACGATTGGGACAACGTGGCGGACATTCAGCATTTCAACCTCGAACTGCTCAAATCTTTTTCCCGTCTGCTCAAACCCGGCGGCGCGGCTTATCTGTTCGGCAAGCCGGACTGCATTGATTTCATTGATTACCGGTCGTTTCTCACATTGCAGTCTAAAATAGTTTGGTATCAGCCAAGCCGGCTGGCGCAGGGACGGATTTCCTACACAAACAATTACGACGTGATTTGCTATTTCACCAAAGGAAAGGCGAAGACGTTCAACCTCGATGACATTCGTGTGCCGCAATTGGTGGAATTGGAACATCGTTTGCGCTGTGAGCGCGTTCCGTCCGTGCGTAATGGCAAATTCGGCAAGACAGTTTTTCATCCCGACGGCAAGAATCCCGGCAACGTGTGGGGCGACATCAAGCAACTCACCTACAAGTCGAAGGAACTGGTCAGCCGCGAATTGCTGAACACGATTCAGAAGCCGGAGAAGTTGATGGAGCGGATCATCAAAGCCAGTTCAAATCCGGGCGATGTGGTATTTGATCCATTCAGCGGTTCGGGAACTGTGTCGGTGGTTTGTGAACGATTGGGCAGACGATTTGTTGCCTGCGAAATCAATGCGGATTATTGCCACATCGCGGAAGAACGAATGACCAAAGCAGCCAGCAAAAGTGAATCTTCAGAAAACTTCTTCGAGTTTGCGGCCAATGGCAGCAACGGGCATTTAGCTCCTACTCAAGTCTGTTTGGTATAAACCACCTTGCCATTCTGTTGCGCCCATTTGATGGTGAAGCCTATGTGGGAAATTTCATTGCGGCTCGCGTCAAGTTGTCGCCCAGCCTCACGTAGCATTGCTTCGACTGGAACTTCGTAAATAACGAGAACGTCCAGCGGGCTTTCCTTATCAAAAACGGCACAGTAGATGGCCGTGTTGCGGGTGATTCGTTCGAGTGATGTCGCGCGTTTGTAAGGCGGTGAACTAAACATCCGATCCAGTTGAAATGTGCCGCCCTCGAAACACGAAAGGTATTCAAACTTGCGTTCTGGATTCGCCGGGTCAAACGCATCGGGTTCGTGTTTTGTTTTGTGAACTTCATGCCCAAGGATGTCGGCGACTACCAGTTCCTTGACAAGTCCCGGCTGGAGCAGGTTCTTGAATCCGTGTTGAGCCGCAATCTCTTGTGCCTTGCGGATGAAGCTGATGATCTGGTGGATATAATTCACTATTGCGGAAGATGCTATTTGTTTCGCCTTGGGTTGTCGAGATGGTGATTCTCGCCGCGAATCCCAACGGGATTCAAATCCATCAGCCCAGGGTTGGCAGTCCGCGCCGGCAGGCGAGGAGCGACTACCCTGGGAAACCGTTCCCCAAATTCATCAACGCTGAAGGCGTTGCATCCAATCCGCTGCCGCACCGATGCAACTCCTTCAGAGTTGTTTTCATTTTGCCCGTTCACCCAGCGTAGCCCGACTGCGTCGGCCAACGCTGGGCTGAAGGCTTCAACCGCGTTGCGGTTGGTTCGTCGCGCCGGTTCGCAGCTCCGTCAGGAGCGAAATCTTTGTAGCCACCCGCGCCACCCAATTCCCCAGCCCCGTCGGGGCGGCAGATTCCGCTCCTGACGGAGCTTGAAATCTTGTTTGATTTTGGCTGCTACAACTATGCCGCGCCTGACGGCGCGGGGCGGGTTGAAAATAGCCCAGCCTTTCAAGGCTGGGTGGTTGGCGCACGTTTGGTAAAAGTCCCGCGAGGGACGGCAGAACGGTTCTTTCGTCCCTGACGGGACTTGGTTTGTTTCGCATGGTGAACCCAGCCATAAATAGCTGGGCTATTTTCAATCCGTTGCTCGTCGTGCCGGTTCACCGCTCCATCCACAAATCCCAACGGGATTCAAATCCGCCGCCGCCCCGTCCGCCCCAAGCGCCAGAGGGCTGGCGCACTCCAAGACGCTTCGCGCCAGCCGGGCGTCATCGTGATCGCGCCAGCGTCTTGGAGTGCGGTGGCCCTCCACCGCTTTATTTCGCCACCCTTCACCGCCGCCCATGGCAGTTTTGACCAGCCGAAGGCCGGAATTTGATGCAAGTGGTTGAGGGTCAGAGCAGAAAACCCTCTGCCCCCGCAGTTTTCTTCCGGGTTATTTCGGAAATTTCCCAGGATATTTCTGAAATATCCCGAGGTCGGAGTGAAATATCCTCGGCTGAAAGTGTTCCAGCCGGGGCTGGCAGAGAAATATCCCAGGGTCCGGCGCTCCGCTCCCGGGGTCCGAGCGTCCGCTCCGGGGTGGCGGGAGAAATATCCCCGGATATTTTGCTCCCGGTCCTGAATCCGCCGGATATGTCCCGGGGTCGGAGTCTCCGCTCCCGGGATATTTTGCGGCCAGCCGAATACATTTTGCTCCCAGCCAAATTATTTTCGGCGCCAGCCGGCCAAACTAGCGGCGTTGTCTGGAGAATTTCGCTCGCTGGTCGGGAGTTTATGCTGGGCGCCGGGGCGGTGCACCAAAACGAGGTTTGGAATTGAGCTTAAAGCGCATTTGTCGCATCATTGTTGTTCCGGGATTTATCCCTCCTTAAAAATTTATGAACAAAAAAGTTAAGAAGGTTGGCATCCTAACCGCCGGTGGTCTGGCGCCGTGCTTGAGCGCGTCCATCGGTTATCTCATCGAAACCTACACGCGCGTCGCGCCCAAGGTGGAAATCATCTGCTACGTCAACGGCTACATGGGTGTGCTGCAAGGCAAGAGCATGAAGGTGACGGTGCAGGCGCGCAAAAATTGGCAGGCGCTCGTCGAGCACGGCGGCAGTCCCATCGGCAATAGCCGCGTGAAACTCACGAACATCAAGGATTGCGTGAGGCGCGGTCTCGTCAAGGAAGGTCAGGACCCCCAGAAGGTCGCCGCCGACCAGCTCATCAAGGACGGCGTCGATGTGTTGCACACCATCGGCGGCGACGACACGAACACGGCGGCGGCGGATCTCGCAAAATTTCTTAAAACAAATAATTACAATCTCACGGTCGTCGGCATGCCCAAGACGATTGATAACGACGTCATCCCGATCCATCAAAGCCTCGGCGCATGGACGGCGGCGGAAGAGGGCGCGCATTATTTCGCCAACGTCGTCGCCGAGCACAACGCGAACCCGCGCATGTTGATCATCCACGAAGTCATGGGCCGCAACTGTGGCTGGCTCACCGCCGCGACCGCCGAGGAATACCGGAAATTCATGGGCACGATGAACTTTTTGCCCGACCTCGGCTTGAGCGAGGAACGCCGCGATGTGCACGGCATCTACATTCCTGAGATGGCGCTCGACATCAAGGGCGAGGCCGCGCGCTTGCGTAAAATCATGGACAAGCACGATTGCGTGAATCTGTTTATTTCTGAAGGCGCGGGCGTGGAGGCCATCGTCGCGGAAATGAAATCGCGCGGTGAAGAGGTGCCGCGCGACGCGTTCGGTCATGTGCGTTTGGACAAGGTGAATGTTGGTTCGTGGTTCTCCAAACAGTTTGCCGAATTGCTCGGCGCGGAAAAAACGCTCGTGCAAAAGAGCGGTTATTACAGTCGCGCCGCCGCTGCGAATGCCGCCGACCGGAAACTCATACGCCGTTGCGCGGTGAAGGCCGTGCAATGCGCGCTGGCTGGCAAAGGCGGCGTCGTCGGTGAAGACGAGGAACGCGGCAAGCAACTGCGCGCGATTGAATTCGAGCGCATCAAAGGCGGAAAGCCGTTCAACATCAAGGCGAAGTGGTTCGTGCAATTGCTCAAGGACATCGGCCAGCCGCTGGGCAAGGCCGTGGCAGTAAAGCACTGACCGGAATTTTTCACGAGGCGAAGCGCTGCGAGGCGCTTCGCCTTTTTATTTGTCCTCGGCGCGGATTTTTTCCCTGCCCACACTGGCGGCATGAAGCGGTTGGTCGCACTTTAGCCAAGACGATGGGCAGGATGTGCGCCGTTTGCTGTCCCTGGCCGTTTTGGCGTTCGCGCTGCCGGCGGCATCGGCCTTTCCTGCGGGCGCTTCTAACTCGGGTCGGGCATCAACCATAAGACCATCGCCAACGACTGGCGCACGGTCGAAACCTTTGAAACCGCCGCGTAGCGTGGTGACGGTGGTTGGTGAAGACAAAAAGGCCGCCGCCGGCGAACCCTATTCGGGCCGGGCACCGTAGCCGCGCACGAAGCCAACGAAAGACGCCGCATCCACGACGTTGTTTTTCCAGTTGGCCTCGTATTCGATGGAGACGTTGCCGGTGAAATTCTGGCGCTTCAGCTCATCAATGACGCCAGCGAGGTTGCCGACGCCGGTGCCGGCGGGAACGTCGTGGGCGGCGGGCGACACCTCGTTCATCTCATGGAGATGCACGCTGATGACGCGGCCCTGAAGAATTTTCAGGCAGTCCACCGGCTTCAGGCCGGACTGGACCCAGTGCCCGACATCGGCGCAGGAGCCGATGCGCGCGTCGCGATCCTTGACGACGCTCAAAACGTAATTCGGATCCCACATCTTGTAGCCGGGGTTTTTGGGCTGAATCTGGTGGTCGTGGAAGCCCACACGGAGGTCATATTCCTTGACGAGCTTTTCGATGGTGTCAATGGAATCGACCGACTCGGTGGTGATGCCGTAAAGCCCGAATTTTTTGGCGAACTCAAAAATTTTCCGCGCGCCCGCCTCGTCCTTGGGAATGCCCACCACGCCGTAATTCACCGCGCGCACGCCGTCCTTTTCCAACCGCGCCTTGACGATGGCGATCATTTCGTCGGTGGCGTTGTGGTCGAATTTCACGCCAGGCTGATCCGGGCTGAATTTCTGGCCGGGATAAAATTCAATCACCTTGCCGCCCGCCTCGGCGGTTTTGTCAATCGCCTCCAGCACGGAAAATTCCTTGAACGTCCACGCCTGGCAGCCGAGCGCGAGGCCGCCGGTCAGGCAGCCGGCCGGAATGGGTTCGGCGGGCGCGGTGAAACCCGCTACGCAAAGCGCGGCGGCGAGCGGGAGAAAATTAATTTTCATTTTTTGGCGGTGAGTGCCGCCAGTTTTTCAAATCGGTCAGAAAATGCAAGTAACCTGTTGGGGATCCGGTGGCGTCTGGCAGTTGTCCCATGGCCTCACGCAAACGCGTGCCGCAAAAAAACGGTTTTTGTTTTGAAACGCCCAGGCCGGTTGCTAGATTTTTAACATGAAGCCACCCCTGACCCCGCCACCACTTCGCTGGAACCGCCGCACGTTTCTCAAGACCGCCACGCTCGCCGGCGGCGCGGTCGTGTTCGGCGTGCCGACACTGCTGCGCGGCCAGAACCTGAACAGCAAGCTCAACATCGCCGCCATCGGCGCGGGCGGCAAGGGCGCCAGCGACACGGATCATTGCGCCACCGAGAACATCGTCGCGCTCTGCGACGTGGATTCCGCCCATTGCGCCGGGCAGGTCAAAAAATATCCCGGCGCGAAATTTTACCGCGACTTCCGCAAGATGTTCGACGAGATGGGCAAGGGCATTGACGCCGTGACCGTTTCCACGCCGGATCATTTTCACGCCATCGCCGAGTCGGCCGCGATGCGCCTGGGCAAGCACGTCTATGGCCAGAAGCCGCTCGCGCAGACGGTTTACGAGGCGCGCTATCTTCGCGACCTCGCACACGAAACCGGTGTCGTCACGCAGATGGGCAATCAGGGCAGCGCGGCGGACGGCCTGCGCCGCGCGGTGGAATGCGTCCACGCCGGCATCATCGGCCCGGTGCGCGAGGTTTATGTCTGGACCAACCGCCCGATCTGGCCGCAGGGCATCGGCCGGCCTGATGGCAGCGATCCTGTGCCGGAAACCCTGGACTGGGACATCTGGCTCGGCCCCGCGCCGGCGCGGCCCTACAAGAAAGGCGTCTATAATCCGTTCAACTGGCGCGGCTGGCTGGATTTCGGCACCGGCGCGCTGGGCGACATGGCGTGCCACACGGTCAACATGCCGTTCCGCGCGCTCGGCCTGGGCTATCCGACGGAGATTGAGGCCACCGCCATCACCGGCATCAACCAGGAAACCTATCCGCTCGCCTCCAAAATCCGTTTCCAGTTTCCGGCGCGGAAAATTTCCGTGCCCGCCGCGAACAAAACTTTCTTTCACAAGCATGACACGCTGTCGCTGGAGCCCGTGACGTTGTGGTGGAACGACGGCGGCCAGCCGGTTGCGGACCAGCCGGGCCGGCACGACGGCAGCAACAAGCCGCCGCAGGAAATCACCGCCGACATCGCGGAGATGTTCGGCGAGGTTCCCGGCAGCGGCTGTCTGCTGGTCGGTGACAAGGGCAAGATCTTTTCGCCCGACGACTACGGCGAACAATTTTTCATCCGGCTCAACGACGAGAAGAAATTTACGCACTATAAAAAATATGCGGCTGTCACCGCCATCCCGGAAAGCCTGCCGCGCAATTTGTTCAAGGGCGACAACGACCACCGGCAGCATCAGGAATGGATCGCCGCCATCAAGGAGGGCAAACCGGAACTGTGCTACTCGCGGTTTGCCGTCGGCGCGCAGCTCACGGAAATCATGCTGCTCGGCTGCGTCGCCCTGCGCGCCGGCCAGAAGATCGAGTGGGACGGCCCGGCCATGCGCGCCACCAACTGCCCGGCCGCCGCGCAATTCGTGAAACGCGACAACCGCGCCGGCTGGGTGCTGTCGTGAACGGAAAATAAGAATGCCGGCGCAGGAATTGCGCCGGCATTTTCAATTTTTTTGCGCGTCGCTGATCAGCTCGCGCGGGCGTAATTTTCAACCGGCTCCGCGCCGAGCGTGCCCACCAACTTCTTCGGATAGTCCGCCGACTCGACCGCCTCCAAAGTTTTCCGCGCCGCCGTCAGGCGCGCAGCGATGCCGAGTTTTTCCGAAACGTCCGTGTAGTTCGGCCGGCGCAGGAACTGGTTCAGGCATTCAACGTGCCGCTTCCACAAGGCGCGGTCCACCTTCTGTTTCGCCGCGAGGCGCGCGGCATACCAGCCGCTCGCCAGCAGGTTTTCGCGCGTGAACAGTTTGCGCACGTCGGGATGTTCCAGGCCTTTTCCTTCCCATTCGTCATGGAGCATGATGTGTAGCAGCGCCTGCAACGGCGGGCTCGCCTGCGCGATGCTGCCGTCGTCAAAATACATTTTCGCGACGCGCTTCTGCGTGGCGATGATGTTGTCCATGCCGTCCGCAAAAATGTCCTTGCCCTGCAGTTCCGGCTTGAGCATCGCCTCGGTGAACACGGCGTGCGGATGGTTGAACACGCGGCCGAAGAAATTGTGCACGAACCGCGCGTTGATGCGCCAGCCGAGCCGGCTCGCGAGCACCTTTTTGCCGGCGTGATCAAAGTCCGCGCACTTTTCCAGGAACCGGTTGGCGACGAGAAATTTCGGGTCGCGCTCCTCGGCGCTCATGCGCGACCAGACCTCCGGCACGATCAGGCTCACGTCGTGGTCCACGCGCAGATTCGGCCCGACGTAGCCGGCGGCGGTGACGAACGCGTGATGGCCGCAGAGGATGAACGACACCAGCGCGTTGTTCAAATCCATGATCGGCGGCAGCGCGTTGAATGGGCCCTTGGTCAGCGCGCCCTCGGAGCCGGCGCCGGTGGTGGACGGCGATTTGCCGGTCATGCTGCAAATGACTTCCATGAAAAGTTCCGGCAGCTCGAAGAAATGAATCGGGTTGTAGCACGCCAGCGCCCGCACGCCTTTTTCCGGCGGGTTGTTGCGGCGGCCCGGCAGCACGGCGGTGACCGGCGTGTGCAGCGGCTGGCCCGGCGGCACGCGGCGGCGCAGGCGCGCGGAAATTTCCGCCAGATACGTTTCGCCCGCGCGGACAAGGTCGGGACGTTTTTGCAGATAGCGCGGATTTTTCGTCGGCTTGCCGTCCACGAGGCGCGGATTGGCGGTGCAGACGAAATAATCTGGCTGGCCGGTCTTCGCGACTTCGCCCACGAATTTCTGCATCGGCTGGGTGAACTGGTTGAAGCCCAGCGCGTCCGCGACCATTTCTTTTGCGTTGGCCGGCGTGAGCGGCTCGTAGTTGGAAAAGAAATTTTCCGGCTGCACGAAATCCAGTTCCGCCTGCTTGTCATAGCCGCGATGGATCGCATCATCGGGCCGCTGAAACAAACGCTGCTCGCAGTTCTGCGCGAATTTCAGCGACAGGTTTTTGTCCGTGCCTTCGGGCAGATTTTCCAGCACGCCGGCGGGAACGACCGTTGACGCCGTGATGTCGTCCTCCATCTGCACTTTCACCGCCGGATGAAAATCCTTGCGCAAGCCGAACGTCCTCCACGCGCCGTCATCGTCGAAGCCGACGCGCAGATACGTCGTGACCAGCTTGCGGTTGTCGCATTTAAGCTCGTTGCCCGGCGTGCCGTTGATGATGTCCACGCTGAAATGGTCGCGCCAGTGGCCGTCCCACTCCGGCTTGTAATAGCGCTTCACGACAAACACGAGCTCCTTGACGTGCTGCGGCACGCTGACGAGCCACGCATTATATTCCGGCGTGTAGTCATGCTCGTCCGGCGTGAGCAGCTTGATGACGGAGCCGAGCGAGCGATCCGGATCCAGCACGGTGCGCTTGTCCGTGCGCTCCTTGTCGGCAAAACGCTTCGTGTAATCGCGGTCAATCAGCTCGGCCACGCGGTCAAAATCATTTTTCAAGTCCGAGACAAAAACCGGGCCGGTCAAAATTGCGTCGGTGATGGGCTTGGAAATTTCCGACTTGCCGCCGCCGGAAACGGTGCAGGGCTTGTGGCAGAACGTGCCTTCGGCCACCGTGCCGACCAGCCGCCATTGGCGCCCGTAGCCGGGCGGCTTTTCCATGCGGATTTTGTAGCCGGACGGGCGGACGTAGGTTTTTTCGGGCGAGAGCCGGATGCTCTGTTCGCCGGAACTTGGATTCGTCCAGGAAATTTTCTGGCTCTTCAAATCGAAGCGCGCCGAGGCCGGAACGTAAATGATTTCCGGAAACTTCTTGTCCACCGCGTAGCCTTCCGGCTTCACGTCCATGATGGAACCAAACATCGCGGTCATCTCCACGAACGAATGCGGCAGCCGCCGCGAGACAATGTCGCCGTTGAATTCCTCGCCGAGGTCGTAGCTCGCAAACACCAGCGCGCCGCCGGCGTGCTCCTCTTCCGTCAGGCCGAACAGGTTGGCCGCGTAGCTCAACTGCGTCTTCACCTCTTTTTTGCAATAGCCAAAATAATTGTCCGCGATAATGGTGACGATGACGCCGGTCTCGTCGCGCGCCGTGAGCTTGAAGGCGTTGCCGCCGTTGTAAAGTTCGTCCTCGGTTTTCCAGCACATGCCATCGCGGCGCTGGCGTTCGGTGGCCTGGTCGAAATGCGGCAGGCCGACGGATTTTTTCGTGAGCCGGATGAGATGCGGCGCAAGGACGATGCAGCCGGTGTGGCCGGTCCAATGCTCGCTGTCGAGCGCGGCGTCGTTTTCCGGCAGCAGCGGGTCGCCGCCGTTTTCAAAAATCGTCTCGACAAAATCAAGGTTGCTCACCAGGTTGCCCGGCACGAAGAAGCGGACTTCCATCCGTTTTTCCGGCGTGAAGCCGGGAACTGCCGGCGAAACCAATGGCCGGATGAGCAGCGAGACAAAACATTCCGCCGGCGCCGGCTGCGTGGCGGTGAACGGCAGTTTCAACAGGTCCTTCGGCGGCGTGAGCGCGTGCTGGAGAATTTTTGCGAACGTCGCTTTCGGCACGCCCAGCTTGTCGTCGGGAATCGGCAGGCCGCCCTCGGCGACGTGGAAAATTCCCGCCGTCGTGCGCCGGTCGCTTTTGGGATTGTGCAAAACGCCCTGCTTGACGCGGTAGGAATTGATGATATCCGACGAAAAATCCTCGCGGTCCACCGGCAGCGAGAGCACGCGGGCGAGGCCGGCGCGGTCGAGCGCGAACGTGCGCGCGGGCAGCTTCGGCACCGGCACGTCCTGCAAATAATCGTAGAGAAAAGTCTGGATGCGCTGGTCCACCGGGCAGAGGTGCTGGCCGAGCAGGCGGTCCTTCTCGCGCGACTGCGCGGCCATGGCGGCGGCGATCTCGACGAACTCGCGGTCGCCGGCGAGCGGCACCGGCGAGCAGCCGATGAGGGCGAGTTTGACGTTGATGTGCGCAATGAGATGTGCGGGTAACTGGCTGTTCATGGTGATTTTTCAGTCCTGCGACCGAATCCTTTGCCGGTTACAATGCCCTTTTTTTTGCCGCTGGCAAAAC
>Ga0302265_1002254_pt1 | contig 10512 bp, 6 predicted proteins | sample III_Bog_E1_1_FD_194556 | JGI IMG/M metagenome (GOLD analysis project Ga0302265, IMG submission 194556) | Peat permafrost microbial communities from Stordalen Mire near Abisko, Sweden - III_Bog_E1_1 | ecosystem: Environmental > Terrestrial > Soil > Wetlands > Peat | place: Sweden: Abisko...
TCCTATGGCAGAAAGGCCAGTGTGGAATTATAACCCTAAAAACGCAGGCAAAACGACAATGGTGCTGGGTGACTAAAAACCTGACTACCGTAAAAAGGATGAGTTTTATAAGCAAAGAACTCCCACTACCCTTACCGGATCACGCCGCAAATGATCAATAATTAGCTTATCACCATAAATCATAAATATTCTTTAAGACTATATATGAATAATAAAATATTTAAGACTATCCCAATCAGAAAATCATTTGCTCAGAGTAGGCCCAATGCTTTAAGTGTAGCTGCCATGAATTCTTCTTACAACTATTCATTTTGTTCAGTCATTAAATATATGTATATTTATTTTAAAGGCACTAACCTCTTCAAATTAACCTTAAAGCTATCAACGTCTATATTTTCATAGAGACCTTCGCAAAGATATCCAGATCCGTAGCCGGGAAACTAGTACTTATACAAATGACTGCATTCCCAGGTTTATTCAGCAATGACCCTCTCTGATTAATTCTCTACATAATAGGTGGGACTTGCCACGGGCTTGCCATCTTAAAATTTATAAGTCCGAAACATAGAGTAGGCTCCTAGGTTATAATGGTCAATGAGAGTGTTCTGAAAGGGTCCGAAAGTAAATTACGATTCCCTGATTTGTTTGTTTTTGAAATCAATGACATAGTTATCATTAATCACAGTACCACCACTTTTCTTTCCCTCAGTATTGTTGGTGAGGCAAACAAATAAAAAAAGATCTTTTTTTAATTCCCAAGCGTTGAATATGGCAACTTACATTTTGACGCTATGAGTTTATGCTGCAATTGAATTGTTGATTATGTAGTTGAAATATTTTCCCTTGCTGTCCTGTAACTCATAAAACTTGAACTAAAAGTAGTCATCATGGCGAGACTTGTACCAGCACATCATAGAATAATTATTTGCTTTCCTTGTCATGTGCTCATAGGTCCACTCATTATCCTTGGCATCATAAACAGCTATCTCCCTTTTTACTCAAGGCAGAGATACTTTGTTTACGAAAAAGTATAAAGATAGCTCTGATCAGATTCTTAGTTCATAAACTGATGCGGAAAATACGTGAATTCATGAGTTTATAAATCGAGGCAAGATATTATGTTTCTTCTGGTTTCAGCAAAGATAACTTCACGTTCATTAAGCATCGCCATCGCTTCCATTGGCATTCTAAAAAAATGCTTAAAGAGCTCATTTCCATTTTTGTCAACATGAACGACTCCATCGAGTCGTTCTGCTATCAGCGCCAAGAACACAAAGGTTTAGTTGCAGGAAGCGTAGAGATACAATATCTTTTTGTATTTTTGCGATAATTTGACAGAGTAGGAAATGCTGAGTATCATAATATGATTGGGCCAAATTGATTGATATTATAGTTTAGCGTTACTGACTTATAAAAATATTTTTAATTTAAAACAACTTTTAGTCCATATTTGGATGAATTATCCATGCGACCCACAGATAAGCCATCTTTGTGCTTAATATCCTATGTATTAAGCAATTATGCAATTTTTCATTGTAAAAAAATAACTTCATTACTATTAAAATGAAAGTAGAGTTAAAAAGGTTCATTTTTATACATAACCAATATTAAGTTTCAATGATCACATACTTTGCCGCGAACCTAATATACCTTAAGTTTAATGAGTCTTCCATAATTATATATAAATAATATGAATAGATCAGATCGTCCCGTACTAGTTTATTAGAGCCCAAGCGATAACTCAAAAACAAACACCGTCAATTCCAATCCACCCAATAAGGTGCTAGGTTTTCCTAGGATCCAAAAAAGTGAAACCAAAAGTGCTTCTTTTAGAATCAAATTACAAAAACAAAATGAAACTTCATCTGAATCATAATAAATACAAATCTGTCGGAAGGATTTGGCAGAAACAACGTTAAGGCTGTAAGAAGCTATAAACTCCACCAAAAAATGGTAAACCTTATGCTTCCAAGTATTAACATAATAATTGCAGAATATCGCGTTATATTAAAAAGCATTAAATCATGCAAGGATTTTTTAGGTATAACTGAGAAAACTGGCACATTAGAAAAAGGAGAACCTAACTCAACTTTTGAAGCAAAAGAAGTTTTGATTATGATGAAATTTAAATATAAATCCAGACCACTGACTAAAAAACAACATAAATCATTACATCATTCAATATTATGCATTTACAGATTGTTTACATCATGCGATATATAAATTTCTCAGTAATTCCAAGAAGCATAAGTATGAAATGCTTTATAATAGAGCAATAGGCAATCATATGATGATATCGTCAGTTGATGAGTTGGCCATGCCCAAGAGTTGGAAGAGCGTAGATCCCAGAATGACGAATAGAAAGATACCCAATAACCATGGACCGATTTGGGAGCCTTCTTCTTTTTTATAAATCAAGGAATATGTACTAGGGGTCTCAAGGATTTGTCCAAACTGGAATTGTAGTGCTTTTCACTCTTTAATTTCATTTCCTGATCATTCGGCATAAGACCGTTCTAATTAAATATTATAGCAACAACGTGGAAAGTTTATTTTTATTTGTGTTGAATATATTCTAAATTGCTTGGCTCATTGACGCTGTAATGAAAATTAAATATATTTAATTTTCAACAGATCTAATGAGCATTCCTCTTTTATTTAATAAAATTAAATTCGTAAGCACATCATTCCCAATTTTTAATATTTTCAAGTATATAGTCCTTATATTTTGCGGAAGCTGGCTTTAAATCAGTTATTCTTAACAAGGCTGTTTTTATTTACTTGGCCATGCAGGGAGGATCCCTAAATTCATTTAGGAGAGTTACTAAAATAGACATGTTTCTGAGTCTTTGGTGACTGATTTGGTTGCTATTGAGGTTTATCTTCAAAATTTGCACAGCCTGTTGAGAAGTAGTTACTTTGGATCTTACTTCTGGCATAAATATATCAGGATGAACATATTTGTCTAAAGATTAGTCATATCTCTTGTTGACTATCAACGCCTTGATGCCAAACAGACCCACTATGGCTACTATTACTAATAGATATTGCCACCACATATTTCAAATATTATGTATGAGTGATAAGTATGCTGATCGATTTGGATTTATTGATAAAAATTAAAAATCATTTTTCATTATGATTCTTCTTGATCGATTTGGAATTAAAATTTACTGAGCAGATATTTTAGATATTCAAAATCTGTGTCCTTCTTTAGTTACAAGTAATAGAGACTCCATCGAGTCATCAACCCCCCTCCGCCCTCAATCTCACAACTTTTCCTAAATATTCTAAATAAACATAGTATTACTCCTGTAGCATAGTGCAGATTGAATTTAAAGATTCAGGCTGTATTTCTGAGCTTTCAAGGCTGTCTAAAAATGATTCATTATCCTCTGCATTAACAAATCCCTTCTTTTTGATGTCCAAGATAGTGCAAAGGAAAGTTGAAAAGTGGTCTTTCGAATCTTGTAAAACTTTGCCATACGTACTAAAATATTTGACCATTGCAACAAACTCAAAATGTAATTTAACGCTTTAGTTTCCAACCTGTTTGGTCAATAGATCACAGTATTCTTGTAAAAGTCTCTCGCATTAACTATCGCATTTGCTCATGATAAGCCCTAATTGAAATCTGTCGAGCGAATTTCTTGAACTTTCTTTAAAAATTTAAAGCAAAAGCTCCTACACATTATGAATAATGATATCTTTAATTTGAAAGTTAACCTCACTGGAAGGTTTGTGTGTGCTGATCATCAAAGACCCATTTTCTGAAATTACTTCATTTATTCCCATATGTGATAATTTTGTTATTTTTTCGATGCTTCTCTATTGAGATTCATTTAAAATGTTGGTGAAAGTCAACTTCTTGGAACTTTAACTTTCCTTTTATACAGCACTATATTCCTACAAAGCAAAATCATTCTTTTTGCTAGAACTTGACATAAACTTTCGGCACTCCGCTAAAAATTATGGTGGAGTAAATAAATTTTCAGCAATATTATTGGTTTCAATCTGATTGTTTAGATAATTCGAGCTGGGCCCAGAGTTAAGACTAAGAGAATAGGTGGAAGCTTTATTTCCAAATTGATTTAAGATGTCATTGCTTCTTTCCAGCATTTCCTGAATCTTCTTAGTGGAGTCCTAGTATCGACTGATGGAATTATTCAAGATAACTTTTTAATTTTCTGCTGATGCTTGCAGTGCTACTAGTCTTTGGTCTTACTGTACTTTGTTCCTTACTGATTTTTCAATTGAAAAATTGATGTTCTAAAAAATTGGCTACGCATACTTGGGTGTTGAATCAGAAATGAATTTTTCCTTTACGGTTTTGGTAGGCTGAACTAATTTATTTGAATAATTTGCCTTTATTTATTGTTCCAAATGATCTTGTTAATGTTTATATTATTGTTATTTTGCTGCTTTACGATTGCTGGTGGTATTACTGTCTTTACTGCAGTTCATAGCTGATTTTTTTAGTATTGCCCCTTTTGATTTTTATTCATTTTGATTACTGTATTCAGATAAAGTTGATGGTCGTCTCTTGGATATATCTTTAAAGGGTCTTTAGGTGGTCGCCAATGGTGTTTTAATGTTCTGCAATTTTTATGAGCTATCATGAGTTTTACCTTTCCTTAAAAAATCAAATTTTTTATGATAGCTGTACTGAGAATAACTTTGATTTGGAACAATCGATTGTGATTTTTCACTGCTTTTACTTAATGAATGTGCATTGAGAGCAGTAATTCTGTTGGACTTAGCTCCGTTATTGGATAGGGAAGGATTATTCTTATGATTTTCTTTGGATCTTCCCTGAAATGGAGAGGTGACCTGCCTATTCCTTGAACGATTGGTACTAACTTTAATAAACTCCAGAGATGCCTTAACATTGATAGATTTTTAATTTCTAAAGGTTTACACTTCCTTTTTATGCTTTTCTTTTTTATTACTGTCTATGAATTTCCTGAGTCGAATCTGTATCCAATCCATGACAGTATCTGACTTTTGAATCTTTGCCAAGGATTTCTTTTTATTGGCCTCGACAAATATTTGTATTAGTATTTGAATTTGTTCTTACTCCCATTCATTCTCTCGCTGCTTATTTTATCGAAGCTATCTCATATAATCCTTAATTGTGTTGCGAAGGAGGATACGATCATCTTTCATCAATTCTGAATTGCTATTGCTTTACTTGTAGATGAATCAATGATGGCGATTGCTTATCGGAAAAAGGGTATTTCTTCGTGATATCCAGAATCCATCATTCTTGACTCGTATTGAGGATAACGGTGCATCGTTAAAATTATATAATACACAGATTTCTTTGGTTATAAATGATTAATTGAATATTTAAGAGGAATCTATCAACTCTCTGCTTTTTGCTTTATCTTTGTATTTGTCAGATTGGTACGAGGATTCATTATGAGAAAAATATATATCAGGTCAATTCCAATATAATCCAATGGACATTAATCTATTGCTTATTTCTTAGCTTTGGATAGTTTATTCGTACAGTATGGTACGTCTTTATCTCGATTAAAGAATCACTTCTTTCAGACAATTAGAAACTGCTCCGCTCAAAGTTATCCTTTAAACTTCTTGGCATATCATAATCTTCTATGCTAATTCAAGTAGAACAAAAAAAACCTTTTCAAAAGCATCTTCGATTTCAATTCTCGCTTTTATTGACTCGAAATTATTAGCCTTGTGTGCCCTTTTTAAGATTTATCGGTCGTGAGCAGTTACGTTTTTAGTAGTCCTTTCACTGATAGAAATACTATTGCGCTCGGCTAGGGTATTATTAGCCCTGCTTAAATTCATTTAGCTGGCTTTAAATAGTTATTTTTTGATAAATTAATTTTATCTTCTGGCTTCAGCGAGCAACATCTTCAGGTTGTTAATGTACAGTTCATACTTTTCTTTCAGATCATTTTGGGTAGGGACCGAATTAGGTGATGTTTTTGATTCAATATGATCAATAATGGCGTTTTAAAGTTCGTTGATTCGGTGTTACTTTTGTCGAATTATATCTTCATACTTTGCTAATTGTTGATAAAGAGTATCAACTTAGTTCCTTTTGCTTGATTCATGATAGCTTTGAGAACTATGCAGTTTATTTATATTGGACGCATGCCGTGCTTATTAACTGGAAATATTCTACTCTATTTGCTCCTCTTTTTGATCTGACCTCGAAAAGGTTAAAAACTATTGAGTTTGAGGGTTTTACTTAATTTTGATTTGATTTGCAGATAACTGATTAAAATATGGTTTCTTACTGTGCTATTTGCGTTGACCTTCGTATATCTTTGTAAGGTTTATCACTGCTTCTTCAAGAGCAAGTTTCTATTTTTATAAATTTCTAACTTCTTTCTCAATTTGAGCCGCATGCCTTTATAGCTATGCTATTTTTCTCACACTTTCAACGTTTTTCCAATCGTTTCTAGCATCATCATCCATAGGTATTTAAATATTAACTTTTTCCGGAGCATTCAACGTATTCACAAGATGATTGAGTTTAGATTCCAGATCTCTGGCGATTTTGAGCTGTTCATGATTGCTGGAAGGCCGTTTTAAGCTTTAGTTCACCTATTTAATTTGGTTTTGTATTGATCCAGTGATCTATTTTCGTAGAGTTGAAAATAATTCTTTGAAATCAGTTTGACTACCACTCATCTGACGAATGGCCGTTTCCAAGATTTTATACTAATCTCGCAGCAATTTATATCCCTCTATGAGCTCTCCTATTTTGGATTATGTACTGACTAATCGTTTACTGCGTTTATGTCCTGAGCTGGATGAACTCTCGCGACTCTATTTTTTTTGAGGTTTAGATTTGGATTGTTTTTTATTTTTATAAAATTATTTCTGAGCTTCCTCATCGGACTCACTTTCGAGCATATTCTTTTGATGTTAATAAATTTTAGCTATCTTTTTGCCTTAATTACTGTTCTTTAATTTATGGATCAACATCCGATTCGTATATTATTGGTTTTCCGATGTAACTTTCACAATGCTTTATTTTAAGGTTGATATTTCGGTGTTCATTTTTTTGATTTGAAGCTGCAAGCAGTGAGTTTCAGTTATTTATGTATTGAATATAGCGTTGATGTTATTCTGACTGCTTTTCAAGAGTTATGCTCTCAGCTAACGTATTTTCTCTTCTTGCTCCTAGATTATAATAAATTCGCTTCCCTTTGCATCGAGGATATCGCTTAGTTTTTACACTAATTACTAAACTCCTTCCCCTTTAAGTTGCTCTCCAATTTTGTCTTCTACTAACTCTCTAATTTTGGCAAATCCTTAGGCGTAGATTTAATTTGCTCTTCTCTCCAGTTAATTTGAGGCTCGCTACTCTTCAATCTGAGCTTACAACTGAATTATTATTTTTTATTTTTCCTGAATTCTTACTAATTGTTACTAATGATTTATCTTTTGTTAAATTTAATTTATCTCATTTTTTATGGGAATAATCTTCTCGTCACTCGTTTCTTTAAAGACTTAAATACTCCTGCTGCCGATAACCTCCTCTCCAAAGTTAATATTATTCTGCTCTCGTTTTGGCTAATTGTTATATTTGTTTATTTGAAATGATTGATAGCTGCTTTGAACTTTTTTAAAAGGAAAAGATGCTTTTGGTGAGGGAAGATCTCTCCGTGGATTAAAGAAGGCATCATCTTTGGGAATCAATTCCTAATTCGAAATAAGTGTACGTAACTTTAAGATTGGCTGGAGCTGCTAACTCTTGATTGTGATGGAGAAGGTATATTTTGTTATTCATTATTTGTGGCCATAAATGTTTTCTCAAAATAATTTATGAACTTCAAATCATTAAATATTCAGTCGTATTGAATTATACCAATTTTATTAATTTACACCTTTGATTGCGTCTTCACTATGAGATTTAATATATCAAGTCATTAGTGTTATAACTTTTAGATATGAGCAATATCGCATTATTGGTCGACTGCCATAAAATCATCAGTAACATACATTTTAAGAAGATTGGCTTGAAGATCGCAAGAAATTACGGAAGGATTGGTATAACTACCTCAAGGCGGGCGAGGAAAAGATTAAAACTCTCCTTAAAGACCGTGAATGGATTATCAACTATCCGTCAATTCACGACTATATTGCCCTCAATTAGCAAAGTACAACCCAATATACTTAGCTTTTAATTATATCGACGTACAAGCAGTAGTTTAACTCTTATTGCAAACTGACCTCGCACAAAAAAATTTAATATTTGGCTATTCTGATAAGCGAGTAAAGGAGTGGGCGACTCTCAAAAAATATATGGAGAATAATTCATTATCTCTTCTTAGCGTAGCAAAATTCATATAACAATCACTTCGATTTGACCTGTAATAGAATAGCAATTTAGTCCCGCTTTTAATAAGTCTATATAGTTGATGGACAATCAACTGGGTACTCTAAGGCGAAAGATTGACTTCAACCAAAATACTATTTTTCAACAAACTAATGCTCTCATGCGTGAAAAACTGCTTTTAGGAGTTTAGTCTTAACATTAACAAAAGTTAAAAATTGATGAGCTAATTACCATTCTTATCACAAAGGCTCCAAGTCAAATTCATCGTTTCGATGAGCTATGTCGTTGCTAGAAAGTGAAGAAATATTTAACTTTATATAATTAAATTAACTCTCATAATTAAACTGAAAACAGTTTGCCAACTTTGAGCTATTATCTAGAAAATGGAGATGATTTTCTTGAAGTATACCGAGATCAATCTAAAAAATAAGTCTACTCTAATGCACGAAAATACTCATAATTTTAATCTTGGAGAGGATCAAACGAATGGGAAATATAGATACAAGGGGAAAGTCACACAGTCGAATAGGTACTCGATAGATCGACAATATTGGAAAGTCGATAGATTAGGCAGCAGCTTCTGTATGATTTGAGCCAAGTACAAATGAGTTAATTTAGCTGCTGTTCTTCTATAAGGGTTTGAAATTTGAGATGGCGACTGCTGGAAAGGGATTAGGATTATAAACATAAAATTTCAAAAATATTTCGATTGTGGAAGGAGATACTGATGTGGCTGCATCAGAAATACAAGGTATTATTTAATTTTTAACCTCCAAAAGATTAACTGCTCCACTTGAACTCAAAAATTCTAAAAAAGCCTATCAGATTTTAGTAAGTCAATTCGGAGGATATGAGGCCAACTTGATAGCCATGCAGGGACAAATTAGCGCATACAGGGAGCAAATACAATAAATGGAGTAAAAGAGAAAGCAATAGGTTTAGAAGTTAAATTATCTTCAAAACAAGTTGATAGCGAGCAAATCAAAATGCTAAAGCTGGCTAACAGATTTGGTTCGAAAGTAAGTGAGAATAACTGGCGAAATAAACAAACTATAATGATTGACTCTATGTTATTAATCAATTAGTGTTCTATAATCGATGTCCTAGTGAATTGATATTATCATGATTAAATCATTAATTATAATATTATCCATAAATGGGTGCCATCAAAACCCTGCTGATGAAGAGGAGACTGGCCAAAAAGCAAAGACAGAATCGCCCTCTGCCAAACTGGTTCAGATACAAGACTGATAACAAAATCAGGTACAATGCTAAGAGACGACACTGGAGAAGGACAAAACTAAAAATATATTGATTCCTTTATTTAAACATCAACGCAAATTATATCCATCAACTATTGCATTTGCCTCAGCCCTACATTTTGTAAAGTCTTCCTATAATTTATTTATTGAAAAATTAGTCGCGACCAATAGGATGGAAGATTAGTTCGCGCGTTAAGTTTGAAAATATTGATGTAAATAATCATGACAAGGTGGTAGTCCCAATTTTCATCAGATCAATTTCCTTTGTGATTTGTTCAGTTATAACCATGTTCAAATTTCTTGATTTTGATTCTTCTTCTTTAAAAAAACAAGGGCGGCAGACAGGCTTGTACATCTCTTCTCCTCCAATTAGTTGAATCTATTTACTCTCCACAATTCTCTTAGTGAAGGCAGCTTCGTTAGCGCAGTACACACAGACTGCATTCAGCTTTAGCACTTTTTCTGCTAACGGAATGAGGCTGATAATGTTTCCAAAAGGTTTTCTTTCAAAAGTTCCATCAAGAGCAGCAATCAGCACTATTTTGTTCTTGTTAGCCATAGTCTAACAGAATTCAACGATCTAACTAAAGAACTGTCCTTCATCAATGCCGATCACATCATATTTCTCCGCCAGTGAGATGAGGTTCATGAGCGTAGAAGTCTTGAATGCTTTCTTGGTAATTCTAAGATAATTAAGAGGTTTACCTATCATGAGTGGCCATTTAGTCAGCTTAGGAGTACCTATTGTCATGGAGGTAGTTGATAATCAAGCATTTTTTCCTGGCGTGTTCATATCTTCTGATTTTCCTTAGAAGTTCAGAAGATTTGCCTGAAAACATTGGCCCATAGATGATCTCGATGAATCCCGCTTCTTGCATTTGAATTACCGAATTTATTGTATAATACGTTAAATTATGGAGGCAA
>Ga0302265_1002286_pt1 | contig 10397 bp, 14 predicted proteins | sample III_Bog_E1_1_FD_194556 | JGI IMG/M metagenome (GOLD analysis project Ga0302265, IMG submission 194556) | Peat permafrost microbial communities from Stordalen Mire near Abisko, Sweden - III_Bog_E1_1 | ecosystem: Environmental > Terrestrial > Soil > Wetlands > Peat | place: Sweden: Abisko...
ATATTCAGATCTTCCTCCCAATGTAGCTACAAAGGGATAATCGGAAAGTTTGATTTTCTTCGGTTTCGGTGTACCGGAAGTTTTCCGTTTACGAACATTAGCAGCCTTCACAATTTTCAGATCTTCGTTTGGGAGATATCTCTTCAGATAGACAGCAATCTTTTCATTCGGTTGCTTCACTACAATAGCAACTGCGGTTACATCTGTGACAACTGTTCGAACTCCGCGACGATAAAGAACATCGCCAATTTCAAGGGTATCAATTTCCGAGAGAGAAATTTTCACCACATTTGATACTGGTTTACGATCTTTACGATTTTCCGACCGAACCAATTTGTATCCAAAAGATTCGTCTACATACCGCAAACATTTTTTGTAACAGTAGCCAGTGGAATCTTCCAACCAAAAATATGGTCCATCAATTTCCTTGACAATATTTCGTTTTCCACTCATGTACAAAACGTCTTCAACTTTAACTGTTGGTAAAAGAGCATTTGTCAAAAGAAGTGTCATTTTGTTTCCTTTTCATGAATTTGTCTACTTCTTAAGAATACCAAAAATAAAGTGATTTGTCAAGAGGTTTTAGTTTTTGCTTTGAAAATGATTATTTTCTTTCTTGGTTTAGGACCATCATTTCTATGTTCATACATATATTTTCGGTGCCAGATATCAAAACATACAAAAGGGTATACAATTCCTCCAGCGAAAGCAGTAGGTGGGAAAAAAAGGATATGAGCAATATCACGATGAAATTTGTCAACCAGTTGTGGTCATATTCTTCGGCATACTGTCCGATTATTCCTTATTCTCGGTCCCTTCGTCAACTCACTATCTCACCAACAAGTGCGTCCACCTGCGAGCTTTAGAAGGCTATTTACTGCCGGATTCCCGGACGATGCCGCCGAACAGTTAAGTGAGAGTGAGTTGACGAAGGGACCGGAACTTTTTAAGCATTGTACAAAAATTTGATTGAAGTGGGACGATACTTCTTCAAATTACGCGAACCTGTGTCACGACCAATCGACGGCATCTTTTCTTCTGGTTGTTCCAAACCACTTTCAAGAACTTCATCCAATTCGTCTTCGGTAAGGTCATTTACGCTCAGATTGCGAAACTTATTCAGGTCAGTCATTTTCATCCTCGTGTTTGATTTGTGGTACTCTCAAATAATATCAAAATCAATTTGCTTTGTCAAGAACCTTTTTAAAGTTCCAATATAATTTGCAAAATTTCTTTTTCATCGGTAATTTCTTCCAAACAGTATTCGTAATAGTAGGTAGTGTGATTAATGGCTGGCAACCAAACGCGAATGATTCTCGGCCTTGAATAATTCTCATATTCCAAATGTTTAGCTATGAATCTTTCATGTGCGAAGTTTGGTTTAATTCGATAGTATTTTTCAGACATGATGCCCTTTCAATACTCCAATAGTTCTTGGAGATATTCTTCTGTTGAAATTTCAGTAAATCGGAACGAAAAAGTGAACCTGAGAACCGTCCAAAAAAATTCCAATCCATGTGGCCATTGGCCACATATTCTCGTATTCTCCTGAAGATACACAAACTTGCCCACATCTACCCCCGGAGTTCATTCGATAGAATTTTTTACTCATGACTCCACTATATCAAAAATTATTTTTCTTGTCAATATTGTCATTTTAAAAACGATATGATACTATAAAAATATGAAATTTTTCGACAAACTTGGAAATGAATTGAAAATCGGTGATTATCTTGTTGGGCCATCTTATAGAAGGCAAGAGGATTATTTTGTCATCAATGATTATTACCGGTCGCCTGTCTATGAAATAATGGGAGTCGATTTGCATTATCTTCCAAAGGATAGTATCAATGGTTCCGCTGGATGGTTCACAGTTCATAAGATACGTTCCAAGTATACAAAAATGAGTGAAATAGAGCGAGTTAAATTTCTTTTGGAAATTTAAAAAATATTCTTGACAAATGAATTCATTTTTGATATTATAACAATAGAGGAAAATCATGGATATTTTTGAACCATTCACAGAACCCGCAAAAAGCATTTACCGTGCATTGGTAAACGAGCAGAGCAAACGTTCCAATAGGACAGTAACAATGTGGATTGCATCTGAACGAAGGGCAGTTTTTAATACTGCTAAAAAGCTGGCATCTTCACTTGGATTAAATGCTCCCACAATGGAACAGGTAATTCGTGCAGACGATTTTGCTAGTGGTCATTCTGACTATACTGCTCAGTTTGTGTATAGTATTGCAAATATCATGTATGATGTGGAGAAAGTATGAATTACGAATCGGCAAAATTAGTGGCGACACTCGCACACAAGAATCAGAAATATGGAAATCATCCATATTCATACCATCTACAAATGGTAGTGGACATTCTGAAACATTACAATCTTGGACCAAGATATATTGCTTCTGGCTGGCTTCACGATATTCTTGAATATACCGAAGTGACTTTCGCCGAGCTATCTGAATCTTTTGGTGAAGAAGTTGCCAGCATAGTTGAGGCATGTACCGGCAGAGGATCAAATCGAATTGACCGAAATGCAGATATTCGGCTCAAGTTGGAAGTTTTTTGTCCAGATGCAAAGAAAGTGAAGTTGGCAGATAGAATGGCCAATATTCACAATTGCATCATTGAAGGAAATGTGGGTCTTCGGCAAATGTACATTCGGGAAGATATACAATTCTCCCAAACCGTTGCGATTGGAGTTCCAATTGAAATGTGGGATGATTATCGAAATCTTGTGAGTACATTACAACCATTATCGTACCTATGAAAAAGGCCAGCTTTAAGCTGGCCTTTTTCATACATATTTTAAATCATTTTCAAGAGAAGTTATATCTAGTCCTTCAGGCGTTTTTCCATCTTTGTTTAGCCAATCATATGAAATTATGGCATACGCTTCATCCATATATTTGTCGAGAAATTTCCAAGTCATTTTCATTATTCTTCCCCATGAAATGAAATACACAAACGTTTCGTCATATCCAACACAAATAATAGCATGTCCTCCCCAACTTCCCGGCTCGTCAGATCCATCCTGAACCTCAACGATATCCCAAATATCAGGTTGATTTTGTGCAGTATTTGGTAATGCTACACCCACATAGATTACTCCAAACAAATTAATGGCCTGTTTGACTTCTGGGTGATTCTTTGGAGTAATCGATGCATAAGCATCAATTTTGTGACCGAGTGCGCCATTAGCTCTCCAGTTTTTTAGAATGTCACTCTCAATTCCGCCTTGGTCAGTATTTGGATCATTTGGATTATATCCGCAAAATGTTTCATACAACGAAACAACTTGTTCATCAGATATTGTGAGTTCAGAGGAACTATTCATGGACCAAATCTGCCATGAGTGAGCAATTGCAGCACAAGTACAACAACCCAAAACATCGTTTTTCATCATTCCAAAAGAAGTGACACCGTGCGTCCAATCGATTTTGTCTGGTGCTGATGGAATAGATTCGGCTAAATAGGTGCATAGTTTCAAATTTCGCGGATCATGTTTTGCTGGGCGTTTTCCTAATTTCATCTCACTTTCCTCTTAAAAATTTCATGAAATAACTTACTCTATCTAAAAAAGACAGTTTCTTACCCGTAGATGGTGCAACCATTGTTTTTGTAATTATCTGCACATCTTCTGTTATTCCAGATACATTTTTTGATGTTGAATAGATATAGGGATCGCTAAGTAATGAATTCACCGATCCTAAAGTAGTATTCACACTATTATAAAGATGAGTTTCTTGATCGTCTATCTTAGCGAGATTTGAATCTTCATGGTTCAAGAATATATCGGCATGAGTCATGGTAGACTTTCCAACCAATAATGTTTTGTTTGCAATTTCAATTGATCCCTTGTCTGGATCATTAATCAATGTCAAAGACTTATTAGCAGATACTGTTGCAGTATTTAGATTGTCAAGAACAATATTTGTTTTATCGACGGAACCAGCTATTTTTACCATAAGAGAATTCAACTGAGTAGTTGAATTCTCGATGTTTAATAGAGTATCTTTATTGTCATCTATGGTCTTGTTCACATTGATTATCGTGGCATCAAGATCTTCTAGAGTATGATTATACGATTGGTATGCTAAAAACAGAATAACAAATATTCCAATTGAAGAAATTGAAATTGCATAATTACGAATTATTTCAGACCAATCTTTTCCGCTCATATTGGTATTTAGTCTTGAGAAACGATATTACCGGTTAATTGTTGTTGCAATTATTCTGATATTTTTGTCAATGTGGCGTTTAGAATTTTGTAATTTGACAATATGCTTATATACTTTGTTCCAGTGTCGATTGCTAGTCAATTCGTCTAATTCACAGATGGCATATTGAATGTCAAAATCCAATTGACTTCCCCAAAGATCTTCCTCAAGAAGATCTTCAGTATCAATAGGAAATACTTTTTTGGTTAGGAGGTCATATCCAGCCAACTGTATTCCTTTGACTTTTGCCAATTTAGCCCAAAGTTTCTTTCCGTCATTGGATTGTCGATCACCAGACAGTAGGATAATATTAAGGTTTTTTATCAAAGCCGTATAAAATCTAACAGCTATATTTTGACCACGATAAGAGGGTTTGACTCCAACTAAATATACTTCATAGGTATTAATCGTTTTCTGTTTCTTTTTCAAAGTTGCATGTAAAGCATAAGTATGTGTAATAGTATCAAATACTGAAAAATATTTTAACCCAATTTTGTGAATTTCAAAATTATCAAATCCTCCAATTACAGTAGGAGGATTTAATGTCATTTGTTCTTTCCAAAAAGAGTCCATTATTCGAAATGGTTTTGCAATACAGTCCCATGAAATCATATTTAACCGTGCAGAATTGACTTATTGGGGGTAATAATTTTTGACACACTCTGACGATAACCATCTTCCATTTCTGGTCGTACATAGTCGGACCATGTAGAAATTGCACTCTTGAGAAGGTAAATCGATTTACCTTGTGCAGCAGTGAACATCACAGGAGCAAGTTGAAACTCGCCAATATTACTGACAACTAATGCTCGTGGATCTTTCAAAAGATAGTAGGTATCGGTTTCTTTTTCAACATAGGAGATAATTTCTTCTCCTCCAGTAGTCTTGAATACAAAAATTTGGTTCATTATTTTTTCTCCATTTGTTTTTTAATCTGGTCCATTGTTATTACCTTTTCGTGAGTGTCATCAATCAAAATTTTTGAATATTGACCTATTACTACATCATAGAATATTGCTAGATTTATGGTATGATTTTTGCCATGTTCTGACATTATCAAACTGTACAACATGCCAATCGTTTGTGAATTATTACAATGATATGGTAAACCAAATAAATTCCATGGATTCGGCCATTCTTCGATATTTTCAATATTGAATTGTTCTTTCTTGATTGATGGAGAAGCTTTCCATTCTTTCTTGGTTAGCTCAACTGCTTCATTTATGGATAATGTTGAAATATATTGTCTAAATTTTCTAATTGAAATAATTCTTGATTCTGGAGTTCCAAGCCATAAAATTTTGTTCATTTGCTCACCTGCTATCGTATTTTACAACTTTTTCCCACCACATTTCTTGATATTTTTTATATTCATCTCCAGAAATTTCAATTTCTTGATATTGAAGATCTGGTGTACAAATCATATCTATGCCTCTTGAAATTTCTGTTCCAAACATTTTATTATGAGATTCTGCGTAGGCAACAAGTTGGCATTTATAACTATTTAGATATATATCTTTCTTTAATTTATTAGATTGCTTGAAGTCTATTATTACAATTTCATCATCTATCATAGCAATACAATCGGTAGAGCCAGCATACATTCCATCATACCAAAGACCTGATTCTGTACCATAGAATTCATGAACTTTTGATAAACCATTTTCAATGATAACCTTGGCCATTTTATGTGCTAAAATCGAATGGGGGTTTGATCCCGGTTTTCCGGTATCGTCAGTTAAAATATATGTCTCAAGAAATTTTCCTTGTCTTGTTCCACGGCCAGCAGCTTCGGTGGTTATTTGGTTTGCTCTTTCATGGCCAACCCGTTTTCTCCAATTTTCCAAGGATTCTTTTTCAGATGTTGTTTTTGTACTTTCTAAAATTGTAGTTACACTGGGAAGTTTTTGATTACCGGGACAATTATAATATCGTCTGCCATCTATTGATTCTCTAGTTAAAGGAACATATTTAAATCTTGGTGTGATCATTTGTCGATTATAAAGAATCAAAAAATAAAAATCAATTAAAATTTTAGCTTCGTTTTGCAGCCCTTTTAGCCATTCCGGGTACTGGGTTGGGCATCTCTGGCACCAACGGTTCGTTAGAAGGCATTTGTGGGGCTTGAGGAGGCATTGCTGGACTAGTTGGCATTTCAGATTCATCGCTAAAAGGATTCCCTTCAACATCCCCTTCTTCAGTATCTTCATGTGGCTCCATTTCTGGAGTTGGCTCTGACCCTGTATTCAATGTAATTTCATGCTTATTAACGCTTGAAATAAATTTTGAAATAGTTGGATCGGATGATGCAATATCTGACAACTGTTGATATGTCATTGACATACCAGTAAATCTTTTTAATCTATCCAATACAATTTCTGTTGAAATCACACAAGGCTCAATATTTTTATCTTGAGCCTTGTGTGTCAATAGAGCAAGGATTGAAATTAGCGAATTCTTAACTTTGTTATTCATTATCCCTTCTTTGAGTTCTTAGTTATCTAGTTATTATTTATTACGCCCAATTAAGATATGAACGAAAAATTTGTTCCCGCTTTTGGGCACCGGCAGCATAAGAAGCATAAGAAGCAACATAATAAGCAGCAGAAGCAGCAGCAGAAGCAACATAAGAAGCAGCAGCAGCAGAAGCAGCAGCAGAAGCATAAGAAGCAGCATTCGAAGCAGCATACGCAGCAGCACGAGCAATATTTAATTGTTCTTTTGTGATTAACCCATTTGCAAAATCCCTTGCAGCTTGAATCGCCTTAGCAGGTCGATTGTCATTTGGGTAATATTTCTTCCAAGTCGGCAATGCCTCTTGCGCGAAATCAGCCGCCATCAATTGTGATACTTTATTACAATTTTGTTCTGTGACACGCAAAGCCCATATCGCTTCCTTAATACCGCATAACTCAAGGATTGTAAGCAGATTGATAGGTGCATCATCATCTGTTACGCCGTCGAGTTCTTCACGAAGGGTATTGTATGAGTTATTGTCAAAATTTGCATCACGAAGTAAATTAAATGTTGTTGTCAGTGTAACCTTTTGACTGGCACTTTCTTTTAGATTTTTACGTTCAGCTTTAATTGCCTCTGTGACTAAACCGCGAAGTGCTTCCGATAATCTACGAGCCTTAATTGGTTGTTTACGAGTATTTGTTTCATTGAGTGCTTTTTTAAGAGCAAGAATCTTTGCCTCACGAATACGAGACTCACGACCCATTGGATTCTTTATCTTTGGTTCAGGTTCGTCTTTTTCAAGATCATTCAACTCTTCGGGAAAACCATCTTCAACCTCAGTTGAAAAACTCGATTCTCCAGTCAAAGCAAGAGTGGCATTTTCAAGTTCACTCTTCTTCTCTTTAATGGTTGCCAATAGTGCATCCAAAACTGATGATGCAGTTGCTTGATATGATGTTGCTGTTTGCGGACCAAAGCTTCCGCGAATAGCAGTTACCAAATGCGGAAGTTCATCATTGGCCATCTTGCCTAGATCAGCAATAGTATCCTGAAGACGATCAACAAGATCCTTCGCTGCAAGAGTTGCTTCAGCATTTTCCATCTCGCCTTCAAGTATCATTTTTCTCACTGTACTTTCGATTAATTTCTTTTTCATTACTTTCTCCACATTTGTATTTAGTCTAATACTTGTTTCTTCGGTTAGATAGCCACCTCTACAGTTCAGGTTCGTCTTTTTCAAGTATCATTTTTTCACGGTGCTGTGAACTGCCCCGTCCTTTAGGGCGGCGCTTCCCTTTTAAATTTCTAGTGCATAACACATAAAAACCACTCAGGGTCCAAGGTCTGAATATTATTCAGACCAGAGCTAGTCCCTAGCTCCAACAAACCATAATATTAAAAATATGGCTTGAATTTTGAACAGTCATACGTTCTAAAACTTACTGCTCATACATCTATTTATCTTTTGTAATTCGACCTTGACTCCAGCGTTTAGGCGGAGAATGCGGCCTCAGCAGGTTCAATTACTTTCTTTTTCATTACTTTCTCCACCTTTGTATTTAATCTAGTATCTGTATTTGTATTTGTGTTTGTTTTCACTTGGTTCTTCCGTTCGGGTATGATTATACAAGGCAGCTAGATAGCCAATTACTTCTTCTCTTTCTTCCACTGGAATTTCAGCAAATGGATTATTGGGAACACTACTTGCAAGTTTTTCAATTTTACGTTCATTGAATGGAATATCATTCTTCTCATCATTTTTCGCCAATGCAGATACTCGATAAAGAAGATTGTACATATCCTTTTTATTATATTGCGAAAAGTGTTTTTCAACTTGAGTCTTTAAAAAATTCTGGTTATTGTCGAGTGTTTTTCCAAGCTGTTTAAACTCATCATCGTATGATTTAAATTTAACTGCTCCAGCTTCAGACGACAATGCTTCTCCCTTCAAACCTGCCATGAATGCACCAAGAACAGATCCAACCATATGTGGTAAAGATTTTTTAGAAAGATCTGCGTGTTCTGCACGAATAGCTTCCAACGTTCTAAGAAATTCTACATCCTGTGGATGTAATTTTTCTGCTTCATCGAACAATTCTTGTTGAACATTTTCTGGAACTTCTACAGAAGTATCTTCTAACCACCGACTACCATTGTGTGTATAAGTTTTACCATTATTTTCTTTTGTGTCACCTTTTTTCGGACGTTTATATTTCTTTTGCAATTCTTGTTCTACTGATGGCGATGCTGGTTTTTGTTTTGTTGGATTAACTTCTTCCCATTTTTCGCCAGTATAAACATATTTTTTTCCACCCTTGGTAATTGTAAGGTCATTTAAATCTACGGAAGATTTAGCTTCAAATAAAAAGGTATTTTCATTGATAAGAGAAACCAACAATTTTTCAATCATAAGACACTCAAGGTAAGTATCATTTGTATGGCTTTCATAAAAAGTGTTTGAATGTCTAATTTTATTCAATTCTTCGTGAATTACTTTTAGAAGATAGTATGCAGAAGGTTTGGTAACCTTCTCTAACGGAAATTCATATTCGTAGGTTTCAAAAAGGATCTTGTACGCTTTTTGAGATTCTGTTAAATTGAAAAATTCAAGTAATTTCATATAGCCTCTATATTATATTTAGCAAAAAGTTACTTCTGGTATTCTCCATGAGTATACAATGGATCGGTGATTACAATTGTGCCATCGTATCTTTCCATGATATTATTTTCATGAATATCAACAACCATTTCTGACTGTCTACTAACATACCTTCCAAGATACAACGCAGCATCAAATAATGATTGTGTAAGACTTTCAAATACAGTAGCTTCAATTCCTTCAAAACCATATTCACTTGCTTCAGAATATATTTCATTATCGGCTGCACAATTTACAATTGTATTAAGTACGCTTGCCAATGTTTGAATTTTTGATAAGTTCATTTTGATTGGTTCCAAAAATTCAATAAGATATGCAATATACTTATGACCTTTAATATTGATTATCTTTCCGTTCCCAATATGTGGAAAATGAGGATTTCTTGATGCTCTTGAAAGGATTGCGAATTTAGCAAAGGCTGAGTCTGGAGTTCGGTTCATCTTCAAAACATATTCATAACCTTCTTTGGCATATACATCGGAAAACGCTCCCATACCAATTGGTTGCCAACCATATGCCTGAAGAATATCATCAACACCTTCGGGTTCAATCATTGACGGTTTTTTCTTACTAAAGATAGCATTGCCATAATAAGAATCAATGGCTTCTTTATCTTCAGGACTCCACGGAATGTTGTTCAATTCATTTAGTTTCATCTTACTCTGCCCACAATTCTTTTTGAGTCAACATATGGATCGGAAATTACAATTGTTCCATCTGCTCGTTTCATTATATTCTGTGAATGTAAATCGATATTTGCATTAATGAGTTTTGCACATTTGCCAATGATAACCGCAGCGTCAATTAAAGTTTCGGGTATTGAATGAATTACAATTGCAGATCTATCAAATCCATTTGCTGCCCTATTAGAAATTCTTGTTAAAATTTCCGACATTAGTGATACTTTCGAAGATTCCAAATCATACAATTTCTCAATAAGATATGCCACATATCTACATTTTCCAATTTTGATTATCTTTCCATTTCCAATCATCGGAAAATGTTTGTTTTTATTTTTTCGAGAAATAATCGCAAATTTTGCAAAA
>Ga0302265_1002287_pt1 | contig 10392 bp, 7 predicted proteins | sample III_Bog_E1_1_FD_194556 | JGI IMG/M metagenome (GOLD analysis project Ga0302265, IMG submission 194556) | Peat permafrost microbial communities from Stordalen Mire near Abisko, Sweden - III_Bog_E1_1 | ecosystem: Environmental > Terrestrial > Soil > Wetlands > Peat | place: Sweden: Abisko...
AATTTACTCAGTCATCTCATCGATGATTTATCCTTTAGATCGAATCTATTCTTGTAAACTATCCATGACATCCATGAGAGCAGCCATCTACTCTTCCTTTTATGCCTGAAAGATCTATAATTAGTTTTATTGTCCATTCTATTTAACTGATTATTATCTCATTACGGTGAACTCAATCCTTCTCTTTTGCTATTACAATTGATGAAATTGATGTTGATAGTTCGATTCAATTGTTTCCATTTTTATGATTTATTGCTCATGAGATTTAATCTTAGACTATAGCAATGCGACTACAGTCTGCTTTTATTATACAACTACACCTAAACGTTAATTTTACTTCTTTAATGTTTATCTTTGGCTCTCCATATGTTAGGCCTCCTTTTCAATCTAGTAAATGCTTTTTGAAACTTGGTCTAAAAGTTTTTATTTCTCTTCCATCTCATTCTACTGCTCTTTCTTTCTTTTTTCTTTCTCTTTTAGCTAAGTCTTAATCTTGTCAACCTCCTTATATTTTTGTTCTATCACAATCTCTATCTCACTGAGCAATTTTTCCTTTTCCTGCAATCTCGTCTTAAGTTCATGGTCCTTATTTTAATAGAGTTACCGCTGTTACAATTTTTATGAAGTTATAGGAGATGATGACTTACTCTTCTTTAACTTTTATAGCTATTGTTTGCAATTGGATAACTAAAAAAGTGTCTTTTGTTGCTAGTGCTCTAAAATTGTTATTTTGGGGTATTGCTATTCTAAATATTCAGTTAGTGCTGCGATGTTTTAATCTTTTGTCTTTATAATATTCTATAATTCTTCTATTCTTTAATTGGAGCCATTACCTTGTGCATCTTGAGATTAAGAAACATCTTCTGCTCCTATTCTGCTTAGGACAGCTTCTAATTCTTCAATACGCTGTTTCTGCTCCTCGACCATGTCTTTTAATTGTTAAATGGTTGATTAATTCATTGCGATGATTTCCTGTAACTCTCTAATTGTTTGCTTTATTCTCTCACTGTCTTCTGTTTCTACTCTTTCTCCATGTGTGAAATTTGCATTGAACTCTCGTTTTTTTAGTTACTAAGCTTGCTTTTCAATAATTTGAGTTAAACTGAAATATGCTTGGTCTTTATCTCGAATCATTTAATGCATGTGGGCTAGCTAGTCTTCTTTGGTAGAAAGAGCTGTATGAATTTATAGAATGGCATTTTACATTGATTCAAATTATTTTTGATTATTATCAATTTGGCTGACATTTTGCTGTTATTTTGAAACTCTATTTATTGGTGCTGACGATTGAAGTGCTTTGAGCTGGAAAACTTCTTCATTTAAAGTATTAACTTGGTCAAACAGTAATTCTAAATGCTCTGTCAACTCCGCAATCGAAGAATCTTTCGTTTTAATAATTATTTCTAATTATTGTACTCTTTAATTTTGTTCCTATTTCGATGTGATGTCATTTTAATCCGTTGGGGAATATAAATTATTAGTTAATTATAATTTTTCTTCGATTTGGCGATTCTTTGCTGATGAATGTTATAGAAATTAGCTGAATTAAGTAATAGTTTGGTCTTTAATGGCAACAGCGCGTTTCAATTCATTAATCTAACTTTAATAAAGCACAATCTTTAAGTTTAACTCATCGATGATAACTTATTCCTCTTAGGTGGCTCCATTTTTGGATAGGATGGTAATGCGCTCATAAAGTTTACCAACTATACTTTCTTTTTCTTATAAGTTTGCTTATAACTATTGAATTCTTTCTTTGTACTTTTAAGTCCCTGCTGGAATCACCACTCGTTTTGTTGAATTCTCTCTCAGCTCCTCGACTTTCTCAGCCAGGGATCGTATAATATCTTATTTTTGAGCAAGATTAGCCCCATAGAGGGTCATATATTATTATCGTTCCCTCGTATTATCTTTAAGCTTCTCTGTCATTGAATTTATTTGATCAGTAAGCGTATTTTTCTATTGCGAATTCATTTACACAACTCTTTATAGTTTTTTATTGTGTTAATTAAGAGATGATACTAACTTTGCTTATTTCTACACTTCTGAAAGTTGAACTTTAATTGCCTAAAGGTTGCCTTGCAACTCAACTACCAAATTTGTTTTTTGCTTGAGTTCAGTCTGCAAAATTTGAATAGTATCAGTATCCTCCACCAACCTCCTGCGTAATTCTTTTACTTACGACTCAGTTTTACGGTTAATTTACGAAATTCGACTATCTTGAGACTGTCGACTACTGTAAGATCCCTTTTTCAGTTCGCGTATCTGAGATCGATGCCCTTCCAGTTCAGTTTGAAACATTTGATTGTCTTCCGCCAGCTGTTCGTACTGCTGGAAGAGTATTTGATTTTACCTATTTTTAGAGTTGATCTAGTTTTAAAGTGTTTTTACAAGCTGCATTAGGAGGTCATTTTGGACTTTGAGTTCCTCCATAAAATAGATATTAAAAATATATAAGGCACTCATCCTTAAATATATACATCATCGGCCCAATTCCTCGAGTAGTTCGGGCTCTGTCTAAAAGCCCCACTTTATTTTAGATTAAATCAAGGAATCCCACTCCAACATTCTTAAGTAGCATCGCTGAATCACATGATATTTACATGAGCTGTGTAGTACCTGGTTAATTTCAATAATTCAGCATCTTTGTAGTTTACTCGATTCTCATATACTAATTTGCGCAATAAGTGGCTCAAGATTTACTCTGATGGTCTTCGTTCATAGTCTTCTTCGAAGTGCTGTTCGAAGACTAAAAACCGCTTAAGAAAGGCTTCAGCATAGTGCGATTCAAAATGGCTCGTGGGAGTTTGTGGGTTAAGATATTTGGCATAGTTTGGAAAGAAATAGACTTGTGCGTTATAGTTGTATTTTTCGAGTTCGAGTTAGTTGATAGCATCAGATTTAACTTTCTATTCTCTCTGAATGAATTATATAATACAAGGCGCGCTTTAAGGATTTGTAAGTGAAGAGCCATCCAGTTTTATTAGAAGCGAGACTCACTCTTTAAGAAAGGAAACTATTGTTTCAGAAAAGGAGATTGCTAGAGATAGACAAACAGTTCCTTCAGTAATAGGTAAGTTGGAGATCTGTATAGAGCAGGGCTAACTTTTTGGATTGCTCAAATAGGAGAGCTAGAAAGCCATGCCCAACGTCTACCTCGACTATCTTGGGAGTCTTCTCTAAAAGACGCGCAATTGAATCTTTCTGGTTGGAAAGAGGGGTCGTCATCCTTTTGATAATACTTGCCAACATATATAAATAATAATGTTTGATGTAGGCTCGGCTGAAAGTTTAATAATAATGTTTGATGTAGGCTCGGCTGAAAGTTTAATAATAATGTTTAACCATACAGTGACTCTTACTTGAATCAACCTAGTTTTATTTATTATATCATACAGAATGGGCATAGGGTGCAGTCTACCAAAGCTATCTTAGTAGTAGAAGAAGAAACTGGAATCAGGTAAGCCTGTCCTTTTCCCCGGAGGGATTAAAATAACAAAAAATTATAAGACAGGGTTACTGGAGGGAGTTCCCGCAGAATGGGCCAATAATTACGATCTGCCTTACAACATAGATTATGCAAAGATTGAAAGTACTCAATAACTTCCTGAAAATATACGAGCTTAGCAAGACCTTCCTGAAGCTATCTTACAATTAATGAATTCTATCCCTCTCGAATTCTCTCTACCAATCAAAGTTGAGCACAACTGTCATGTTTAATGCAAAAAGGGTCACCTGAAGAACATGCCTCAATAGTGGGTTGGGAAAGTTCGATCCACAATTTTCTAGTATAATGACGATAAATTCGACCCTTAAAATGAAGAAGAATAGGATACCAGGCTGATAGAAAGTCAGATAGAGTCGCAATTACTATCAACAAGTGAGTTTTAAGCAATGATTAAGAGCGTACACTTCATATAAAAAAATCCAGCCAGAGAATTCGCCTTTCCGAAGTAACTAGGAAAGGGAGCTATGTGCAAAGTCTTTTTTGCTTATGATAAAAAAGAAGAAGGGCGCAGATATTACGCTTGCCGAATCATAAAATTGAAAAATGATCGTACACTTGGCAAAATTCGAAAGTAAATCGCGGTTATGAACCTGTGCAATTCGGACAATCTCACCAAACACTTTTTCACTTACTATTACAAGGAATCATTGTTTATGTTCGTATAATTTATGGATGGAGGAGCCATGGTAGATTTAGTATATCACTATCTTAAGAAAATACCTTAGCCAGTCATTGCCTATATCCTGAGAGAAATACTGAAGGGATTGGAGAGTTTACATTCACGAAGACAGCTACATCGTGATCTCAAGAGCGATAATATACTCATGAATCTTAATGGAGATGTTAAAATTGCTGATTTTGGGTTTGCTATACAACTTACCAAAGAAATACTTAGTCGCAAGTCTTTAGTAGGAACTCCAGCATGGATGGCTCCTTAACTCATTCAAAAACAGCCCTATGATGAGAAGGTAGACATTTGGTCTCTAGGTATGGTGGCAATCTAATTGGTATAAGGCTAACCACCCTACCTACGCATGAAGCATGATCAAGCTATGCGAGGAATCGTAAACTTTGATCCGCCAAAACTTAGCAGTGGCAGCAGATAATTGATTAATTTTGTTGACTGCTGTCTCAGGAAACGACCATAGGAGCGAAAAAGTTCAAAAGAATTGCTTAATCATACCTTCATTACCCAAATTGGCAAGGGAGGGCCAGAGAGGAAATGGTTAGTGAAATTGTTGCGAGGGATGAAAAAATCTTCGCTAGAGTCAGTAATAAGAGAAGGACTATAAAATTAGCCGCTTGAATGATAGTTCATTCACTGTCTAATACTCATCATTTTAAATTTTGAGAGTAAGGACGATTTAAAAAAGGAGAAATGCTCGTAAAAAATACAAATGAATATCAATTGTGTTTTTACCGCATAGCGTGTAAACTCTTGCGATATTATCTTAATTCCAAAAGACGCTGGTCGCTACTACTCTCCATTGACCCCATTTGTCGTGCTTGCGTCTGTGACATATTGTTTTGACTGACACGAACCCCATCTCCCGGAGGTTAATTTGACCTTGGAGTGAGTTCGTTTGACTGTATAAACTGACCACGCATTTTTTTATTGCTTTCAGCTTTAACCTGAGCTTACATATTAAATTATTGAAGGTCTTATCTCCTGCCTTCGCTTATTAATAGTTAATAATTCGAATTAAAATCTTATCTACAAAATTGTTCCACCATTTATAACGTCCATCGCTGTTTAGGATCCACCTAGAGTGTACCTTGTAGGATTTATACAAATTTTGGTGGGTATTTATTTGTGATAAGTTAGGCAAATATTTGTTTGAGGACATAAGATTAGACGGGAACTACGTTTTGTTTGAATGTAATGGCGTATGCCAGTAATAAACCGAACTTATATGCATTGCATTTTTATAGATTCATTCTGCTGGAGCGTTATCTAGGTAAAAGAAGAGATACTTTTCGATGAGGAGCCATTTTTATTCCGGGGATAGGAAGCCACTATAATCGCAAGTTGTTTCCTTCAGATCATCCTCTTTTTCAGTTAGATCTGGTGACTCTCTGTATTCTCCTTATTCCTTTAAATCTGGAAAAAATTAACTTAGCGTCCTAAAGTATCTTAGGTGTGTATTATTTGCTTGCAGATGTGACCAACTACACTTGAGTTTACCCTCTGGTGTGATGGGCATATGGTTTGGATTGACTTCCCAAATCAGTCCAAACTTTTCTAATAGTAACGCACCCTCACACACTGTTTGTATAAGGTGCCAAAGTTCATGTTGAGTAAATGGAGCCTTTCTGCGTTGCCTGTCTTGAATATGCTGTGCAAACGAGTAATTCAAAAATTACCAATATTCCATAGTAAAGTCATTGGACTGCCAAGAATTACAGTTTTAGCTGCGCTAAATTTTGAATCCGTAGAGAGTGAGAAGAGCAGGATTTTCAACATCTTGCACTTGCTGAAAAAGATGGTAAAGGCGAGAGTGGGCTGGCTCTCTTTCCAGACGCATAATAAACGTCATCGGCAGACCCCTGCAGGTAAATACTTTTACTTCCCCGTGAAGAGGATGTCGAGCTATAGAGTGAAATTAAAGAGATGGCTCGTCACTTAGTCGCAGAGCCGGCCGCGACTCATTACCCATTCTAACAATTATAACGCTGATTTTGGTTTATTGAGTAATAAAAATTAGCATTTCCTTATTATAAATTATTTCGATGTACCCACCCCCCAAACAAATCTATCTTGAAGACTACTCTTGCATCATTGACCCGAAACAAGGTCGAGGAGGACTCTACATTGGTAACCTCTAAGCAGCATAGAACATCAATACCCTCAAGAGTATTTTCTGCCATATTCAGAGCATTAAATCAAAGCCCTGCTCACTGCTGCAAAAGGAATAGAAATTTCCCATCCCAAAGCCTAAATTCCATATTTCCTCTACATCCCTGCAGATGATCATGAATCATTTGATATCAGTCGATATTTCCACTTGGCCGCTAGCTTCATTAATGATTGTCTGCAGCGTACTAATATAATGGTGCACTGTTTAGCAGGAGTGTCTCGTTCTGTATCTCTTGTGCTTGCCTATTTAATTAAACATAGAAATATGACTTACTCATAGTCTTATGAACTTGTTAAATCACGTAGGAAGATTATACAGCCAAATTAAGGATTTATTGATGCCCTTAAAAAGCTAGAAAGGACCATTGTACGGTCAACTTCACCTACAAAGCAAAGTTTATATGCCAGTCAAAACTTATAGCATGGTCTATCAGCCCAAGATCATTCGCACTCTCTTTCTCCGGCAAAAAATAAGGCTATTGTTAATTTTTAGAGTAGACTCAACCAATTTGATCAATACAGATAAGCTAGTCGGAGTGTTCATGATTCGCCTAACAAAAATCCAGAACTCTATTTTAATTACAGGAAAAAGGAATCAATATCTCCTCAAAAATAAGGAACTATGCGCATTGAATAATCTAAGGAAATATTAAAAAATGTGCCTTCAATGAAAGCAAAATATGAATTGGGGAATAATAGAAACTATTAGCTCCGAGACGGTTCTCGGCTGAGGTCGAGTTCAGAGTACAATCCTCTTCTAAGCATTCAAAATAAAAGCCAATACGGAGTGGTAAATTCAGATATTGACCGTAAAATTGAATAAATCCGCAAAAAATATCAGGAACTCTCCAGCGGAGGTTACAGTGCCTATAGTAAATATTGTACCAGTAAATATGATGAAAATATTCGCGCAAACATCCCCAATAATCCCTATGCGAATTAAAAAATGAAAGACAGAGATTATTATGGAACTACTTACGATCATGGACAGATTAGGCGCAATGTTAATACGTCCACTGCATCCAGAATGAAGAAAATAAGCGCTATGCAATAGTATTGATCTAAATGTACTTTATATGGCAACTCTAACATGTTTAACTGTGCTCTATTAACTTCATCTGCACTTATGCATTATTATATAAATTAGACAGAAATAAAGGTGCAATAAAATATGCAACATACACATACACAAAACACACAAAATGTTGGGAAATTGATGACTAAAAAAAATATATATAGTCTCCGCTCGCTGGTAAAGATGTATTGATTAAGTCTAATCAAGACCAACACGATGACTAAAATAGTGTTAAATACTCTGAAATTTTTAAAAGACTATAAAAATCATTGTAAAGAGATAACTGCGAAGAACAGCCCATAGCTGAGCCTTCTTCGATAATTCCGGGATTCGAATAAATCACCATAGAAAACCGCCTTTGGAAATATTTTACAGCTAAAATGCAGGAGGTTGGCAGTAAAGTTGAGAAGGAGAAGGTAAATTATTGCGAAAAATATTTTAGCCAAATACGAAGAGAAGTAGAAAACAGAAAGGAGACAAATAGTAAAAATATGACTGCTTTGTAAGGCATAGTTAAAGAGAAATACAAGCAGATCCACTCTATGTTCTAGGAAATTTAGAGAGATAAAAAGGGAAAATTCAATAGTGATATCAGAAAGAGTAGGGCTAGTAAAAAAGATGGATTGTCAATCGAAGATAACGACAGGATGCTATAAATAAAAGATACCATTAATGACCTTAGAAAATAAATAGCTAAATTCTAATATCAACTTGAAAATATCAAAAAAGAACAGATTAAAATTGAAAGGGAATGGCTATCTTTTTTACGTAATATGCTTAAACACGGATACTATTTAAAAAACGGAGTTACGAACATTCTTCAAGAAATGATCAAAAGTAAATATCTTCCCAGGAGCGATGACTTTCCTAATATTTTAGATGAAACCTCTCAAAAATGCCTTATGACTGAATACAATAATCTTCAGCATAAATCAGTTATTTTTCCTCAAAGTCAGGACAAAGAAAGGCGTCGAATACTTTCCTTTAGCAAAGCTCCAATGGGTAGTCTAATTCAAAATGACCTGCTACGTGATGTTTACAAAGACACCAAGTAATATATGGTAAATTGGATTAAAAAATCAGGGTGGAAATAGTAAGGAAAATCTTAATTTTTCTTGCCGAAGTTAAAAGCACCTCTTCCCTTCACTTAGATAGATTGGCGCACTGACGAACGTAGGAGACTACTGCATGCCTACTAAAATAAAGATATATACGAGAGAGTTCGACATATTTTATTCGGGTGGAAGGTCGAAACTGTGTCATGATTTATTTGAGAACTTATATTATATATAAACAATAATTTTATTTTTTTAATCATAAAATAAGAAGACCAAATGCATAAAATTGACTTTGGCTCGCCCAGTAAATAAAATCTTGGCAGTATGCCTGCAGGATCACCCTCCAAACGAAAAAGAGGATAAGGACTGTTCTAGATCATTAATTTTATTAAATCAAGTGGATTAATTCCTCCCCCTCATGTGACCAAAATTATAAATGGAATCCATAATCCTGAATCCCCCCTCAAACAATCTGTCAACAACCGCAACGATGTCTTCCCTGATGGAGACAATAAAAAATTAAAAATACAGCTTGCCGATAGTCTTTTTGAACTCAAAAAGATAGAAGAAGATTTTGCAGATTTCAAGAGAACTACTAAATTATAGCGTGAGAAAGAGGTCAAAAGATACTAGTAAACTTTAAATAAGCTTAAAAATACACTAGAACTCACTAATGAAGATGGCGCGTATGCAATTGAAAGAATTGAAAAAGAACATTAACTTGAGATCAAAGCCATCAAAGAAAAGAATAAAATGGAACTCGAGCAAGAAATTACTAAACTTAATGATGCATATCAAATTAAAGTAGACAGTGTAGAAAAATTGAGAAAAAGAGAAGTTGCTTAATTGCAAAGGAATGCTGATCGCAAATTTAATGAGAGAGTCAAACAATACGATGAGGAGGTGGCCAGGTTGACACAAATGCATGTCAATGAAGTACGATAATTAAACTTAAAACATAGACTAGTGGTGGAAGAGAAAGAAAAGAGATATGAAAGTACCTATTTAGCTTTGCAAAGCGAAAGAAAAACATAGGAAAAATTGCATGAAAAAACTAAAATTGAAACCAACAAAGAAAAAGAAAAGATACTAAGTGATTTGTATTACGAACGAAATGTTAAAAGACAGCAAGAGGGGGATCTCTAATAAAAGTAAAAGGAAATCAAAAGACTTAAGAGTTAGCTGAAAGATCGGGAAGTCGACATTATCCTAAAGGATTAAAAACACAAAAAGATGATTAGGTAAATAGAGTAGTAATACGAAGCGAAATACACACAGTATTAGCAAATCCAGAAGGAGAACATGAAAAATATTCTTGGAGGGCATGAGAAAGAGTTGCGAAAATATGAAGAGAGGCTAAACAGTATATATTGAGCTATTTAGAAATGGATAACATTCATAAACAGAAAGAGGAACTACTAGAGGGTAATATTAAGGAACTGTCTGGGAGCTTTTAGAAGAGACCCTCGAAGCGCGAAGATGTGAGCGAAATTGATAAACTGAAGTGGTCTTTAACTAAGAGGTAGGAGTAAGTAATTAAACTCAAGCAAGATTTAAAGCACACCAATCTGGAGCTGGAGAATAAATAAGATATCTATACCAGAATATTCAGAGGAAGCTCAATGAGCAAGTAAAAGAAATATCAATACAAATAAGAACGAGAGCAGATATTAATTGAGGAGAAACTATGCAAATAAACCATTTTCAGGAAATCCCAGACGGCAGATCTTAAACACTTGTTGAAAGTTTATAATAACACCAAAAATGGTTGACCTCATAGATACATACTTTTTATTATGATACCCCTAAATAATAATTGATTAAATTCAGTCGAATAGCATTAGTTCTATTAGTTCTCTAAGGTTAGGATAAGTTAAATATAAATGAATTTATG
>Ga0302265_1002301_pt1 | contig 10367 bp, 12 predicted proteins | sample III_Bog_E1_1_FD_194556 | JGI IMG/M metagenome (GOLD analysis project Ga0302265, IMG submission 194556) | Peat permafrost microbial communities from Stordalen Mire near Abisko, Sweden - III_Bog_E1_1 | ecosystem: Environmental > Terrestrial > Soil > Wetlands > Peat | place: Sweden: Abisko...
CATTTCAACTTTTCGCTTTAATCACACGGATCTTCAGCGCATTTTGTTTGGCGGAAAGGCGTCCAGTGAATTACCCCGCATTTTTGCAGGAAGATGTTTATTACAACGATCTTTATGACCGGCAAACTGTTGAAGAATGCCGCCGGGTGGTAAAACGGTTTGTTGAAACCGCCGTTAGCCCGCCGGTCGAGCAAACCTGGCTAAAATTGCTTGTTGAGACCGCATTGTATTTTGTGCGCGGGGAGTGTTACGCCCGGAAATTCGATACCATCGCGATGTGGCGGGAAAAAGACCGTCAACGTGACAGGCAGTTGGCACAAGCCAGACCACCTTCCGGCATTCGCTGCCTTGCCTGCCTTGCCGGCATGAATTGTGATGAAAAAGATTTGCACGACCGGGACGGCAGCGACCAAGCGCTTTTTTACTTTATCTGCCCAAAGTGCGATGCCCGCCGGGCTTTTTATGAGGACGGGGCTGAATACCGCCGAAAAAAAGTTTTTTGCACACAATGCCAGGGCGAGACCAAAACCGAATATCAGCACGCTGGCAAAATCATCAACGTCGTTACGACGTGTCCAAACTGCGGCCGGGTCGAAACGGAACCCTTGACAATCGAACAATCGGCCGCACCAGATGAAAATTATGCGGCTGACCGGGAGCGATTCTGCATGTCAGAAGAAGAAGGCCGGGAATATGCCAGTTGCCAGGTAAATTCTGAAATCTTCAGAAGGGAACAGGCAGAACAGGAATTGCGCCAAAAGCGCCAAGACCTATTTACAGAAATTGCCAAATTAAAAAAGCTCACGGTTGTGGATTTAGAAAATCTTCTGCTTCCGGCATTGGAAAGGGAAGGGTTCTTTCGGCTTGATCTCGGAAAGCCGGCCATCAAACGAGACGTGCAAATGTCATTTTGCGCTCAGGACTGTAAACCGGGACGCTGTGAGCGCGACAGCATCAAGGATTTGGAAAATGCCATTGAGGATTCGCTGGCCGGGACAAACTGGCGGTTGATGAGCACCGGAATAAATTATCGCTTGGGTGTTCTCAACGGCTGTTTGAGAGGATTGGAAACTGAAAAAAACCTGTTAGCGCTGGTTCGAATGCGACTCAAAAAGCGGGTCGGTTAGACTTTTATACTAGCGTGTCGCAAAAGGTAGATTATGCGACATCACTAAAACGGCTTCCCTGAGCCGTTTTTTGAATTTCACTTTTTCATCCGCGTAAAATCAAATTTGATCCGTGCGGCGAATGCTGACTGCATGGCGAGTTGTCCTTTAGGATTTACCCCTACAACGACCTCTACATACATGGTATGTAGGGGCGCGAACCGCGCCGTGCCACCAGCGGTGGCTTTACTGAGCCACGAGTGCCCCCAACGTGTCGTCGCCTACCGGGCGACTTCGCGCTTTTTCCTACGGCTATCGGGTTCAGTTCCACCTAGCCGGTGTCCTTCACCTAAAAGCGCGAAGTCGCCCGGCGTCGGCTTATCAGCCTAGCCGACGACACGTTGGGGGGACGGGTTCAAAAAATGTCCGATTGGACACACGACGCCGGGACGACTTCGCATTGCGAGGTGGAAACGAATTCTTCGAGTGAAGGAAAAAGCGCCGCCGCAATTGCGGCATTTACCAAGACGCGCGCAGCGCGACCTTGTGGCCGGCAGAGCCGACAACGTGATACAATGGGCTTGATCGGGTTTCGGACTCAGCCGCCATTACCCCACCGGCTCGCACCCAACAGCGTTTGCCGGCGGTTCCGCCCTGCGGAGCAGCTTTTTGGAAACCAGCGCATTTCCTTTGCCGAGGATTCCATCACCAGCGGGGATTCAGCGGCGAGGCCGGGAATGGCGGCTGAATTTGCAACCATGAATGACGAATCCATTTTGATCGGCACACATGAAATCTGGGGGGACATTGTTCCCTTCGGGATTTCGTTGCCGGATTTGCGGCAGCACATCTACGTCATCGGCAAGACCGGGTCGGGCAAAACGACGCTGCTGCGCAACATGATCATCCAGCACATCGCGCTGGGGCATGGCGTCGGCCTGATTGACCCGCACGGTGACTTGGCCGAGGAATTGTTGAATCACATTCCCCGCTGGCGCACCGACCATCTCGTTTATTTTAATCCTTCGGATTTGGAATTCCCCGTCGCCCTGAATCTGCTGGCGAATGTGCCGCCGGACGAGCGGCATCTGGTGGCGTCCGGCATCGTCGGCGCGTTCAAAAGCATCTGGCCTGAATCTTGGGGACCGAGGATGGAATACATTTTATACAACGCCATCGCCGCGCTGCTCGATTGCCAGAACACTTCCCTGCTAGGCGTGAACCGGATGTTGACCGATGAAAAATACCGGGCCTGGGTGATTCGCCAGATCCAAGACCCGTTCATCAAGAATTTTTGGGAACATGAATTTGCCGGTTACGATGAGCGCTTCCGCCGGGAGGCCATCGCACCGATCCAAAACAAGCTCGGCCAGTTTTTATTGAATCCGGTGATTCGGAACATTCTCGGCCAGGTGAAACGCAAGGTGAGCTTCCCTTTCATCATGGACAACCAACGGTTGTTCATCGCGAACCTGTCCAAGGGCAAAATCGGCCATGACAAGGCAAACCTGATTGGCTCGCTGCTGACCACGCAGTTTCAACTGGCGGCGATGCGACGCGCCGGCCAGCCGGAGGACGAGCGCCGGGATTTTTATCTGTTCATTGACGAGTTTCAGAATTTTACCACCGACAGCTTTGCCGCGATTCTGGCCGAGGCGCGCAAATACCGGTTGTGCCTGACGCTCTCGCATCAATACGTCGATCAGATTCCGCTGCCGATCCGGCAGGCGGTGTTCGGCAATGTCGGCACCTTGTTTTCCTTCCGCGTCGGCAACACGGACGCCGAGGTGTTGCAGAAAGAATTTGCCAACGCGTTCATCGCCCAGCAGTTCGTGGACTTGGAGCGATACAAGGTTTTCAGCAAGATTTTGGAGGATGGCACGAACCTGGAACCGTTCATGGGGACGACATTGCGGCCGGTGGACAACAGCCGGGGCCGGGCGGTGGCGCACATCCTGAATTCTCGGCGCAAATTTGCCACGCCTCGAACCCAGGTGGAAGGCAGTTTGAACCGGCTGGCTATTTCCAGTTCCGGCACGATTCCACAAACGCCACGAAATCGTCGTTCTGGATCAGTTTAGTTTTTTCCCATACGGCTTTGGGCACTGGTAGCGAGAAGAACCACCAGACATCACGGCGCAGCCCCTGCAATTCAATGACCAACTCATCTTTGATGGAGTAATAGACGCTGTTGATGTGGGCGATGACGAGATTGACGAAAATTTCCTCCTCCCGCGTGACCGGTTTTCTGGCCGGGTCCGCCGCAGCGTCCAGAATGCGCGCCAGTCCCGGGTGGTAGATGAATTCCTGCCAAATTTCGCGGTGGTTGCCAGTAATGGTGAGCAGATTGGCGATCCGACGTGTTTTGGTTTCGGAATGGAGCGAGATCGCCGTGAACCACAGCCCGCTGATGATGCCGGCGACACTGACAAGATTGAACCAGTTCTGTGACAGCCATTCCCCGATTTCCATCCCGCCATTCTAGCACAAAATCAGACGCGGTTGGGGATGTCGCGCTTGGCGTTTACCAGGATGTTGCGCGGCAGGCGCACCACGCGCTCGTCCGGCCCGCAGCCGGCGGTTGGCGGCAATTGGGGGATCGCCGCCTCGGTGATGTCGATGCCAATGATGGCGAAGTCGCCATTGTCGAGTTCCCAAATGTCGGGACACCCGTAGCAGCCGGCGCTTTTTGCGCCGTTGGCGTGCGGGTCGGGGCCGATGCGTTTTGCGAACATATTAAACAGGTAACAACTGTTGTGTAGTTTGTCAAATGTTTTTTGCGCTATTCTTTGACGTGCCATCAAATTGCCAACAACGAATAGTTTGCGTTGAATTTGTCAAAATCCTACGCGAAGAGCGAATGCGCCGTGATTTGTCAATTTATGCCGTCGCTGCCAAATGCGGCTTGTCGCAGCAAAGTATCAGCTATATTGAAAAGGGTAAGAGGCTTCCATCATTTGAAACAATTTTGCGGATTGCAGACGCGGTGGGGGTTGATTTTACAGATGTTTTGAAACAAGCGCGAAAAGCGGCAGCCAAAGCAGCAAAGAAATAATTTTCCGTGGTAGAATGAAACGGTGTCCCGACTTCCCCGTTTCAAGCGCTCGCCTGACATCCCGCCGCTCCGGTTGACCGGCCGCGACGGAGAGATTTTGAAATGCCTCCACCGTCACCGGTTTCTTCGTTCCGACCACATTGTTTCGTTATGCCCCGGCAGCCGACAGCAGGTTTTACGACGGTTGCAGCGGCTGTTTCATCACGGCTACTTGGAACGGCCACCTTGTCAGATTGATTATTACCAAAGCGGCTCACGCCGGATCGCCTATGGCTTGGGCAACAAGGGGGCAGCCTGGCTGAAGCGTGAGTTGGCATTGCCATTTCATCAGCCCGATTGGAAACAGAATCATCAGGTTGGCAGATTGTTTCTTCAGCACGCCCTGCTGGTTTCTGACATCATGGTTGCCGTTGAACTGGCGTGCCGGAACCGCAACGACATCCGCTTTCTGTCGGTGGACGATTTGAAAATTCCCAATATGCGCGAGCCGTTTCAATGGCGGGTGCACATCGGGCAGCGTCAAAAAATCGGCGTCATTCCTGACCGGGTTTTTGGCTTGGAATCCAATGGCAAAAAATCCTGGTATTGCCTAGAAGCCGATCGGGGCACCATGCCAATCACACGGAGCAATCTTGACCAGACCAGTTTCCAGCGAAAGCTGCTCGCCTACGAAGCGATATGGTCGCAAAACCTTCACCGCACCCGGTTCGGCTGGCAGCGGTTCCGCGTGTTAACCGTCACCACCAGCAGCGAACGGGTTCAAGGAATAAAACAAGCTTGTCAGGAATTGGCGCACGCACGCGGCTTGTTTCTGTTTCTCGATGCGGCGGCACTAGCACAATATGGCGAAATCCTCTCGATCCCTTGGCATACCTGTCATAATGATATTTATGACCTCTTATTATGACTAAGGTTGGGCTGAAAAGTAGGCATTGACGCTGCCAGATATTGGGCGCAGACTCGCCCGACTGGCACGAAAGGAAAATCTATGAAACAGAAACTTCTTCAAGCGATGGTCGCGGTGCTTTTGAGCGTGAACGCAAACGCGCAAGTGAACAGCGGCAGCAATGGCAGCGATGGCGCGTTCAATCCCACAACGAACACCATCATCAACATGGCCGACCATCCGACCGGCATTTACCAATATACTTCCGTTACAATCTCAAACGGCGTTACAGTGACCTTTATTCCAAATGCGAACAATACGCCGGTGTATTGGCTCGTCAAAAGCAATGTCGTCATCAATGGAACGATAGATGTATCGGCGCAATCTATATTTGGTCTAAATGGCGGTGCGGGTGGGCCAGGAGGATGGGCAGGAGGTAGCGGCTTTGGCTCTGGCACTTCTGGTCAGGGTCCCGGGGGCGGAACAAATGGTTCAAATGGCTCGTATAATTACGGCAACGTATTTTTGATTCCATTACTTGGCGGATCTGGAGGCGGCGGTATTGCCGGGACAGGTGCCAGTGGCGGCGGCGGTGCAATTTTAATCGCTGCATCTACTTCATTGACTGTTAATGGAGCTATTTTAGCCAAAGCCAACGGAGGCGCTAGTTTTGGAAGTGGTGGTGGAGTTAGGCTAATTGCCTCACAGATTACAGGAAATGGACAAATTCGTTGTGATGTTAATAACTGGACAGTGCAGGGTTCATGCCGGGGCGTCAAGATTGAAAACCTCTGAATATTTGCAGAATCGCGGGCAGATTCTGGACGCCAGGAAATTCTTCAGGTTAAGGCATTGTGGGCAACCCCGGAGAAATTGCGGCCAGGTGTGGCGGAGGGCTTGAGCGACGACCCATTCAGAAGGTGGTTTTTGCGGTGCCGCCGTGCGGATATAGGTGTGGAAATTGGACCAGATGACGCGCCGGAAATTGAGGGCCAGGCATTGCATGAGTCCCTGGGCGATGAGGCCCAGTTGAATGTGACGCTGATAGGCGGCCAGCTTGCGGCGGAGGTGTTGGCGGTAGATTTCTGATTTGCGATGGACATGCTGCTTGCCGCTGCCGCGCCGGATCGGCGTCATGTCCTGCATCCAGAAATGATAGGCATAGGCTCCCACCGTGTGAATGGCCGACTTGAAGCTGACCTCGATTTTAAAGCGCCAGCCATACAGCCGCAGAATCTCCATCGGCTCCAAGGTCAGGTCGGTGCAGAGCAGCACCATTTGTCCGCGCGTGGAATGATCCACCCAGACGAAGCGCACCACCCGCCCCAACTGCCGCCACAACAAGTCGTGGCTGTAAAAGCGCAACGGCACGCCTTTTTCGCCATAGACCGGGCTGGGCGCTAGGCGGAACTCTTGGCGGTAGCCAAACCAACTGCGCAGTTTGGTTTTGTGCCCGTAAACTTTGCGCCGTCCGCGCTTCTTTAAGAGGGTTGGGGGCGCGGGGAAATAGGCGACGGCCGTGGTCTTGACCCGCGTGACCAGATGATGGTTGTTCGCCAGCAGGGTGCGGGCGAATTTTTCGGCGGCGTAATAAGCGTCGGCCACCACGATGACCGGTTCGCTCCATTGCAGGCCCAGAATCAAGGCCCCCATCTTGTCCAATAACGTGCGCCGGTCGCGGTTGGACCAGCCGATGCCCTCGTGAATCCGGGCGGCCAGGGGCACGGCCATGCAGACCCCGGCGGCCTGCGCCAGCACGGCCACGGCCTGCAGCGAGTGTCCCATGATGAAATCGGCCTTGGCATTGGACCCCGATTCTTGATGGAGACATTTGACCGCCGGCATCTTGCGCCCCTCCTTGCCCCGTTTGAGTCCATCGACCAGCAAAATGGGCCGGCCCTTGACGCGCACCAACCGCCTGGCCAGCAGGCGCTCCAGGGTCGCCCGCCAACAGCGGGTCAGCGGGTCCAGGTTCAGCGCGTCGGAATGAAAGAAATGCAGCAGGCAATGATAACTGGCCGGGGAGAGACCCAGGGCGCGCACCAGACTGGTGACCCCGCCCAAGTCGGGCCGGAGGCACAGGGCGGCCAGCACCACGGTCAGCCACAGAAAAGTGGTGTTGCGGGCGCAGGCGGGCCGCAGGGTATCCACCGCCCGCAGCCAGGCCAGCCAGGGCAGGTGCGAACGATTTGGAAAAAAGTTGAAAAAAGGTCTTGCAATATCCGTGAGCATATGTATGCTATCGGACATGAATGCCATCCCATCCGTTCAAACCATCGAAAAGAAAATTCAAACGCTAAAAGCGCACCTGCTGGAGCTAGGGCCGATGCGCCCCGGAAGTTTGTCCCCTCAATACAATGTGTGCGGCAAACCCGGCTGCCGGTGTAAAGACCCGCAGAATCCCCGCCGGCACGGGCCGTATTTTCAGCTCAACTACGTCTATCAGGGGAAAAAGAAATCGCTGTTCATCCGCCGGGAGAACCTCAAGGCGGTGCGGGCCGAGTTGGCCGCCTACAAGAAGTTTAGAAAACTCACCAACCAATGGATCGGCCTGGCCCTTCAAGCCGCCCAGTTGAGATTGAAAAGCGCCGCTTGACCCTGGCTTTCAGGCCGAGAACCTTGCACTGTCCAGTTCTTGGTGTATTGGTTCTTTTAATTTCGTAGCCACCAGAAAACGGGCCTGCGATGGTGTTTCCATACTTGATAGCGAGCAGGGAATGACCGATTAGACAAAAACCCACTGAAAAAACAATAGCTGAGGCAACATTGCGAAAACAATAAGCAAGACACGCAACGACAGCAACCAGCAACCAAGCCCGCAGCCATGGATCCTTCATGATGTCACTCTTATTCATTTTCCTTTAGTTTGTTAGATTTTGTGGTCTGCTCCTTTCAAGTGAGCTTTAATTGGAGTGGAAATCTGAGTCCATGCGGGCTCGCGGTGGGAACCGCGACAGCGGAACGGCCAGCGCCAAAAGGCATCGGCCAAGCCACCGCATTGCTTCGGCTCTGCCTGCCGGCGTCTTGTGGGGCGCACGGCTTGATGCTAAAAACAATAACCTCATGGTCGCTTCTGCATGAAATATCGCACTACCTGAATCGGAATCAGCACGAGTGGCACAAGAAATAGTGCTAACAAAACATCAAACCAGATATACAAAAAAATGACTGGCGTAGGCCAAAGAACAAACAAATAAATCAACAAAGCAGCCATCCCAAACCAAGCCAAGCTCATAAAAATAATGGATGCTGGCCGCGCAATCTTGCGGTCTGGCTCCGGCGAAGAATTCTGGATGTTCTTCATAAATGCTCGTGCGCCTAATGTTGAAAGCTGCGGCCATGCCGGCTCGCGCCGGGAACCGCGCCAGCGAAATAGCCAGCGCCAACGGCGGCTGGTTTTGGTGACTGGTTTGGATGTGTTAAAATGTCTGCCATATTTGCCAGATTTCCTTCCATTGTGAATGCTGGTCCCAAACCATAAGCGCCAGATTTTGCTTTAGCGCCACCTTGCAGTCTATTCCATTCGCCTTGTCGGCATAAGTTCCATTTGGAAAGGCGGCTTTGGCATTCTGAGCGGTATCAAACTCATAGACCTCAATCCATTCATCTAAAGATTTCAAGTATATCGCGTGACGTTTCTTGCAGCCCTTGAAAAACGGACAGTCTATTGGCGAATCTTGCAGGATCGTGAGGCCGCCTTTTTTCAGGTGGTCCACAAAATCACTCGCGGTCAGAGACGCTGCTTGCGAAGATGCTTCCCTCGTGACCTCACTTTTCGAGCAGGATGTAATCAGGGCGCATTGAACTGCGAGAATCAAAACAACCAGCTTGTAATGGCGTGCATGCATGATGCCTAGACGTAGCAAGCTGAGGCCATGCCGGCTCGCGGCGGGAACCGCGCCAGCGGAACGGCCAGCGCCAAAAGGCATTGGCTCCGGTGAATTGTCAGGCAGTCTTGCTTTCATAGAATCTTGGCAACCGAAGCTCGAATATTAAGGCCACCGTTGATGCGAGGGTAGCAATGCTCCACCATAGGCCAAATGGGTTAAGCAATCCATCAAGATCCTCTCTCATCAGCGGGACAAGGAAGATCAGATTAAAACCAGCGGAACCCAACCAAAACAAAACACAATACTTCAAAGCCCGGAGCTGACGACTGCGCCAACGCCAGCCAATCCAGACAAAATAGCCAGCTAGCAAGTAGGAACTAGACATCCACCAGCGGCTCACAGATTCAGTCACCATCCCCAAACAGGACAGCACGGTGAATGGAATCAGAAAAACGGCCCAGATAAATCCAAGCCTGAATAACCACCGTGCAATCAGAGCAGGAATGTCTCGTTTATTTTGCATGGCATCATCACGGTATTACTTATTGCTTAAAATGACTGTCCTCTGTCCCTCATCGTTTCCAATCCAATTCGGCGGCTCATACTCAATCCCGCCTCTGCCCATGAAATATCTCAAGCGGTAGGAAACTGCCATTCCATTCGTGACGATCTGATAATCCCAACCGCTGAATTTGTTTTGCGACTCGTCCGGCCTGTCCGGGACGGATGGCAAATACTTCGGTGCGAGATCAGCCAGGGACGTTGGATAACTTCCTGTCTGCTTGTGAAACTGCTCTAGCGCCCGAACAATTGGCTGTCCGGCCTGCGCCTGCGCCCTAAACTCCCGTGTGCGACTGAACATCAAGCGCAGACCAACCATGCCACAAACCGACAAAATCAAGAACCCGGCAATAATGATTAAAAGAACACGGCTTTTCATATTGTTCACTCATTGACCGGTTCGAGATAATTGGGATCAACAAAGGCTTGGCCGCTCACATGGCCTTCCTTCGTGAGGTCGTTAACCATGACGGCTTTTCCCACAAGTTCACCCGAAGCAATTACCGCATACACTTCGAAAAATATTCCCAGACTTAAAACATGACGTTGTTCAAACCGGGTGATGCGAATCCGTTCGCCCGCCAAAAGCAGTCCCGCCACTTGTGAATCGTTTGGGGCGGCTCGACGAAATTCACCCAAATCTTCCGGGGTGCCGCCAGTTCCCAACTCGGAAAGATATGGAATTTCCTTGGGGTCTTTTTTATCGTTCGTGAACAGATAAACCGGCTGTTTCAAGCGGTAGGTTTTTCCGGCAACAAAGTCGGTCCGCCCCTGCGGCTTGAGCGTCACGTCCTTCACCATCGGGTCAAAACTACAGCCCGTGTTGGTCAGGATTAAAGCCGCAAGCCAAATGATAAAATTCGGTTTCATGGCAATCGTCTGCGGTCGGTTTACGCCCTTTCGTCCGCCTTGCCAAGCCGCATCTCATA
>Ga0302265_1002302_pt1 | contig 10362 bp, 8 predicted proteins | sample III_Bog_E1_1_FD_194556 | JGI IMG/M metagenome (GOLD analysis project Ga0302265, IMG submission 194556) | Peat permafrost microbial communities from Stordalen Mire near Abisko, Sweden - III_Bog_E1_1 | ecosystem: Environmental > Terrestrial > Soil > Wetlands > Peat | place: Sweden: Abisko...
TGACGCCGGCTCATTTGTGTTTTCTGTAGACGATGTAGTCATTGTTTGTATTTTAGAGGGTTGATATACTTGTGAAGTCGTTGTGTTCTTTATTGTAAACAGAGGGCGTTGATTCTCTTTTATATCCGGATCCGATGGGATTATTGTTTCAGTCTTTTTTGATTTATAGTATTTCAGGGTGAAAATAATAAATGCCAGTGAGGCTATAATAAACAGGTAGATTCCAAATTTAGGATCCACACTGCTTCTCGAAGTTACATCGCCATAATTGCCGCTATCGTGTGACCCTGCGCCAAACCATTGATGAAGGTAACCATATCCGATGATAAAATTCACAATCCCGGCCACAACCGTCCATTTGTATTCTTTATATACCATAAATCCGCCAAGCAAGGCAACCAATAATCCGAATATACCATATCCGATAGAGATTCCGCTAATAATTACGGGTTGAAAACTTTCGGTTAAACCCGAAGCATTACCGGTGTCAGACACTTCTAACCAGGGTGAAAAGATCGAAATTATAGTCAATGCAACTGCACCCAGTGCAAGATAATTTACTTTATTCATTTTACTTGAAATTACAGGTACCACAGGATTTTTTTACCCCATCATTATCTACCCGACAGCTTTATATCCTAAAAATCTGCAAAGGTAATAATTTTGAACCATATAGTCACACTCCATGACCAACTTCCACATAGTCTCATGAATTTACCCTGTAAAATGCGAAAGTTTAACATTTCAAAAAGAGATTGTCCACAGATTATATCAATTTACACAGATAATTTTTAATGTTAGAAATTTAAGAAAGAAATTAAAAAGAGATTGTCCACAGATTACACTAATTTACACAGATAATTTTTAATGTAAGAAATTTAAGAAAGAAATTAAAAAGAGATTGTCCACAGATTACACCAATTTACACAGATAATTTTTAATGCCCCTCTCTTGTTCCAGATTTCACTCTGCCGGATAGTTCAGGTTTAACGAAGTGTAACCCGGACTGGAAGTAAAGCAGTTTTCAACTGATTAAATTACAAAGTTACAAACTTTTCGAGTTTTCAGCACAATCCCGATAGCTATCGGGACGCTTTGCTCAGACTTTCGCTAGACACCGACTGCAAATGTACAGACTGGGACGAAGTAGGGAAAAGTATACTAAAATTAATCAGATAGCTGAGCAGTAGATTATGCCGGAGGTAAAATAAATTTGATAATGTGATTAGATTATATGCCACCCAATGCAATCATGCGACAGCGTGTGTAAAAAAAAAAGTCGCATATCACAGCGGCTCCTTATGTTATAAATAAGTTTACAAACCTAATACACACTTCAATACATCCTTTATTTTCTCATAGATTTCATCAGAAATTACGCCTAATGGGGCGGCATCAAATCTATCTGTAGAAACGGATTTTACCTGAAAGCAATCAGCTGCTGAATCTTTAGTCAATTTATTTCCAGCATCTGCTAATATCTTTACCATCCAGTCTGCACTATTATATCTTTCATTCCATTCGGTAATTGGAACAATCACACGCAAGGGTAAAACACCTACACTTCATCATTAACAATTATTGCAGGTCTTTTTTTCTTTAGTTCAGCACCCACAGTTGGGTTAAAGTTAACTAGCCAAATTTCTTTAGTATTCATATACGTCATCTAAATCGTTAATACTGGACTCAACAAGTTTAGTATCGCAAACGTAATCAACCATTAGAAAATGAGCAGCTCTACTTCTTTCTTCTTTTTTGTCTAAAGGTAAAAAATAATCTTTTAATTCTGATTTGGAAAAACTGTCAAATAATAAGTCCTCTGGAATAAAACTACTTTTACCATATGTTTGTTTCCAGGGTATTTCTTCATGTGACATTTCCATTAATTTTATAGCTGAAAATTGTCTAAAGTAAGCATAAACTCTATTAATGAATCTCTTTTGAATTTCAGAAATATAGTCAAAATTCATTTCTATATCCGGCAAAACAATAGAATTATTGCCATAACTTTTATATATATGGTATACATCACTTACTACCGGACCGTATGGCCAAGGTTCAATTTGATCTTCGAAAAGTTTTTCACCAAAAAGAGCCAGGTAATAACCTTGCAAATAATAAAGAATCTTTTGTAGTTTGAGATTCGTTACATTTTCTTCAGGATTATCCTTTGTTAGGCTAATAACATAATTTGAAATTTCTATTGCTTTCATAATAATTTAGTTTGATAAATAGCCCTTTACTCTGCAAAGTTATAAATTTTATATGATATTACAATAGTCTAAAGAAATGCCATTTTATTTTTTGGTTAAACAGGTTTTATTTCAATTGAAATCGGTAAAAGTATTTACGGTTTTAAATATAGAATAAAAACATAAAAACAATATCGTTTGTTCGGGAACGGGAATATTTAAAACGAAAATGTATTATGTAGATATTCTGTAAAATAGCTGATTCCCAACGTCCTTTTTAGTAGCTAAAAAAGAAGTTCCAAGATATTTGTGATCAAATTATATATTCCGGAGCATACCCACCCACTTTAGAAAAGAAACATTTCAGTATCAAACTGTAAGTTGATCATTCAAAACCACGTTTTTCATATTCGTTTGCACTAAAAATATGTATCAAACAGGATGAAAAGACAACAAACTGAAAAAAAACCATCCAAATTCCGGAGCATACCCGTTCAAAATACTATTTTCCGGAGCATGCCCGTTCACGCTGTTTTGTGTTGTGGGAAAATATCCTTTTTCCGGAGCATGTCCGTTCATTTTTTGAAAATTAGTAGTTTTGTTATCAGCATATTCCGGAACATACCCGTTCACGAATTGGCCCTTTTCATTTTCCGGAGCATATCCGTTCACTCGAATGTTCCTTCATATTTTGCAGCTTTAAAATCACCCCTTTTATTCCAGGTTTTCACTCAAATGGATAGTTCAGGTTTAACGAAGTGTAACCCGGACTGGAAGTAAAGCAGTACCGATTAAATCATATGTACCATTTCCAACTGATTAAAATGCAAAGTTACATCTTTTTCAGTGGATAGCATAAGTCTCCGCTTCGCTCAGACTCTTGCGCTATCCACTGAAAAAGATGGCGCACATTTAACACTAAAAATTTGCATATACGTGCATTTGCTATTATATTTGCACGTGTAAAATAATTTTAGAATAAAACTTATATGAATACGAAACTAACACTTACAATTGAACAAACAATTATTGAAAGAGCAAAGAAATATGCTAACAATAAGGGACGAAGTTTGTCAGACATCATTGAAAATTATCTAAAAGCTATTACGAGTGATGATAATACAGAAAACATTGAACTTACGCCTATCGTAAAATCGCTTAAGGGATCTTTCAAAGCTCCTCAAAATTTTGATGACAAGAAAGAACTATCTAAGAGTTTAACTGAAAAATATACTGGAAATGCAAAAAGTACTAATTGATACAGATGTAATTTTAGACTTCTTTTTTGATCGAAAACCATTTTCAGATCATGCAGCTCAAATTTTAGCTTTATGTGAATCTAATGAAATAACCGGATTCATAACTTCTGTTATTATTAGTAACGTATATTATTTACTAAGACAAACAGCTCCTCACGAAAAAGTTATCAAAAAATTACTACAACTTACATCGATAATCGAAGTATTGACAACCGACAAAACAATAATTATTAAAGCTTTAAACTCTGGTTTTAAAGACTTCGAGGATGCTTTACAAAACTTTTCTGCTGAAATATCCGGAGAAATTGATTTAATTATAACTCGAAATATTAAAGATTTTAAAAACAGTTCATTGGGTATTCTAACTCCTGAAAATTATTTAAAAACACGAATTGCCAGCCACTAAGTTTAACGAAGTGTAACCTGGACTGGAAGTAAAGCGTACTGATTAAATCATATGTACCATTTTTAACTTCTGTTATCAGTTACAAACTGATTTATTTTCAGTCCAACCCCTGTCCGGCATTTGACGGATCACACTTCGTTAAACTTGAAAGTTAGTCTCGTCTCCTATACTTGGTTGAGTAAAGGAACTCGCATTCATTGTTTTTTATTTTTCAAAGCTTTTTTCTCCTCACTTTTTAATCGCCGTTCTACTTTTTTTACATCTTCCGAAGCCGGTAGGTTCTCAGGGACAATGCTCCGGTCTAACAACATTTTTCTGACAGCCAAATTATTATCTACATGTTCATTCTCTATCATTGGAGTGCTATTCAGGTTTTTGGATTGAACATTAACACTTGTCATTTCTGCTGCAAAATCTTTTGCTTTGATGCTGATAGTAGGTAAAAAATCAGCTACCGGACGGTTCTCGGGAACACCCATTCTCCGTTTTAATTGTGACGTGTTTAAACGAAACAAAGCCTGATCTCCTTTCGAACGTATAATAGCAAATCCCTGGTCATTTACTCCACGTTCAAATAATACACCCGATAATTTCTTTTCTGTTTCTTGTAGTTTCGCACGGGCTTTAACGCGTTCGGTTTCCAAAAGACGCAACTCTACTATTTCTGCTTTGCGTGTTTGAATGGCAAAATAGGTCTGTGCAAAAGCAATCTGCTCCTTACGAGAATCTCCGTTTTGTGCAACAAGATAGCAGGCATAACGTGTTAAAAGGATATCATCTATCACATGTTGAGCACCTTTACCTGCTTCGATCACCTTCCTGACGTCAGGAAAGTGATCGGCAATTTCCTGACCTGCATTCTTGCACGTTTCTTTTGCTTTTTCAATTACTTTTGAGAAGTTCTCCCATTTTGAATATCCCAATAAATTTTGAATCTCACGGGCACTCTTTATCGTCCAAATTATCAACATACTTGGACAAAAAAGGGAAAATGTTTGTTTGTTTATATACAACTTCACAAATATTAATTGTATATATCATGTATTCAGCATATTATAACGTTCTTTCTTTTAAATCTTCTTTTAAATCTTCTTTTAAATTGCTTTTAAATTATTATTTTAAAAGAACCCAATTTGAATCTTTGCCTTTGCCTGTATTTGTAATTTCACTATTCATTCTTAGCTCTGAAATCAGATTTGTTATTTTATTTTTTCTTTGGTTGTCGTTCATCCATTCGGGTAGTTTGCTCCAAAGCAAGTTCTCTATTTCAGGACGTGTAGCTTTACCATGTTGCTTAATAAATCCCAGTATAAAGTCTAAATAGTACTTTTTATCAAATGCTTTATTTTTTGTGTATTCAACTTTCTGTTGAGCTTTTTGTGAAGCTTGTATCGATAGGAAATAATTAGGTTTACGACCTTCAATCAATTTTTTAGCTCTAAGGTATTTTTCATCTTCTTTTTTCAACTCTATGTTTTTCTGTACTTTGTCGAGCAACATAATTTCTTGCAAAGTAAGTTCTTTGTTTCTTGCCAATACTCTTGCATAGTCCAAATTGAGTACTTTCCCTATAATCTGTACTTTCACTTTACTTTCGGATAAATCATAGTCGGGCATTGGAAAAAAACGATCGCGTTGATAGTTAAATATTTTTTTGATACCACCTCCCGCTGTGTCAACCATTTTGAGAAGATACATAGCATTAGCTAAAAACTTATTTCGATAATGTTCTTCGGGTGCATCATCAGCTATAACTTTATCAACCGATCCGGGAATAAATGAACCATAATTTGTGAAAACCAATTTGTCATCAAACTCAATTACATTAATTCGTCCTCCTTTTGTATAATCTTGATGAGCAATTCAGTTATTTAAAGCTTCACGAATGGTATAAGGTTCGTAAGTATCCACTTCTTCGGGGAAAAGAGTTCCCTCTGTAATATATCTATATTTCAAGTTCCGAATTTTGGCATAAATTTTATCAATTGCTAAAAGAAAAGGACAACATTCAATGCTATAATCACGGTCATTATTATTTGCATCTTTCAACACCCAACGAATTTTTGCTTCTGCTGGATTGATATAGTGTTCACTTTCTTCTTTGCCCAGCAACAAAATAGCCGTTCTGGTAATCTTCCCTTTAATTGTAATTTTTGCTTTATTCAGAAATTTAATATCATCCCAACTATCCACTTCAGTGATTTTTTCAGGTGATTTGGTTTTGTAATTAAGACGAGCCACTGCAATTGCTTTTGGATCGAGATCTTCTAATCCTGCATCTGAAATGATACCTGCACTCCAATCTTCATTCTCATTCTGTCTTCTTATCAATTCTATTTTTTGCAAATTAAGTGGAACTAATTCTTCTCCATCACGTCCGTAATAATGTCCTTCAAATGCTATTGGAAAACCTTTAAGAGCCGCAGGTATTTGAAACATTATAACCCGGCCTTCAACTAAATTAAGTTCATATATTTCAATAAAAGTAATTCGGTTAGTGGTTTTATTCGCAATCTCACCTTTCAGGCTGTTTAAATCTTTTCGCTCGGGACGGAATTTAGTACCGACGATTTTGTGAAGTTTATCTTCAATTCCAAAAACTAACCAGGCATAAGGACTCCCTTTTAAATTGGCTTCATTGCTTAGTGCCGAAAAGTATTTACCTATTCTCCCGAAATCAAAATTATTTTTAGCTTCTTTGAATTCAACAGTTTCTGTTTCGGAACTTAAACTCCGCAATTCTTGAAATATTTTTCTTAATAGTTCTTCTGATATCATAATCAATGATTTTTTATAATCTGCTTTGTTCTATTAGGATATAAATATTGATTTTAACTTGTCGAATACTTTCCAGTTCAACGTAGCTTATACCCAAGTTATTCTATAATTCACCCACTATCTATCTTATCCTGAGCAAGGAAACGAGTACCTAAATATTTTCTCAATGGGTTCGCATTTTGCGATATATAAAATCAATCTCGTTTTCATCAAGTTGAAACATAAAATCTGAAGGGAGTCTCTCTTTCTTCAAGTCTATTAAAAACGCCGATGTGAATAGTTTAACGAAGTGTAACCTGGACTGGAAGATCCATGCAGTTTTCTACTGATTAAATTATAAACTTTTCGAGTTATCAGCACAAGTCACCGCTTCGCTCAGACTTGCGCTAGACACCGATTGTAATATTATAGACTTTGACGAAGTAGGGAAGATCCCTGATTAAATTTGGGTAGCTTATCTGACTTAGTATTCTTTGCGGTGAAAAAAATAAATTAATACCGCATAATTGCGGCGAATAATTTGTATATTTGCCGCATAATTAATTTAGAAAAATGAAAAAATATATCTATGAGCATAAAAACTGGACAGATTTTTCGTGGCAAGACAAAGTGATAAATGTCGTGTTTGGTGAAGTACGACATATGCAAGGCAGAATCATTGGCCAAATGAACGCACTGGGCTTTTCTGACAAAGAAGAGGCCACGCTTACGGCTTTAACATTAGACGTTGTAAAATCATCGGAAATAGAAGGCGAATCACTTAATTACGAACAGGTGCGATCGTCCATTGCAAGACGTTTAGGCATTAACATCGCAGGATTGTTACCAAGTACCCGCCACATAGAAGGTGTTGTTGAAATGATGCTTGATGCCACCCAACTCTATAACTCTCCTTTAACAGAAAAACGGTTGTTCGGCTGGCACGCAGCACTTTTTCCCACGGGATACAGCGGACCATACAAAATAGAAGTAGGAAGATACCGAACTGGCGATATGCAAGTTGTTTCTGGTGCAATGGGCAAAGAAAATGTTCATTATCAAGCCGTATCCCCCGAACTTGTAAAAGCAGAAATGGACAGGTTTTTGGATTGGCTCAACAACGACAACTCACATGACCCTGTATTGAAAGCTGCTATCGCTCATTTTTGGTTTATCATCATTCATCCATTTGATGACGGAAACGGAAGAATTGGAAGAGCGATAACAGATATGTTGCTTGCTCGTGCCGAAAATAGTGGTGAACGTTTTTACAGTATGTCGAGCCAAATTTTAATAGAACGCAAACAGTACTACGAGATATTACAAAAAGTACAACACAGTGCAGGCGACATTACTGAATGGCTTGATTGGTTTTTGCATTGCTTGAAAAATGCAATGCTTGCAACGGAAAACACTACTCAAAAAATACTAAAAAAAGCCGAATTTTGGAAATTGCACGAACATACTGCCATAAACGAACGACAACGACTGATGCTCAATAAACTTTTTGATAGATTTGAAGGTAAATTGCAAACTTCAAAATGGGCTAAAATAACCAAAGCTTCTACAGACACAGCTTTGAGAGATATAAAAGATTTGGTAGCGAAAGGTATTTTGCAACAAACAAAAGAAGGTGGACGGAACTCAAATTATGAATTAACATATTTAAAAGTAGAGTAATACCGGCTATAACATCATAGGACTAACGCATCACCCCGAACGCACAACACCCCGCCAGGCAATGTTCTTTACGGGGTGTTGCAATTTAAGTTCTTATTGAACGCAAGCTTCGGTATTACCCCAACAAGGCTTAATTAGATAATTTTGAAACATGTAAAGTTCAGGTATTTCTTACTTTATCGGATATTTTGCTCAGTTTTTATTAAGTTTAGACAATACAATGGCTTATTGGGCTTCGTATACATATTCCGGAGCATACCCGTTCAAAATACTATTTTCCGGAGCATGCCCGTTCACGCTGTTTTGTGTTGAGGGAAAATATCCTTTTTCCGGAGCATGTCCGTTCATTTTTGAAAATTAGTTGTTCTGTTATCAGCACATTCCGGAGCATACCCGTTCACGGATTGGCCCTTCATTTTCCGGAGCATATCCGTTCACTCGAATGTTCCTTCATATTTTGCAGCTTTAAAATCACCCCTTTTGTTCCAGGTTTTCACTCAAATGGATAGTTCAGGTTTAACGAAGTGTAACCCGGACTGGAAGTAAAGCAGTACCGATTAAATCATTTGTGCCATTTTCAACTGATGATATTACAAAGTTACAAACATTTCCGATTTCAGCACAAGTCCATACTTCGAACAGACTTGCGCTATCCACAGACTGCAATATCACAGACTTGGACGAAGAAGAGATTGTCCACATATTACACTAATTAACACAGATTATTTTTAATGACCCAACGATCAGGAATCTAAGAACAAGATAGATAACTATGAAGGACTGAAAAATGCAATTTTATTATCATTTGGTTAATAGCATATTACAACTAGTTATATAATAGACTGAAAAATCTACATTCAATTATTTTTGATACAGGATGTAAAACGTGACTCAACTGATAACAACAAAATCGTTTTATTTTGTGTTAAAAATGTAAATTCAGTTGAATAATAAAATAAATCTTTTTATTTTTGCAGCCAATAAAACCGCCTGTAAAGTTGTACACTTTCATTCAGAATAGATGTACACTTTCAACTGTTCTCCAGTCAGATTTCCTTACTCATTTTCTAATCGAAAAACTGCATTAAATGTTTTCAAATCAGTTTCAGACATTCCTGTCTGCGGCCTTTCTACATCCAATCAAAATCCGGGAAAATTAAAGACATAACAAAGAGATAATAAAGTAACAACAAAGACATAATAAAACCCTATATAGAGCTTTATTATGTCTTTGTTGTCTCTAAATTATTTCTTAATTGGTACAATATTTTTCCCGGAGTGTCACTGGAGTGACACAATAAGGACAGTTACGGCTGAAAGTCAGTCGGAATCAGTTGATGGATAATAGTAGGTTGATTGTGGAAAGTAGAAAGCAAAATCGGGAAGGAAGTTGGAAGTCGGATTTTTTTATTCCATTATTTAAGATGCAAAAATATTTATTTCTACCGGAATATCCAAATTTTTAAGATGTTTTTTTTGTTAAAATTGACACGTTCCGCGTTCCGCGTTCCGTGTTTCGCGTTCCGCGTTCCGCGTTCCGTGTTTCGCGTTCCGCGTTCCGCGTTCCGCGTTCCGCGTTCCTTATTCCGCGTTCCGTGTTCCGCGTTCTGTGTTAAGGGTTGATGATTCTTTATTCCGGTTAATTCCGTAAACGGGACGTCACTTCGTTCCGTTGGTTAATTAAATGTAAACTGCTTTTGAAACTGACCAATTGTAAATTGAATAGTAAATTTTAAATATCTACAGAATATTAAAAGAAGACGATAAGCCTGGATATTATTTTCCGGTGTAAAAGTTATAATCCTTTTGCAATGTTTCCAGCAACTCTCTTTCGCTTTTAAACGGATTCCGGATATTCATGACTGATTCTACTTTTTCGACAAGATGGGTTAACAGCTTAAAATTGTCAAGATTGAAAGCTATTTCGGCGTTTTCCTTAATAATCCGCATATCATTATCGCTGAAAAGAAGTACGAGATTTTGAGCAAAATAAGGTTTGTACTTCTCATCTACATCCATGAGAATTGTATGTGAAATATTGTATTTTGACTTTTCGGTAATCACCGCT
>Ga0302265_1002319_pt1 | contig 10313 bp, 10 predicted proteins | sample III_Bog_E1_1_FD_194556 | JGI IMG/M metagenome (GOLD analysis project Ga0302265, IMG submission 194556) | Peat permafrost microbial communities from Stordalen Mire near Abisko, Sweden - III_Bog_E1_1 | ecosystem: Environmental > Terrestrial > Soil > Wetlands > Peat | place: Sweden: Abisko...
TGTTTGGTCGCTTTTGTTCGTATTGGTTTTCATACAACTTATGTGTTCATTTCGTTTCGGAGCTGCGTAGCGTGAATACCCGTTCACAAAAACGCGCACTTGGACTTTATTATAATTGACGGTTTTATTAGTGCTTTCGCCCAACTTCTGGGGTTGTCATGGATTCAATAAACGCCAACAGCACCTCGTTGACCTCATCTTTATGCGTAGTGCACAGTCCATGCGAAGCCCCCCTGAAAACTTTCAGAGTTGCGTTTTTTACGAGCTTCGCCGACAACAAGGCTGAATTCGCGATAGGAACGATCTGGTCGTCGTCGCCGTGAATGATCAGCGTGGGCACATCCATTTTCTTCAGGTCCTCGGTCAAATCTGTTTCCGCAAAGGCCTTGATGCAATAGTAACTGGCCGGGAAGCCCGCCATCATTCCTTGCCGCCAGAACGCCTCCCGCACGCCTTCGGATATTTTTGCCCCGGGTCGGTTGTATCCGTAAAAAGGCAGCGTGAGATCCTTGAAGAACTGCGAGCGGTCGGCAAGCACGCCGGCGCGAATCCCGTCGAACACTTCCATTGGCAGCCCGCCTGGATTGGCGTCCGTCTTTAGCATCAGCGGCGGAATCGCGCCGATCAGCACCACCTTGGCGACGCGCTTTGTGCCGTAACGTCCGATATAGCGGGCGACTTCGCCGCCGCCGGTGGAATGGCCCACATGGATTGCGTTTTTTAAATCCAAGGTATGGACGAGTTCGGCCAAATCGTCGGCGTAAGTATCAAGATCATTGCCGTTCCAAGGCTGGCTGGACCGGCCGTGACCGCGACGATCATGAGCGATACAACGGTAGCCCTGCGCGGCCAGAAAAAACATCTGGTCTTCAAACGCATCCGCGCTGAGTGGCCAGCCGTGGCTGAAAACAACCGGCTGTCCGGCGCCCCAGTCCTTGAAGTAGATTTGTGTTCCGTCTTTGGTAGTGATGGTATTCATTGTATTTTTTCTTTTTTTGATGGGTTGACTGCAACTGTGAAGAGTTGACAGGTTGATTTTAGAGGATACTGATTTCAACGTTTACGTTGCCGCGCGTGGCTTTCGAATAGGGGCACGTTTGATGGGCCGCAACCGCCAATTCCTGGGCCGTTACGATATCCAAACCCGGAAGACTGACGTTGAGGCGGGCTTGGAGGAAATAAGCATTGTCAGCTAGACACAGGTCCACCTCGGCATCAACGGCCACGTCCGGCGGAATCTGGATCTTCAATTTGCGGGCGGCAATTTTCATCGCCCCGATAAAGCAAGCGGACCAACCCGCGGCGAACAGATGCTCCGGATTGGTGCCGCTACCCGTCGAGCCAGGAACAGAGAGCTTCACGTCCAAACGGCCATCGGAGCTCCGGGCCGAACCGCCGTCGCGGCCGCCCGTGGTGCGGGTCTTGCCGGTGTAGAGTATTTTTGCCGTGTTAACCACTAGGTTTTCTTCAGATTTTTCAATTTCGGTATTCATAGTCGTTGTTATTTTGTTGTTCGTATTATTGTTGTTCTTACTTTGCCTGCACCCGGACTCAAGGTGAGTAACGGGTGAAGACCAGATCGCGAGATTCGATGGCCTGATGGCAAGGAAAACAGTCACGCAACACGGCTTTACTGACCAGGGTTCCGCCGTTGAATTGGGCAAACCCCCAGCCGCCGGTGGCTGCGTATTTTTTGGAATCCTTAACCATGAACTGAATTCCATTCGTCGGTGGACCGGCGATAAAAGACTGTTCCCGACCAAAGACTTCATTATTTTCCTCCGACGGAACATAACTCCAAGCCAACCGCGCAATGATCGCGCCGTCCGGGAACGGAAGCTTCCCTTCCCGATACGCCTTGACCGCAATCTCATTGCCCAGAATCGCGCGAAGATCGTTGAGGTTACCTTTTTCGTGGGCCACGGAGATCAACTTCCAATCGCGATATCCGGGAGGGATTTCAGTGACGAAAACCGGGAGGCTGTCTGGATTATCCGACTCCGCACCGGCGGCTTTACCCGTAATTCCGCCCGGTTTTTCAGCAGGATGGAGACTGGCATCCTGCGCTTGCACTTTTTGCCTGATGATGGCAAAGGAGATAGCCAGCGCAGATCCAACCACGAGAATTGCGAAGTAGTTTTTCATTTTCATATTTACAGTCCGGTTTGTATTTAAAGTTGAAAGTTCAACTGCTTTAGTTCTTCGCGGTGAGACTAGGGCGCAACGGTGCGAACGACGCCCGAATTTCATTAGCGAAAAGTTCCGGCTGCTCCCACGCCGCAAAGTGACCGCCCCTGTCGAGCTTGTTATAATGAATAAGATTGGGATAAGCCCGCTCGGTCCAAGTCTTCGGCGCCGCGTAGATTTCGTCGGGAAACACGCTCACGGCCACCGGAATGGAAACATTTTTGGGTTCAAAAAATGCCAAATTGTTTTCCCAATACAGACGTGCCGAAGAAATCGCCGTGCCCGTCAACCAATAGAGGGTGATGTTGTCCAGAATGTCTTCTCGCGTAAGTCCCGCAGGTTGTCCGGCGAAGACGCGGGAGATGAGCCCGTAACTGCTCGCGTCGTGGTCAAGTATCCAGCCCGCGAGACCGACGGGTGAATCCATAATTCCATATAACGTCTGCGGGCGGTTCTTCATCTCAATGGCATAGCCCAGTCCGTGCTTGTAGAAAAAGTCCAACTGGTCAAAGGCGTGCCGTTCATCGGCTGAGAGACCAGATGGCGGCGGCTCGTTGTATTGAAGCGCCTTGGCCACGTCAGCGGGAACTGTCGCCGGCATATTGACGTGAATACCGAGCAATTCCGGCGGAGCCTGCAACGCCATTTGTTCTGTGACCGCATCGCCCCAATCGCCGCCTTGCGCCACAAACTTGTTGTATCCCAGGCGCTTCATCAGCACCGTCCACGACTTTGCGATGCGGGCGGGATCCCAGCCGGTCGTGGTCGGCTTGCCAGAAAAGCCATAGCCCGGCATGGATGGAATCACGACGTCGAAGGAATCCTCCGCGCGACCGCCGAACGCCGTTGGATCGGTGAGCGGACCGATAATTTTGAGTTGCTCGATGATCGAGCCAGGCCAGCCGTGCGTGATGATGATTGGGAGCGCATTTTTATTTTGCGAACGAACGTGAATGAAATGGATGTCCACGCCATCTATCTCGGTGATGAATTGCGGCAGCGCATTCAGTTTTGCCTCACACTTGCGCCAGTCATAATTAGTCGCCCAATAGTTCGCGAGCGCCTGCATCGTCGCGAGCTGCACGCCCTGCGACTCATCGGTGACGGTCTCCTTTTCCGGCCAGCGCGTGGCCGCGATGCGTTGGCGGAGATCCACGAGCGCCGCATCCGAAACGTGGATGTGGAAAGGACGAATACTATTTGTTTGGTCTGCCGTCGCATTTGTGTCTAATTCATTTGCAGCTATCGCTGAGTTACTAACGGTTGCAAAGGCGACGGTTGTCATCGTGGCGCGCGCGGCAAAGCTTCGAAGTGCGGCGGCCCATGGGATGAATTTGAATCGTTTATTAGTTTTCATAGTTTTATGTTAATTAATTTGGAATTTTGGAATTCATTGATTTAAAGCTGTGCCTTGATTTCCGCGAAGGGGTCTAAACGCCGCGCGAAGTTCTTCAGTGTAGAGTTGCGGTTCTTCCCATGAAGCGAAATGACCGCCTTTGTTCACTTCGTGAAAATAGTTCAGCGTGGGATAGGCCCGCTCGGTCCAACTGCGCGGGGCCTGATAAATCTCCCCGGGGAAAACCGTCACGGCGACAGGGATTTTGATCTCGGCGGTCTTCTGGTCGACGGCGTTGAAGTTATTATTATTGTTCTCCCAATAAAGCTGCGCGGAAGAGATGGCACTTTTCGTCAACCAGTAGAGTGTGATGTCGTCCAGCATCTCATCTTTGGTGAGAGATTTCTCGGGATCGCCGCCACTATAGGTCCACTGGGCGAACTTGTCATACATCCAGGCCGCCAGTCCGACCGGCGAATCCGTCAATCCATAGCCCACCGTTTGCGGGCGGGTCACCATCATGATGCCATAACCAGCATTCTTACTGAAGAAAGTGCTAAGCGAGTTATACGCGGCCCTCTCTTTGACCGACAAACCAGCTGGTGCGGGATCGCCCGCGTTCATGGCTTTCGCAACATCTGCCGGCACGGTTGCGGGCATGTTCACATGGATGCCAAGCAATCCAATCGGTGCCTGACGTCCCATGGCATCGGCGATTACCGAGCCCCAATCACCACCTTGAGTCACATAGTTTTTATATCCCAGGCGCTTCATCAGCACGTCCCATGCGTGGCCAATGCGATCCGGATTCCAGCCCGTCGTTTCTGGTTTGCCAGAGAAGCCGTAGCCGGGCATCGAAGGGATCACGACATCAAAAGCGTCTTCAGCACGACCACCATATTTGGTGGGATCGGTCAGCGGACCAATGGCCTTCACGAGTTCCAGGATCGATCCGGGCCAACCATGCGTGATGAGCAGCGGCATCGCATTCGGTTGGCGTGATTTCACGTGGATGAACTGGATGTCAATCCCGTCAATCGTAGTCACAAACATCGGTAAGGCATTCAGCTTCGCCTCGACTTTGCGCCAGTCATAGTCCGTCCCCCAGTAGCGGACGAGCGCCTGAAGTTTTGCCAACTGCACGCCTTGGGATTGATCCGAGACGGTTTCCTTTTCGGGCCATCGCGTCGCCAGCACGCGATTGCGAAGATCAACGAGGTCTGCTTCCGGAAAATGGATTTGAAAGGGGCGGATGGCCGTGGGATTGTTCGCAGCAGCGGGGTGTAAATTCTCCGCTGCCGACATTGGCAAGAGGCTGGCCGCAAGTGCGAGCAATGCCATGACGGCGTGTTTGGCGAGCGGCCAAGATTTGGCCGGAGCCGCAGTGAGTTCTATTTGCTTTGTTGTTTTCATATATGTGCTTTTTTTGTTTTTGCTTTGAGTGATTGGCCCTTGGTTGGCCATTTTTTGGTTGTTCATTTATTCGGTTTGAGTCGGGGATGAACAAATGAAATTGAAAGCCGCTCGCGGCCATTGGTAAGGCCACTGGCATTTTTATGGAATCGGGCTGTAAAATTATTTTCCGAAAATGCGCTCGATCCTTCCAACTGCCAGTCAACGGCGAACGCATCGCTATTGTGTTTAATTTCCGACCGGGTGCGGAGATGGATGATTTTAATCGGCGAGGGCTTCTCTTGTGCCGCATCAATTTCCACAACTAAGATATTTCGTTTCTCATTCATGGGGTGAAATTAACACCCTGATTACGGTGGCTGGTAGTATACCTTGGTTTGAGTGGACTAAACCGGAGATGAAGTCATTAAGTGCAATTCCTGATGCGTGATGCTAAATCGGATTCGATGCCTGCGCCGGTGGGCGTAGCCTTGAAGGTGTGTTGAATTCAGCAGGGAACTCTGCATGACTGGAAGTGGGCACTAAAGCCGACTTCAGCCCTGAAGTTAGGATTGATTAGAAAGGCCGAGCTTCTCCGAAATTCGCACAAGCTCCGGCACGGATTGTGCCTGCATTTTTTTCATTGCCTGTCCGCGCTGGATTTTTACCGTGATCTCACTAGTGCCCAGTTCGCCGGCAATTTGTTTATTCAACAATCCGCGGACGACCAACCCCATCACTTCGCGCTCGCGAGGCGTGAGCGCCTGATAACGAGAATTCAGTATTGCCGCCTCGGAGCGATGCTTGAGCAGTTCGCTATCCCGCTCAATGGCCTGCTGAATCGCGTCCAGCAACTCCTGATCGCGAAAAGGTTTAATCAGAAATTCAACGGCCCCCGCCTTCATCGCGCGCACACTCATCGGCACATCCCCGTGGCCGGTGATGAAAATGATCGGTATGCCGTTTTTCGCCGTGACCAATTCCCGTTGCAGGTCCAATCCGCTCAATCCCGGTAACCGCACGTCCAGCACCAGACACGCCGGCACATCCGGTCGCCCATGCGCCAAAAATTCCCGGGCGGATGAAAATGTCTTAACGTTCAGATCAACGGAACGGATGAGGCTGCTGAGCCCTTCGCGGACCGAGACGTCGTCATCCACTACGAATACGATGGGGCCGGCTGATTTTCCGGATGCTTTTACTGCCGGCTTCATGCTGTGCCTCCTTCGACCTTGGGCAAGGTGAACTTGAATGTGGCGCCGGGACCATGGTTAGCTTCGGCCCATAAGCGGCCGCCATGACCTTCGATGATCGAACGGCTGATCGCCAATCCCATGCCCATGCCTTGCGGCTTGGTGGTATAAAAAACTTCGAAGAGCTGCTCCGTTTGCTTCTGGTCGAGGCCGATTCCAGAATCTTGAATCGCTACGAGTATGCTGTTGTCTTCGTGATCGGCCGTTTTAATTGACAAAATCCTAGGACGGTCAGCCACTGTTTTCATCGCATCCATGGCATTGACCAAAAGGTTCAGCAGCACCTGTTGCAGTTGGATGCGGTCGGCGAACACGCCCGGCAGCGCGCGCGACAGGTCGGTCTGCAGCGCTGCTCCTTGCAGATAAACGCCTGTCAATGTAATCGTCTCCAGAACCACTTCGTTGATGTCCAAACATTCCTTGGGGGATGGCTCCTGTTTTAGAACGGCACGAATTCTGGCGATTACCTCGCTGCCTCGATTCCCATCGCGAAGTATCCGCCGAATGGCATCACGCGCCTCGTCCAGGTCGGGAGACTCGCGACCAAGCCAGCGCAAGCAGGCGTTGGCGTTGTTGACGACGCCCGCCAGCGGTTGATTGACCTCATGCGCGATGGTGGCGGCCAGTTCTCCCATCGTGGTCAGGCGGGCAATGCGCGCGAGGTTTGCCTGGGCGGTATGAAGCGAATCCTCCGCCTGCTTACGTCCGGTAATGTCCATCACCGCCCCCACAAATTCGAGTCGTCCCGCATTATCCGTTCCGGCATGAGCCACCACATTGATATATTTGACCGAGCCATCGGGCATGAGCAGCCGGTGTTCAAATTGAAAGTCTTTCGCCGCCTGCGTGGCCGTCTCGATGGTCCGCTTCACAAACACCGCATCCTCCGGATGCATCCGTTCAAAAATCAATTCCAAGGTTGGCTTTTTTGTTTGGTCTAATTGAAAGATGCGGAAAGTTTCCGCCGACCAAACGATTTCGCCAGTGGCAACCTTCCAGCCAAAGCTCCCCGTGTGACTCAATTGCTGCGCTTCGGCCAAATAAGTTTCGCTGCGCTCGAGCTTTTCTTGCATCAGGTTGCGGACCCGGCTCACCAATTGGGTGATGACGACCGAGGTGGTCAAGAACGCGATGCTGGCCACGAGGTCAATCGGATCGCCCACGCCAAAAGAGAAGAGCGGTCGCAAAAAAAAATAATCCAAGCAACCAACAGCGGCGAACGAGATAACCGCCGCCGAAATTAAGCTCCCTCGAAGGGACAACAGCACAATAACAATCAAATACAGAAATGTGGGCGTCGGAACCGTGAGGCGGGAGCGGAAACAGACGAAGGTTATCAATGCCAGCGCAACCATGCCGACCAGGCATTCTGCGATCGTGCGCCAAAAGTGATGTCCTCGTTTGCGCGGCATGAGTATCTGCGTTGCGATTGGCAAATCCGGGCCGGTATCCGATCCACGCTCGGTCCACAAGAAACCTCGCATGTATCGCCGTTTCCCGGCATTATGCAATATCATTTTATGTGGGGATTTGCAAACTTTGACCGGTTTTAAACGGATCATTCAGCCACCGTATCTTGAGCAATTGCCGCTCAATGAAAGGCAGATTTGCGAACAGGAATGGATTGAGCGAAATCGAAACAATCGCCGCCGCGACAACCAGGTGTCCCGAATCGTCTGGCAAGAGTTTCAAGTCGCTGGCTTGGCGGATCAGGATAAACGAAAATTCTCCGATCTGCGCCAACCCGATCGCAACGACAACCGCAGTATGCAGCGGCTGGCGCAACGCCCGCATTAGCAGCAGCGCCACCAGCGGTTTGATCAGCAGCACGACGGCCAAGGCGAATAGCAGCCCAACCGGATGAGTAATCACGAAGACCGGATTCAATAGCATCCCAATGGATAGAAAAAACAGCGCGGCAAACATGTCGCGGAGCGGCCCGATGGTCGTTTCCACCCGTTCCATCAATCGTGATTGACCGGCAACCACCCCGCCCAGAAACGAACCCAAAGCCAGCGACACATCGAAGAACTCCGTCGAGCCCCAGGCAATCCCCAGCGCGATCACCGGAACGCCTAGGTTGAACATTTCGGCCGAAGAAGAGAGCGCACCGAGGAGACGCGGCACCAGCCGCATTCCCAAAATGCCAACGGCCAGAACCAGCACTGTCAACTTTACAGCCGCCCATCCCAGTTCTTTGACCAGCGCAAAAATTCCGCCAGTTTCGCCAGGTGACAGTGCCAGCATTGGCAATATGATGAGCACGATCACCGTGAAAATGTCCTCCACCACCAGCCAGCCCATGGTCAAATGGCCTGCCTTGGTCGTTAATTGTTCATGATCCGTCAGCATTCGGGCAAGCACCGCCGTGCTGGCAACCGAAAATGCCAAGCCGACGATGAAACCTTGCAGCCAACCCAGTCCAATAAAACGGCTCGCAGCCGTGACGGCGACCATCGTGACTAGACTCTGAACGACGGCTCCGGGGATAGCCACTTTCCGGACGGCGAGTAATTCGTGGAAATTGAACTTTAGGCCCACGCCAAACATCAACAAGACGACACCGATGTCCGCCAAATCTTCGGCCATTTCCGGATTAGCGACAAACCCGCCCGTGAAAGGGCCGCAGACTATGCCCGCGACGAGATACCCGACAATGGGAGAGAATCGAAATCGCGTGGCCAGCAAGCCGAAAATCAATGCGGTGGCGAGGCAGACCACCAAATTAAACAACAAGCTCTCGGAATCATGCATAAAGATTCAAATGACAATCGGGCCAGTTCCGAAGGCTGCCGTGAGGTATTTCATCGTTTAAGGGTGTTACAGGTTTTCTTTGGCCATGCCGAGCGCGGCGCGGATTGCTCGGAGCAGAGCTTCCTCGCTAAATGGCTTCGGCAGAAAATCAATGGCTCCCGAGCGGGTCGCCTCTTTCCGAACTTCCAGATTGTCGTGGGCGGAAATAAAAATGATGGGAATGCAGCGATGCTCGGACGCCAAGCGCCGCTGAAGTTCCAAACCGTTCATGCCAGGCATTTGCACATCAAGAATGAGGCACTTTGTTTCATCCAAATAACTCGAAGCGAGAAAGTCTTCGGCAGAAGAGAATACCTCCGCCCTGAACCCGTTGGATTTGAGCAGGTTGGTCGTCGATTCGCGGACAGACTGGTCGTCGTCCACAATCGAAATCAACGAAACCAGCAAGTTTGCTTTTTTATTCATGGGAAGAATTTAACTCCCACCGGGTCGTGCCCGCTATAATACCTTGGTGTTAATTCGCAGACCGTAGGAAGAAATCCGAGGCCCGCAAATTAGTGCAATGGACAACCTCAGCGGCCAACTACAGTATGAGGCGCGGTTCGTAGCGAAGAACTCCGTTGCTGGCCGGCACCAATGTGGCGCTGCCGTCCAGCCAGTGGTCCAAGCTCGGCACCGTTTTGGAATCCCCCCTCGGCTCCGGCCAATATCTCTTCACTGATTCGCAGACGACCAATTACAGCCGGCGATTCTACAAGGTTACTTCGCCGTAAAACTGGCAGTGACCTATCTGTCAACGGAAGAATTGACGTGGCGGGTCAGGCGGATACGATTAAATATTACCCGATCGCGTCGTCCTAATCGAGTCTCAGGATAAAAACCATGTCGTCCAGCGAAGCATTTATATGTTGATGCGAAGGGCCATGAAAAATGGCAATATGATTGGTATGAAAACCGCATTCATTGACCGGGCCAAGACGGCGCTGGTCGTCATTGATCTCCAAAAAGGAGTCGTCGGGCGGCAAACCGCTCCCCATGCAGCCGACGACGTCGTGAAAAATGCGGCTGCGATTGCCAACGCATTCCGAAAGAATAAGATGCCGGTATTTTTGGTGCACGTGGCATTTTCTGCGGACGGTAAAGACATGCTGCGTCCCGTTGTTGATGCACCGTGGCCGACGCAAAGTCCGCCGCCAGACTGGACGGAGATTGTTCCCGCAATGGGGCCGCAACCGGGCGACTTCGTAATTACCAAACACCAGTGGGGTGCTTTCCATGGGACAGAGCTCGATTTGCAATTGAGGAGGCGTGGTATCACCACCATTGTGCTTTGTGGAATTGCCACAAACATCGGCGTCGAGAGCACGGCGCGATTCGCGTTTGAATACGGT
>Ga0302265_1002322_pt1 | contig 10308 bp, 5 predicted proteins | sample III_Bog_E1_1_FD_194556 | JGI IMG/M metagenome (GOLD analysis project Ga0302265, IMG submission 194556) | Peat permafrost microbial communities from Stordalen Mire near Abisko, Sweden - III_Bog_E1_1 | ecosystem: Environmental > Terrestrial > Soil > Wetlands > Peat | place: Sweden: Abisko...
TTCATAGCCGCTCTTTTCATTTCTTTCTTTACTTTACCATTTTCCACAAGATTCATGTCATCTTTGTGGCTAAAATGTTCACAATAACTCGAAATTACTTGGGTTTCTATTCTGATTTTTATCTCCTAATTCTTTAGTCTTGTATTTCATATTAATCACATTACGAAATTACTATTATAACATATAAGGTTAATTTATAAATTGAATTTTGATGAAGTACTCTCCTATAATCTAATCCATCTTTTTTATTTGAACGCTCTTTAACGAATGATTTGATCGAAGGTCCAAGGAAAGGTTTTTGATGGTGCGTTGGTTCCTTTCTCTAAGAATTGATTGTTTTATTGACTATATGCTGTAAACTGATTCTTTCTTTCTTGATTTAGTTAATATTTAAATGAAGAGCAAGAGCCAAAAGGAGAAGGCAAGTGTTCAGGAGCTGCTGGACTAGCAAAATGAGATATAAGGGCAAATCGAACATATTTAAAATCAGATCGATTAACTGTAGACCATCTACTTGGAAAGAACTTGGTATGACGGCAACGTCTACATAGGCTGGAACAGGAATGTACCGGTCACCAGTCAAAACTACAGTCAAGTCAAAATCAATATCGACCCCAAGGAAAAGCTGTTTTCACTTAGCAGTCTTACTTCCCCAGCTTTTGCTGAACTTGGAACTGACGTGGATCGTCAGCTCGCACCCTATGGTGAACATAGGTTTTAATCTAAGTATTTGATAACTTATATTAGAAAAAAGAAAAAGAGCAAAAAAAGAAATACAAGCCAAATGAGGAGGCCAAGACCAATCCGTAAGAAAAAACATAGATGATATCCATTTCTCTCATTTTATATCAGTCCTCTTTTTCGGATCATTCATGCTCCATATTTTATTCTTTTATATCGAATAAGTGAACGAAACATATTTTAAGTATAAAACTTCAAAGACTTCAGATTTATTGTTTTATGAGCATGATTTCCAATTATCAAGTCTAATTCAATTCAATATCAAAAAGGTTTATAGTTTTTTCCCATTATAATTCTCTTAGAGGCATATCAAAAAAATATAGATAAAGCCCTTTGTGGATCATGGCATCAAGAATACAATATATTATCGTTATATGTTCATTTGCCAAAAAACATATTATATCTTCATTATAAGTATTTTGAAAATTAAAAGCTTTTACTCTCAAAGAAAAAGTTTACTTTGCTTCAAGTCGAATCATGATTTTATGTGGCATCATTATTCATTTATTATTCATAATTTCAAAAAGGATTAAATCATGAATTAGAATTTCTCTAAGCTCTGAGTTTAGAATTATTTTAATAAAAACCTTTGCTTGTAAAAGGAAAATCAACTGAATTTGATTCAATTATACGGATTAGTAATAGATTTTGTAAAATAAGTGTCGATTCATCATTTTTGGTAATTTTAATAAATTTTGACTTCGTAAACACTGAGTCACTGAATTATAATCAAAAGGTAATGAATTATTTTTTGCTGATATAACCTCAAAGAAAACCTTTGTTCTCTCATTTTTAATATAAAATTATTTGAGAAATTGTAATTTTAAAAAAGTTGTGAATCTTCTCAAAATAAAGTTAAATGGATGACAAAGACTGCTAATATATATTGAAAATGAGATTAAGATTTAATAATTCAACCAATAACTGAAATATTAAAGTTTCGGGGCTTCAAAAACTATTTATTACATCCTCCATTTATAATTATTAAGTAGCATGAAATTGTTTCAAAGGAAACGAAGATATTCTAAAATATCATATTAAGTAGCATATTGTTTATTTAGAAGCGTTTAACACTCATCCAGTTGATAGATAATGAAGGTTTAACCATACTCAGGGCATCTAAAAGACTCCACATAAAAGTTCCCACAGCAAAAATCATTCTCAGCAATTATCGCAAAAAAGGCAAAATTTTCAATAAAAAAATAGAAGAAAAGGAACCCTTGTCTTCAAATCCTTAAATGAAGTCGTAATAAGTGTAATAGGTACAATAAATATAAATTTCTGAAGAGTTAATAATGCCTAAATAGCCTATCTTTTATTATTATATGCCTGTTCCGATTAACTTCATTTCTTACTGCTGAATTTCGATTTGAACTACAAAATAGCGTAAGGTGAACTTGATCTTATTCTATTATCTGAGCTTTAACTCAATTTTCTCAGTTTTTATAAATTGTTATTTTATTGTCCAACATTTAACTCATAATTTTTAAACAATTGTGAAGAGATAAATCAATGAAGAGAAGATAATTATCAGTGTAAACCATAACCATAGTTTTTTGATTGATCAATAGTCCTTTTTGTGAATTAAAAATTGATTATACTTTATTAATATGGAGAATGTGATTTGACTATTAAAGCTCTTCAGCTTATTATGTTTTTGATATTGATTTTTTGAGCACAGTTTTAGTTTGTAAACCAACATAAAAAATCCATCGAAGGTCAATTTCAATAAATATTTTGTATTTATATTTTGACTTTTGTTTAATCTAATGGAGATCAGCCCTATTATAAGAATTTAAATCAAAATATATTTAAAAGATAACGGTCAATGAATAACAACAGAAAAAATAATCGAGTCCTCGTTCCTATTAATTAAAATAACTACTCCCCTGATGTGCCTAATAAATGTAAACCATTCCTCATTGCAGTTGTCGCCAAAAATTATTACGATATGACTACAGAATCATATTCAAATCCTCCTCCCTTGAAGGAGTTCACAGAAAGCCCCGAATACATGGTTAGAAAAAATAAGAGTGATTAATTTCCAAGCAATATCTCCATTACAGAGCTTAATAATGAATTAGACAAAAATTGTATATTCCTATCGATTTAGTAAATGAAATCATTTGCCTCCTAAATAGAAGAAAGAATTTAGTGACTATCAAAAAGAGAAAAGTTTTATAAATGGCGGAGGATCAGCTAAATAAAGTCAAGTAAAATGGCGCTGTCCACGATATTGACTATCTTAATGATGAGGATTTCATCAAAATCACCAATTTTTGTTAAAATCCTAGAAGTGCTATTAAGATGTTAGGAAAGGTCGTCCACACTATCTCATAAATGAAGGAGCCACGTCCTGATGAGTAAGATAGATCGAAGGTATTTTGGGTTCGCAATTATAAACTTGAGCATGATATCGATATGATGCTGGAAAAATTGAAGCAAATTGATAAGCAAGTACATTTTATTCAATTTAGCTCTAAAAGTAAAATGGTGAAATTTTCTAAATTTGCAAGGAGCTCGATCGAATCGAATAGACTTTAAAATCATTTGTGGGAATAAAATCTCCTGACCATGTTCAAAAAGTTGAACCTCTCTTTAATTCCAAGAAAAAAAATTATGATGTTCTGAACAAAAAATTAAAGGAAAGATAAGCCTGTAAGGACAAGAAGATATAATATACCAAAAGAATCATGGGCATTCTTGCAGATTTAACCAAAACAAGGGAAGACAGATTGGGATAAATTGCCTAATTTTTCGGAATGGAAAATTGCTGGGAGTTTGATCAGTTGAATTTCAAAGAGCAAGAAGATTTCGGAAGCGGATTAGAGGAATTATTCAAAATGAAAGAGAGAGATAATCAACTCTAACTCTCGGAAAGAGAAGTCTATGCAGAGTTGGATGCAATGGAAAAATAACAATAAAGAATTTATAATGACCTCCTCAAGATCATCTCTGATTAGGCCAAATCCTTCTACAATTTCAGTAACATTCAAAATTAGAGAATTAGATATAACTCTATCCTAAAAATATTCCAAACCGATATTTAGAATTTTTCTATTGACAGAATAGATCCTAAGGAATTTTTAAAAAAGTTTAAAGAAGTTAAATTTTTCTTCAAGAAATTCTTATAAGAAGACTCGTTGGTGAAGCAAGGACTCGTAAAAACGGCCACGACCGAAAAGACATTTATTAATATGCTTAAGTACAGTTGTAATATAATTCAGAGCGACTGAAAACGAAAGATAACGTAGGTGTGAGCTGTTAAGTCTCCTCGAGACATGCATTAAAAAACGTCAATAATACTAACAGAAACGAGATGAAATGAGAGATATTCAATTTTAATAGAGCAAAAATGATCAATCCTTAATTCGATATGAGTAAGATCTAGAGACAGTTTTAACTGATGGAGATTTGGAGGGTTATAAAAAGATTGGTGGCGCAATTGGAAAGTGTTAAAGTGAAAAAATAAGACTTAGTCAAGTGAGAGAACTCTTGGAAAAACAAATGGAAGCAATGGATCGGTAAGTCCTAGGGATTGCAAACAGAATTAAAGAGGAGTATGAAGACATTTTGGCAGATGTCCTGCCGTCTAACTATGAGTATAGTTTGAAAAGTGGAGAAGATGTAAAAAAATTGAGAAATCAACTTAGAAAAATGTATAAAAGATTAGGGCTTTTATCGAATTAGTGATACTTTAATAGTTTATATCAATTAATCATATCTAATTTAAACAGATTTATTTATTTTATTTCTGCCGCTTGACTCAGCATTCCTAAATGCCTTCCACTGCTCAGGAAGAAAGCTTTAGGACCAGTTTCGCAGCCATATGTAATGGATCCTTTGGCTGGCATGCTTATGACTCTCCCAGTCTCAGTGTTAATCACTTTTATGTTTTCATCGTTGCTGGCCCAGAAAATAAGCAAAGGAAGTTCTGAATAATTCAAAATGTACCTGACTTATTTTGCCTTTCAATAGCAACAATTTCAACAACAGAAGTATTGCATACGTTATATATTTTAAAGGCATCTCCTCTCTCAATGTTAATCAGCTTTATTTTCCCATCTTTAGCTCCCAAATAGATCAGGTCAGGCTACAGAATTGAAGCTATGACTGAACAAATCAAAGTGTTATTTTCAATTATTCTTTCCAAAAAGACAGTCTAAACAACCAGACTATTGTTTCTGACAACTTTCCATACGCTGAGACTGTTATCCAATCCACATGAAATTAGCTTATTTCCATTACAATTCAATAAAAGAGCAGATACTTGTGTTTTGTTGACTGGCAAATTGTAAAGAATCTGCCCTTCGTTGTTCAAATCATACACATTTATTGTTCTATCAAAACTACCCGAAATAAGACTTCGATTATCACGCAAATCAACTATAGAAGTTACTGCAGCCGAGTGGTTTTCTATTCTCATTCTCATATTCCAAGTGGCAATATCCCATATAGCAATTGAGCAACAACCATGACTACTTCCTGATGCTAAATATTTCTTACCGTTATTCATAACAATGGCCAATTTACAAATGCCAGCCCTATGACCTCTTAAAATAGCAACATTTTGGCCATTTGTGATATCATATATATTGATGAGGCCATCATTTCCTCCGATGGCAATAATATTTTTTGAAATTTCAATAGCACACAAAATGCCTTCCTCAGAAACACTTTTGATTGTTTCAATATGACTTAAAGCAATGTTTTCAGCTGAATCAAAGCTGATATTCTGCTGAGATTGTGAAAAACTGTTAAATTTTACTTCCTCTATCTTAGAAACCATTGGCGGTGCCCGCCTAAATTATTGATAATTGGTAACTGGATTTGGTAAAGGTTTATTGACCACTATGACAGGATCGATTCTGGTTGCTACTGGAGGTTCATAAATTTCATCAAGGATATGTTTTTCTTCTTTATGACAAATTAGATCTGGATTTCTAATAAATTAATATTTCCTTTCGCTGATATTTTGAAGTGCAGCCCTGAAATCTGAAACTATTGTTTATGCAATATTGAGAAAAGAATCACTTTGATAATATCCATTCTCATACTGAGTAAGGATTGTTAATTGCTTAGTAAGTTAATTTAATGGGAGCAATTTGTGCTTCTGAAGTTAGGCAATATATTTGAGCATTTCCGATTTTTTAGCCTCAAGGGTATTTGATTCGATTGCCCTCATAATATTGGCATTGTTGTTATAATTGTTATATCTGTCCTCATTCCTATCTTTGGCTGTCGTGTACTTAGGCACATAAACCTTGGATCTTCTTTCCATATCCATTTAAATATCTTCCTTCAAATTCTTGATTTCCATGATATCCCTTTTAATAATTGCATATTTTTCCATGTAATCTAGATATATCTTGTCGAGAGATGCTAAGACAGATATTTTAAAGTCATCTATATTGTGAATACATTCTTTTTTCATATTTTAGATCTATTAATTGGCTTTAATCTTCTCTCGATCAATAGTTTTCTTATAGTTGGAAAGGTTTTTCTCTTCAAAGCGCAGCAAATGATGAACTTAGTTAGGATAAATCTCAACATCCTACAACATATTCCAGAGATGATCAGTATGAGAACTAAGGGAACTGTTATTTGCATAATTATTTCGCGGCGCATATCCGTTGAAATTATAGTTATTGGATGGCAGGTTCCTCTTAGATGTCGCATACTTTTACTGGCTGGATATTCTCATAATTTAAAATATATTTGATCTATGTTGAAAATGCATAAGAAATTGAGATACATATTGACGAACAATCATACGGGAAAGCTCATTATGCGCTCCTGTTGGTTAGATTTAATGAAGAAGTAGATAAAATCGGCATACAACACAGTTTGTATTATTCCCGCGATGAATGAAGTCCAAACAACGTGCTACCAATGAAAAATCCTTAATAAATTAAATTTTACCAATGGAAGATGTAGAATCCTCGATACAGTCCCAAAAACAGAACATAGTGCGCTGTGATATTTTAAATATCTTTCAATTTGTATATCATGAAAAGTTGAGGCAAAATGGCTAATGCCTCCAGCCAAATACTGAAAGACCAGAGAAAATCTATGGGATTAAACGATTTATGAACAATTATTGCTGCCACCAAAGCTGCCCCATATATATAATAGTGAGGGAAAGCGTCAGACTACCTGTCAAGACTGAGGTTATATGGCTTTTTGATTTTCATTAGGTAGATGGTGTAGGCTGTTAGCGAGATGAAAATGATCTTCATAACAAATGCATAGAGTGTCTTCCAGCCAAGAAAGAGATCGAGATAACGACTGACAAAAACAGCTAAGAAGATCTATTGAGTGCGGTACGAAAGTCCTAAGTTATTCTGGTTTTACCAATCACGTTCTTATTGGCGATAATCTTCAGCAGCAGCATGAGAACGGCGATCAAATGAAGGAAATCTCCTATGAGTTGGAATATGTCCATTCTCTATACGTGTGGCACTTAATTATTAATAGTGGAAAACTGAATATATTCAAATTTTGAATGATAACAAACTTTGAAAATATGTAAGGGAAGGGCAGAAAGAAGAAAAACTTATTAAAATATTTTTATTATATCTATCAAAATATTTGATTATTTTTTTGAGTTTCTTTTTGCTTTTAGACTAATCTTTCTTCTCGCCCAGAATTTCTGAATAAACCTTCTTTCTTTATTTTCTTTTTGAATTTTAAAGGAAGGAGAAATGTATATATGGTTGATGTAAATCTAAGCATATTTATTAATGGGGATCTCTCTCTTTTTAATTGATTTTTTATACTTGTTATCATTAATTCCTATGCTTTCAAAGTTAATTCTCTTTCGTTTTAAAAATATGTTGGTTAAACTCAGAGTTATTTAATATAAGTACATCAATATATTTGATCTTTGATATGAAAAAGGTTAGTTTATTAATACTATATAATACTCCTAACAGAGGATCTGATAATTGCCGTGTCTATATTTATATAGCTATTACAGAATACTCTATAATTAAAATATGCATTTATGCCTCTTATTGATAGGGCCCTATAATTAAATCAAAAAAATTGATGAAAAAGCAAATTGTAAGCAAGAATATAAAAAAGAGCAGCAGTGGGGAAATAAGACCAAAGAGGCCTACTGAATTATAAGCTTCTATCAAATCTAGCTTCGATTGTGAAGATCTACTAAACGAGTAAGAAGATTACTATAGATTATTAAGTCATAGGTTAGATGAAAAATATTTGCAATTAGATTGATGGTAAAAAATTAAAGAGCAAAAGCTATTATTTGGATCGGGTGAATAATTAATCGAAGATATTAAACGCACTATTGCAAAAATTACAGAGCAAATGAGAGAATGTCAACATCAAATTAAAATTTTCTATAAAATAATAGATTTTAAAATGCAACAAGAAAGAAGTGAATGCTAAATAAATCAAAAAGACAAATTAAATAATGAAAAATCAAAAAGGTAGGAAAAAGCAGATTATAAAAAATAGGATTATCTGAATTCTTCTTTTTTTAAATCATGTTCACAAGACGCTCAATCCCTTCACTGATGAGAATAAACCATAAATCTATATTCTATTTATCTTATAAACAAATTTGAGTCTTTGTTTATTTATTTTTTAAATTAATTATGTTAGAAGTCGAATGTTAGACAAAAATAATTTAATATCAACTCTGCAATAAAGGCCAAACGGTTCAATCATGCAAACAGCCCTTCAGTAAGACAATGGTAGTTCTTCTCAACTAGAAAATTCAATTTGCCAAATAAAAATAAAATGTAATTTCTTAAGTTGATAAGACTTTCAACATCATCTTAATAGTTATTTTAACTTTAAAGTTCAAAGAAACGTTTATTCATTGTTTAAGACAATTAGGAATTGATAATTTTTAATATTTATAGCTATTTCACAATTTTCAATCACGAGATTATCTCAATTCATAATGTTCTCTTCTTGCATTTCCATGATCTGCTATAATTTGTCAGAGAACTACACTTTGTTGTTGTTTTTGTCTTCTTTTTATTACCTTGCGCTTTTTCCCTTTGGACCCTTCTTCTTGCTTTGGTTTTACTTCTTTCCTTTATCGTTTTTTTCACCTTAGATTAGGCTAGCATCTGCATCAAACTCATCAACCATCAGCTCAAGGATCATATCCTTTTTAAAGAAGTTAAATGAGGCTCCTTCATATACTGTGCTTTGCACTGTCTTTTTTTGCTGAGCTCTCTTTACGATTCTTTATTAAATAGTTCCTTTTGTGACCAATTGATAAACATTAACATCTCGGCTTTGACCAATTCTATGGGCTCTGTCAGTAGCTTGGGCATCCATTGTCGGGTTCCAGTCGTTATCATAAAAAATAACTGTGTTAGCTGCAGTCAAAGTAACACCGAGTCCACCTTCGTTAATAATATAAATTACCTGCTCTAGTTGATAGCAAAAATACGAATACTTTTGATGCAGGTTTCTGGAAATCATTAACCATATCTCTCCTGTCTGCGATGTTGGACGCGCCGTCTAATCTGAAAAATGTATATTTTCTAAGATTCATAAAATCTTCAAGAATATCGATCATTTTTGTCATCTGACAAAAAATAAGTACTTTATCTCCATTTTTCTTTTTCTCTTTTAAAATTTTATCCAGTTCTTTAAGTTTAGATGAATCGGCAATCAAATTACCAAAATCTATCACTTGAATGTATGTTAAAGATTTGCATTAATTTAGGATACCTTGAAATTCCATTTTTTAAGGTCCAAAGTAATGAGAAAACCTTTCTGAAAATTTACCATGTAGAATAAACTTTTGAAATTTATTATTGTTTAAAAGTTAGTTGTGCTCATAAAATGTTCCTGAAAATATGGTGGGCTCAATCATCGGGGCAATAGCATTGGGCATATAGACCTGATCTAGTGATGGAATCTAATGGTGATTTGTTAATTTAAAGCGAGTCTATATTTATTCAATCAATCTTGTGTTTAGGAACAATTTTTAATGAGTTAATAAAGTCGCAGAGTAATTACTTCTTTTCCACCAGTGAGCAAGCAGAATTCCAGTGAATAGAGGATCCTCCTTAAAGCAGAGCTCAATTTCACTTTTACTAAGATTAATCATAGAAAGGGATGAAAAAGTTGTATTATTTTACTGATTTTGTTCAGTGTATATATTAAGTAATCTTTTATTCATGTCTGACCTTTTTTAAGTAAATCTCATAAAATTGTCATAGACTAATTTTGGTAAATTATATGTGATTGGATTTTTAGTGTTGTTCCCAATAAGTTTGATTTCCCCTGCTCGAATAGGAATGTATCCTGTATAGTAATATACTTCCTGAAAAGAAAAAGGGGATCTGGCAGGTCTCCTTTCAAAAAGTTACGGATGATTGCACACTTTTCTCAACTGCATGACTAAGTTCATTAAATTTTCGACTTTTGCTTTTGACTAAAACATTTTAAATAACTCTTTCACATTAAGCTTATCTTTAATTGATTCATAAAGTAATTTTTGTCGCTTAGTCATTTCACATAATTTTTGATGTTCATGCTTTTTACCAATTTCATGTTATACATCCTTTTTAATTC
>Ga0302265_1002324_pt1 | contig 10294 bp, 8 predicted proteins | sample III_Bog_E1_1_FD_194556 | JGI IMG/M metagenome (GOLD analysis project Ga0302265, IMG submission 194556) | Peat permafrost microbial communities from Stordalen Mire near Abisko, Sweden - III_Bog_E1_1 | ecosystem: Environmental > Terrestrial > Soil > Wetlands > Peat | place: Sweden: Abisko...
TGCCAATGACAGACGGAAGCAGACGCGACTGCGTTTTCCCTTGTTTGTCCGCGACGAGCGCGCGTTACAGGGCTGTGGAACGCGCGCTGGTCGCGGACTTTGAACCCGCAAAGGCTTTTGCTTTACAGGATGTGCCGATTGGCTTTGTGTCGCTCTGCGGTCGCCACGACTGGCGACGCCTGCGCTGCTGCGCTAAAGATTTTTGGAATCCGCGATGCGAGGTCCGCGTGGTCGTGACTGACCGAAAGGTGGACGCGCGGCCAATTCCCCTTGGGCTGCTGCCGGTGGTTCGGTAGGGGGTGTCTTGGGACGGCGCGGCTTCTTTGGCCTGGCTGAATCCAGCACCTCGCGGCAATACCGGGCGACGGTCTGGTGCGATACCTCGATGCCGGCGTTCTCGTGCAACATGGCTCGGATGGTTTCATACGAGGCTTTGCGTTCACGTAACGCAATGATGGATTCTTTGACTTCGTTTAACGCGCGGTATTTTTCCGGCGCGGGCGGCGTGTAATTTGTGACGGCTTCAGTCAGGCGAGCCTTCGCCTCGGCGGATACGATGGTCGTATTCATAATTTTTGGTTCAACTTTGGTTTGATTTTTGTCCGGCACTTTCGTTGTTACGGCTGACCCTTGCACTCGCAAGGAGAACAGCGTCCCATGTTCTGTTCTGATTATCATTAACACGGACTCGTGTGCATCTTGCGTCACCCATAGCGCAAGATTCGTGTCCTGATGGTTTAGCTTGTCGCCATGTTGACGATGAAGGCTCAAACCAGTTTGCGAAATGCGGAATCGTATTTTCGAGAACACTTGGGCGTTGGTGATTATTACATGGAAGGCCGCAGCGTTTCGGGTCAATGGTTTGGTGAAGGGGCAAAGGAATTGAAATTATCGGGCGTCACCACTGAAAAAGATTTCCTGAATCTCTGTCACAACTTTCATCCGCAAACCGAGGAGCAGTTGACACCACGGATGAATACCAAACGCAATACCGTGGACAAAAATGGGAGCGTCCATGAATCGGCCAATCGTCGGGTGTTTTATGATTTCACGTTGTCACCGCCCAAATCGGTTTCCATCGCGGCATTTGTCGGAAATGATAAACGGATCATCGAGGCGCATGATGAAGCGGTGACGGTGGCGATGCGCCATTTACAAACTTACGCTGCAACTCGCGTCCGCAAACAAAATTAGTTTTCGCAACGGGCGACGGGCAATGTGGTGGGTGCGGTCTTCCGGCATGACACTTCACGCGCTTTAGACCCACACTTGCACAGCCATTGCATCTTGTTCAATGCCACATGGGATGCCACTGAAGGCCGTTGGAAAGCATTGGAAGCCCGTGAAATGGTCACGGCGCAGAAATTTGTTCGGAACGTCTATTATCACGAACTGGTCGGGTCGCTCCAAAAATTTGGCTACGGCGTGGAAAATAATCCGCGTGGCGATTTCGAGATTGCCGGTGTCAGCAAGGAATTGATTGACCGCTTTTCCAAGCGTCACCGCGAGATTGACGAAAAGACCAAAGAGTTTTTGGAACGCGAGCCGGACAAGGCGAATCAAAACATCAAAGTCATCCGGGCGAACATCGCTCACAAGGAACGGGCGCGGAAAATCAAGGATGTCGGCATCGTCAAACTGCAATCCATCTGGAATCAACAACTGTCATGGAAAGAACGGTGGCAAATCAGCCGCTTGGACAAACAGCGCTCACCGGAAATTTCACAGAAGATGACAGCGGAACAGGCGGTGGGTTGGGCGGAGCAACATCTGTTTGAACGTCGCTCGGTCGTCCATGAGCATGAACTTTGGCGTCACGCGCTGGAACATACGCGTGGTCAAACCATATCACTGCCGGAAATTAAAGCTGCCACCCAGAAACGTGAGTATCTCCGTGACGAACAATTCCAAGGCAAGATCACCACCCGCGAAGTTTTTCAACGTGAGTTTAACATTGTCCGACTCGCCCAACATCGAATGCGTCAATACGAACCGCTCGTGGCCAATTACCAGCCGTCAAACCGTTCGCTGGATGATGAACAACGCAAGGCCGTCGAACATATTTTTTCCTCGCGTGATTTCGTCACCCTGTTCCGTGGCGGTGCAGGGACGGGCAAAAGTTTTACTCTGCGGGAAGTCAAAGCCGGACTCAACCAAGCCGGTCATGTTGTTCAAGTCATCGCACCGCAGCGCCAGCAGGTCGCTGATTTGGAACGAGACGGCTTTTCCGGCGCACAAACCGTCAGTGCTTTGCTCAAGCAAAATTTCCTGACGCGTGGGGCGGTTGTTATGGTGGACGAAGCCGGACAAATCGGCGGGCAACAGATGCTGGAACTGCTCTCGCTCGTTCAGACGGTCAAGGGCCGGGTTATTCTGTCCGGCGACACGCATCAGCATGGAGCGGTCGAGGCATCCGATGCCCTGCGCGCCATTGAACAGTATTCAGGTCTTGGTTACGCGGAGTTGACGAACATCCGCCGGCAAAATCCTAAAGCGGCAAAAACTCATGCGGAACGTCAATGGCTGGAACAATATCGGCTCGCCGTGAATGAAGCACAGCGGGGCAAACTTGGCGCATCCTTCGACCGGCTGGACAAACACGGAGCTATCGTCCCTTGCTCGCTGGCAGATCAACAGCAGAAATTAACCGAACATTTTCTGGAGCATTTCAAAAATCAGCAATCTACCGTGGTCGTGTCACAAAGCTGGTCGGAGATTCACAAGGTTAATGAACAAGTTCGGCTTGGCCTGAAAGCACAGAAGTTAATCGGCGAGTCTGAAACGACGGTCACTGCATTGGAGCGACAGGATTTGACGGACGCGCAAAAACGCGACAAACGATTTTACCAGCCGGACTCGGTGCTGCTGTTCAACCGTCCGACGTCCGGTTTCAAATCCGGCAGTGCGGGAAAACTGCGCGGAATCACCGACAAACATCTGCTGATTGAAGCCGACCACCGTATCCGCCCCGTGCCATTCAAGGAACTGGATAAAATCACGGTCTGCCAGCCGAAAGAACTTTCCCTGACCAGCGGAGACCGCCTTCAGCTCAAGGCCAATGCCCAAAGCCAGGATGGGCGGCGGCTCGCCAACGGTGAACTGGTGACGGTGAAACAAATTCATGCCGACGGGCGTATTGCCCTGAATGATGGGCGCGTGCTGGGGAAAAATTACCGCCAGTTCGTGCGTGGCTACGCGGTAACGTCCTATGCCGCTCAAGGCAAAACCGTGGATTACGTCCTGTTTTCGGATTCCGCTGTCAAAGCGGCCACGAATGAGCAGCAATGGTATGTGACCATTTCGCGCGGACGAAAGGGCGTGAAAATTTTCACAGCGGACAAAATCCAGCTTCGCCAGAACATCACCCATTCCGGCCACAGGACACTGGCGCTGGACATGACCAGTTCCGTCCAGGAACTGGCCAAGATTTGGAGCCGCGATATAGCCTACGTCCTCAATGTTCAACAGGCACAACGCCAGTTTCCAGAACGGCAGGCCGAGGCTCTGCGGCAAGATGCGGCGGTCGGGCAATCGCAAACCGCGAAGCAAACTGAATCCATCACCCCAACCGAGGCGGTCAAGCCAACGGTTCAAAAATCTGAAACCACCCGGCGGCACATTGCGATTCCACCAAAACAAACCCAACAAAAAAGCAAAGGCATGAGAGTATGAGCACTGAAAACATTTGTTTTAACATCAAGCGAGGCGTCAACGGCAGTAACGTCCCAGCAGATAATTTGCGGTTGGAACTAGACCCCAAAGGTTTCTACCTGTTGCCCTACCACCATTTGGAACTCGTCAAATTTGAAGCCGGCGACGGGTTGGACACACTCACGCTGTTATTCCTGAGACGCACGGTGCTGATCACGGGCAAAAACCTGCGTGAATTGGGACTGGCACTGCAAGACCGCGCCGTGGAGTTCGTCAAACCCATGCCGGTGTTTGATCGGTATTCGTCGCTGGCTATAAAGGAAGGTTCGGTCAAGACCATTGAAATCACGGAAAACTAGGAGCCGGCTTGAAAATCATGCCGCTTTGGTTTGGTGGTTCGGAACATTGATGACCGGCGCAAAACTCACCAGCTTGGCCATGCTCGTCGAATGTTGATTGCGCAAATGGCCATACACCTTCATCGCCAATCCGCCGCCGTCCTTGTGACCGAGCCAGCGGGAAACCGTGGGAATGTCCACGCCGCTTTCAATGCAGCGCGTAGCGAACAAATGGCGCAGATCGTGGTGGGTCAAATGACTGATCCCCAGCTTTTTTACCGCTGCTTCCATCGCTTTTTGACATTCGCCCACCCGCATGACGCGGGCAGCGGGCAATTCTTCACCGCGCGTTTCACGCAGGCGTTCCAAAAGCTGGCGCATCTCTGCGATCATCGGCACCCGGCGGATTTCACTGTTTTTCGTGCCTTCCTCTGAATCGCCGCGCACCACGATTTCTTCTTTCTTAAAATCACAATCCGCCCAGGTGACATTTCCCGCCTCGCCCAAGCGAAATCCGCCGTAAGCGAGAAAACGAACCAGATCAGCGCAATCGCGGCTGAACCGCCCACCGGCGTTCTCAATCGTTTGCACCATCTCGACAAACTTGGCGTTGTCCGGCAAATGCAATTCCTTCGGCTTGATCGCCCGGCGGACAATGTGGCGTGCGGCATTCTCGTAAATCACTCCGCTCTCCATCGCAATGTCCAAAACCATCCGCAATACGAGCGCCGTGTTGTTGAACGCGGTCGCGCTGCCCTTGTATTTCGCCGCCCAATCCAGACAACTTTGCTTGGAGATGTCACGCACGTTGGTTTTTTCCAGGCCTGCCCACGTCCGCAACAGCGATTCAATGCGCTGGGTGTAGTAGTGCTTGGTTTTTGATTTGATTTCGGTGTTGGCTGCCAGCCGGGCACAATAAATTTCCAGCGCGTCGCTGAAATTCATCTGGCCGCGCCCGCGTTGCAGCGCCAATTGCCGTTGCGCACCCTGCCGATATTTTTTCTCCTCGTCGGTCAACCGCAGCTTGGCCACGGACAAAACATCAGTCTTGAGGCTTTTGCGGATGAGCTGGCCATGAACGCGCACCCGAAGAAAATAAACTCCGCTGGGAAGGTAGCGAATGAGATTGGCGAAGGAGGTTTTTTGCCAGAGCTTGGGTTTTTCAACTCCATCTTTTGCTGCTGTTTGGCTCTTTTTCACGCCATCAGTATACAATATCAGTATCAGATTTGCAAGCCGCCTGGCTTTAAAGCCTGAAAAACCCTTTATTTAGTGGTGCACCCATCAGGAGTTGAACCTGAAACCTGCTGATCCGTAGTCAGCCGCTCTATCCAATTGAGCTATGGGTGCGACCGTTGATTTTATTGAGTTTTACCGCTTGCCATCCGTCGTCGGCTTGACAATTTGATACTGCTTTCTGATACGACTTGCATGAAAGCTGTAGAACATACGTCAATATCTGCTGATATGTGGCAGAAAACCCACTATGCGAACCTTGACCCGCTACGTGCCGTCCGGGGCATATTTTGCCCGAATGGGGGTCAAAGGCAAGCTCATTCGCATCCTCTCATGCATTTTCCCTAGTGACGACTGGGTGGACTGAAGAATGAGGAATCAGCAGCCAATATCGACTTGACTCTTTGGACGACGGCTCTGGCTGTTTTGTGTGACCTGAATTCCACAAATAGATTGAGCTTTGGTATCGTCGTTCAGTTCTTGGGCGCATCTGATTATGATACTGCGATAATAACTGTGTCCCTCCGCGCGCATCTGTGGTTCAATTAGCTTGTGAACATCACGAATTTGAACCCGGACACGGACATCGGCGCGAGCGCGTGGCTAGTGGAGCTGGACGAACACCGCATTCTGCTCGACGCCGGCATGCATCCGAAACGCGAGGGGCGCGACGCGATGCCGCTGTTCAACAAGGCCGGCACCCATGACGTGGATGCCATCGCCCTTTCGCATTGCCATCATGACCATGTCGGCGCGTTGCCGCTGGCGTGCCGTAAATTTCCCAAGGCGCACGTCCTGATGACGGAGCTGAGTTATCTGCTCGTGGAACGCGTGCTGCACAATTCGGTGAACGTGATGACGCGCCAGCGCGACGAGTTGGGCATCCGCGAATACCCGCTCTACACGCACGACGAGCTGGACGAAATTGCGCCGCACTTCCAGGGTTTTAAATATAACCGCGAGGTGGACTGGCAGGCTTATCACAAGGCGCGGGTCGGGCAGCCGTCGCCGACGCTGGAATTTTTTGACGCCGGCCACACGCTCGGCTCGGCGGGCATCTTGTTACGCGGAAAAAGCGAGACGATGTTTTACACCGGCGATGTGTGTTTTCACGACCAGACGATCTTGAAAAGCGCGCGGTTCGAGGACGTGAAGGCGGATGTGCTCATCATGGAGACGACGCGCGGCAACCGCGAGGTGCCGAAGGATTTTACGCGTGAAAAAGAAATCGAGCGGCTCGTTGAGGCCATCCACGCGGCGGAAAAAAAGAAGGGCGCGATCATGATCCCGTCGTTCGCGCTCGGGCGCACGCAGGAAATTCTCGCGCTGCTGGCGCTGCTGATGCGCGAGGGCAAATTGAAGAAGCAGCCAATCTATATTGGCGGGCTGGGGCGCGTGTTCACGGAGATTTACGACATCGAGGCGGCGCGGATGCACCGGCAGCACACGAACCTGCACCTGAACGATGCGTTGCAGCTGGTCGTGCTGGAAAAGGGCCAGGCGGACAGCATGAAGTTGACGGGCGGGAAAATTTTTGTCATCACCGCTGGCATGATGAGCGAGAACACGGCGGCGCACACGTTGGCGACGCGGATGATCGGCGACGAGAAGCAGAGTATTTTCTTCGTGGGCTACGCGGATCCGGATTCGCCGGCGGGCCATTTGAAGGCGGCGAAGCCGGGCGAGACGTTTGTGTTCAGCCCGAGCGCGGGACAGGTGACGAAACGCTGCGATATGCAGGAGTTCGACCTGACGGCACACGCGAATCGGCAGGATCTGCTGGAGTTCGTCGGGCAGGTGGCGCCGCGCGCGGTTTTGCTCGGCCACGGCGACGACGCGGCGCGCAAATGGTTCGAGGAACAGATCAATTTGCGCTGGCCGAAAATAAAAGTTTATCAGCCGCAGCCGGCAAAAATGGTTTCCGTGTAGCCGCAACCGAACGCACGGAACACAAAACGTTTTCCAAAAACAAAACCGCCGGAAGAAAAATCTTCCGGCGGTTTTTGGTTTTCAGATTTTCAGTGGCCGCCGTTGACGATGTTCGCCAGATTGAAGATGGGCAGGAACATACAGATAACCATGCCGCCGATGACGATGCCGAGAAACACGATGAGCAGCGGCTCAATGAGCGACATGAGGCCGGAGAGCGTGGTGTCAATCTCCTCGTCGAGGAAGTCGGCGACGCGCTCGAGCATGTTGTCAATGTTGCCGGTCTGCTCGCCGGCGCTCAGCATGCGGATGATCATGCTGGGGAAAATCGGGTGCTTGCCCAGCGCGGCCGAGATGCCTTCGCCGCGCTCGATGTCGAGGGCGGAGGCCTTGATGGCTTTTTCCATGACGGTGTTGCCGACGGTGGCGGAGACAATCTGCAGGACTTCTAGGATTGGCACGCCGCTGCGGACGAGCGAAGCCAGCGTGCGCGTGAAGCGCGCGAGGCAGATTTTGTGGGCGATGACGCCGAAGATGGGCAGCTTGATGCGGGTCCGGTCCCAGAAGTCACGGCCCTGCCGGGTCTTGATGAAATATAACCAGCCCCAGACGGCAGCGCCGACCAGGACGATGAGATAGATCAGGTAGCTCTGGACGATTTCGCTGATGTCAATCAAGACTTGGGTCGGGCCGGGCAGCTTGGCACCGAAGCCGGAATAGACTTCCTTGAACGTGGGAATGACCCGAACCAGCAAGAAGATGGTAATGCAGATTGCCACGACACTCACCACGGTGGGATACATCAGGGCAGTCTTCACTTTTTTGCGGAGCCGTTCGGTGTTTTCCAGATAGGTGGCGAGCCGGCCGAGAATTTCCGCCAACAGGCCGCCCTTTTCACCGGCGGAAACCATCGAGACATAGAGCCGGTTGAACGCCTTGGGATGGCGGGTCAGCGCCTCGGAAAAACTTTCGCCGGCCTCCACGCGCGAGCAGACATCGCGGATGGTGTCGCGCATGACCTTGTTGGGCGTCTGGTCGGCGAGCGCCTGCAACGCTTGGACGATGGCGATGCCGGCGTCAATCATCGTGGCGAGTTGGCGCGTGAAGACGACCAAGTCGTTGAGCGCCACCCGGCCGCCCTTGGTCTGGCCGCGCTTGGCGGTCTTCTCGCGGATCTCGACGACGAGCAAGTTGCGGTTGAGCAACGCGGCGATGGCGGCCTGCTCGGTGGCGGCCTCGACAGTGTTGCGAAGTTCGCGGCCGGTGGCCGTTTCTCTGGCGGTGTAGGCAAATAATGGCATACCTGTGTCCGTGAATAATTCAATGCGGCGGAATTGCAAGCGCAATCCTCACCTTGGCTCGAAACATCAGCACGATTTGTTCCAAGGTTGGCGAATGCCGGAACATTAAAAACCTTCAAAACGGCTTTTTCAAGCCGGATGGAAGCGGTTTTTCGGTGAAAAAAGTCGGGGATTAGGAAGCCATCAAACGGCTGTTTTTGATAAGCTGTTAAAATTCAGCTAATTATCTAAATCGCTTTCCGAAAAATTTTTGTTGTCAACCGGCGGTTTTTTCCCTAATTTTGAAATCAAACGCACCTTCAAGGTGCTGGGGTAAACTGTTTTTATCCCGTTTAACGCAGTCAAACAACAAACCAAACAACATCGGAGGAACAGATGAAGTTTAATAAATGGACATTGGGTCTCGCCGCCGTCGGAGCCGTCAGCATGGCTTCCGCCGTCCGCGCAGACGAAGCGAAACTGAGCTCGGTGCAGACCGCGCTCTCAAACACCATCATCAGCGGATATGTCAGCGCCTCGGCGAACTGGCAGTTGACCCCTGGCAATGGCTCGACTGGTGGAATCGCCAGCTCACCCGGCGGCCAAATCCCGCTGCAAAGCGGCAAAGCCAACGGCTTCAGCTTGGATGTCGTGAAGCTCTCCATCAGCAAGGCCGAGGATGAATCCCCTTGGGCTTCCGGCTATGAAGCCGACCTGCTCTTCGGCCCGGACGCCATTGGTTGGACTCCCACCGTTGCCAGCAATGGTCACGGAACGTATTCCGACGGGCAAGTGGCCATCCAGCAGGCCTATATATCCCTGCGCACACCCGTGGGCAATGGCATTGACTGGAAATTCGGTGTGTTCAACACCGTCATCGGCTACGAATCATTCGATCCGGCCAGCAATCCGAACTACACCCGTTCTTGGGGTTGGGCGGTTGAGCCGACCGAGCACACCGGCATCCTAGGTGCCTACAAGATTAACGACGAATGGTCGTTCAACGCCGGCGTGGCGAACACCCTCTCGGCTGGCATTAATACCAGCAACAACTACAACAACAGCAATGGCAGCCCTTGGCACAAGACCGTCATGGGTTCTGTGACCTTCAACGCTCCCAGCAACTGGGGTTGGGCTTCCGGCTCCGCGTTCTACGCGGGCATGGTTTACGGCTTCGCGGGTGGACAACAAGGTTATCCCTCGGGACCAGGTGCAACGACAGGTTCCCAAGGTGGCAACCAAGCTAACTATTATGCTGGCGCGACGTTGAACAGCCCGTGGAAGGATGTCACCTTTGGTGCGGCCTTTGACTATGTTCAAAACGTGGGTGGCGTCCAATATGCCGTTTCCCCAACTGCTGGCTTGCATCAGGACGACTACATCTTTGGCCTGTATAACACCATCAAGGCCACGGACAAGTTGAGCTTCAATTCCCGTGCTGAATACTGGGAAGTGGACGCCAAGAGCGGTGCATCGCGCGGCAGTGACAGCGGCATTTCCCTCACCGAGACGGTCGAATACGACCTCTGGGCGAATGTGGTCAGTCGCTTGGAAGTTCGTTATGACAAGGTTGTCACTAGCGATTATTATGGCTACCAATACGCTGAAGGTAGCTATATCGGCTATGTCATGCCGACTGGCACGATGGTGCGCGATTCTTCGTCCGTCGGCATTTATGCCAACGTGGTTTACAAGTTCTAATTTAATTTAGAATCCTTCGCCCCTGCCGGTTCGCCGGCAGGGGCTTTTTGTTTCCCCTTTCGCCGGCTTCCGGCATAATTCCGCCCCGTGAAATTCATCCGCGACATTTACGCCGCCAAGCAGGCGACCGGCCAGCCCGTCATCTCCCTGGAATTTTTC